>Ga0070697_100000408_pt1 | contig 33197 bp, 34 predicted proteins | sample KBSK1501metaG_FD_65475 | JGI IMG/M metagenome (GOLD analysis project Ga0070697, IMG submission 65475) | Corn, switchgrass and miscanthus rhizosphere microbial communities from Kellogg Biological Station, Michigan, USA - KBS K1-50-1 metaG | ecosystem: Host-associated > Plants > Roots >...
GCGTCCATTGTTTCAACTGCACCACATGCGTGATGCCGGCAGAAAACGTCGCGCGGCTGGTGATAACAAATACCGGAATGCCGCCCCGTTTCTCCGCGACGGTCTTCATGAGCGGCGTGGCGATTTCCAGGTTACCACCAGTATTGAATCGTAGATCGAAGATGAGTGCGATGGGTTTCTTTCGCTCGATCTCCCGCACAAGGCTATCCACAAACTCCTTCATGCTGATGTCATCCCGCGCCTCCTGAGAACGGTTGTACTGGACGTAGATGACTTTGTGTTCAGCGATGTACTCAAACCAATAATTCTTTAACGTATTCCGCAAGTACCGGGGGACGCGGTCAGACCGAAGCGCCGGCATGAAGCTCGCATTTGCATCGCGAGACTCAACTGCCAGATCCCACCACGCCTCAACCGGCCCGTTTTCTCGACGAAGAGGTAACGGAGCTAGCCGCACGACGCGCAGATCGTGGCCGCACCTGACCGTCAGTGCAACCTGCTCGGAACTTGGAATCACGCCAGAGCCAAACAGCACGTCGGGACTGGTGAGGAAATACGAGCTCATATAGCGCTGCCATGAATCATTTCCTGCTTTGATGCCACGAACGCGCACCGTCGCAGTGGCTACATCCAGACTACCAATCTTAAGAATCCGGCAACCGAGGAGTTTGGCCTGTTCCTGCGCCGCGCGTACGACATGTAATCGATCTTTGAACCACCAAACCCGGATCGGCAGGCGTCTTACCTCGGTGCGATTTCGCATTAGGTACAAACGAGTATGAGCGTTTCCGCTAAGCGCAACCGCGCGGGCCAAATTGACGACGATCTGCTGATCAGACTTGGCGCCGACCGAACGCCGCAGGTTCGCAATGCGCTCCCTGAACACCTTTCGTGCATCAGGAGAAAAGCTGCGATCGTAACGTAGAAAGCGAATGAGAACGTCATCAAGGTCCTGCTGCCACGCCTCAACTCGATTTCGAGGAACCGTCAATACCGGCAGACGCTCAAGCCAAAACGGAAGCGTTTCTTTCCCAACGCCAACAGTGCCACGGATGTCCTTCTCACGCAGGTCGCCTTCGAAGTGAAAGGATTGGCCGTCAACATTAATTTGAAAGAGGACTTTCCCGGCTGGTGTGGCTAGGTTTTCAATGGCCCAGGATGATGATCCGGTTGCGTCCAGTTTTGCTGTGCCTGCGCTAAAGTCAGCCGCAACAACCAGGGGGCGTTTGGGGTCGTCTATAACGCCCTCCCAAGCGCCCCTTGGTGTGACTGCGTTGTCCGCCCGAGCGTCAGCCGTCGTGATCACGACGCCGGCAACGTGAAGGATGAGACAGAAGGTGAAGAGAATTCGACTTGATGTTTTCACCACCCTACTCCCGAGCGCCTACAGAAAGCAGGTAGGCAACCACCTCGGTGTGTCCACTCTTCCGGGCCATGCTCAACGGCGTTCGCCACTCGCCGTCCGATTGCCGTCCGCTCTGCTCAGCCCAGACGCGGGCATTGACGTCCGCACCTCGCCCTACCAGAAGTTTCACGACTTCCAGATGTCCTTCACTGCTCGCCTGAATCAAAGCGTTTTCATCGCCGGGAACTATCTGATTAACTTTCGCGCCTCGGTCCAGAAGTGCGACAACAATCTCCGCGTGCCCTTCGCGCGCCGCCATGATCAGAGGATTTCCATCACCAGGAACCAGCATGTTTGGATCAGCTCCGCGCTCCAACAGCAGGTCCACGGCTGCGCGATGTCCATTGCGCGCAGCGCCAATGAGTGGACTGCCATCACCATCCAGCGCGCAGTTCACGTTTGCACCGGCACTAAGCAGCTTCTCGATATCGGAGGTATTGCCTTTTTCCGCCGCATCGAACAGAGCCCGATCAAACGGCGTCGAAGCGCTCTTTCCAGTCTCGTCAGTGCGCGTCCGTTGTTCCTGCTCCGCGACGTTCACGTGGGTGGATTGCGCGACTACGCGCAGTGGCGCCAGGGCAGTTACGACCAAACCAGCGACGATGATCGCGCTCGCGGCCGCCGCCAAACCAGCCCGCCCGCGCCGCTGCCCGCTATCGAGAAGGGCGGAAACCCGTCGCGACAAGTCGCTTCGATTCGCCATGCCAAGTACCGGCTGCGCGTGAACAGTCGAAAGCCGCTGAGATAGAGACACCAACTGCTCCGCGTATTCGGTGTGCTCCGCACTCTGGACCACTGCATCGTCGCACGCTCGCTCGGCCTCAAGGCACATCTGTCGCCAGGCCACCCAAACCAACGGATGAAACCAGTAGCACGCGCACCCCATACGAGCCATTAGCTGCGTTGCCCAATCGCCTCGCCGAACGTGCTCCAGCTCGTGAACGAGGGCCCGACGCAGGTCGTCTTCAGCCCACTCGCGGGCCTCAGCGGGCAACACGATCACCGGGTGCCACACGCCGCACGTGAGTGGTACTTTTATGTTCTCGTGCAGCATTACCTCTATCGGCCGGCGCAGGCCCGACTCAGTAGCCAGGGTTTGCGTGAGTTCGCGGAATGGCATCCACGGTAATCCGTGACGACGAATACGGCGGACCCGCCAGAAATCCACCGCCAGCGACACGATCAGCAGCACTCCTCCGGCAATCCATATCGAACCTATGAGCGTGCGCCATGACGGCAACGACCAACCGCCACTATCCAAAGTTCGAACCGGCTGGGAATTGGATGCGGTCTTGACCAGGTCGCCGGTTGATCGTGGCGCGATTGATACGTCCACAGACTGGTCGACTTGAGCAGCGGGGATCTCAATTGTTAAGTCAGGCGCACCCATGACGACGAGCGGCAGGGCCAGCAGCGTAGCAAACGTGGTAGCCAGCAGAACATGGCGCAAAGATGCGCGCGAGTGTCCTTTCAGGCGCGCCGCAGTCAATCCCAGCATAACCATGAGAGTCGCCTTCCCCAGGATTGACAATTCGACCCAGCGGCTCAAAGCCAGGGCAACTTCAGTAATCGTAGATCTCATGACTTCCTCCTTTTTTTGCGGACCTGTTCGATCTCGGCTCGCAGTGCGTCCAGCTCGTCGTTAGTCCAGGCTTCTTGTTTCAGCAAGGCCGTTACCGTCTGGCCGGGCGAACCGCCAAAAAAGACGCGCACGAGCTGCTGCAGCGCCTTGCGTTGCGCGGTACCGCGTGACGCAGTCGGGACGTAGACGTATCGCAGGCCCTCTTCCCGGTGACGCACGAACCCTTTAGCCTCGAGCTTCACCAGCATGGCCCTGACGGCTGAGTAGCTGGGCGGCTCTGACAGTCGTTGGCGTATGTCCTCAACGGACGCTCGATCTCCCAGCGCGTGAAGAGCGTGCATAATCTCACGCTCCCGACGGCTGAGCTTTTCCTGTGGCGGTGAAACCATGGTTGACGTTCTCCTCTCACTTTGAAGTGCTACGCCCGCAGCATAGTGCTATAAACGTAGCATGTCAAGTTTTTTTTTGCTTGAGGTTTAAAGCCGGTGGTTCACAGTTCAGCCTTCCAGGCTGTGGTTTCGCCGTGCAGACTGAAGTTTGAACTCTAAACTGCATACCCACTGGGGTCGCGTCGCTATCGGCTCACAGGCTGTTTGTTGTAGTCTGAACTGGATTACCCAATACCGTTTCTACCTGATAGCCGTTGAGAAGATGCACAAATCGTCAAGTTGAACCCGGGGGTTAGTGATTTGAGTCAAACCAGATCGGACATCACTGAAGCGCTCCGCAATAGCCCTTTCATGCGTGCGTGCCGGCGGGAATCTGTTCCATTCACACCAATCTGGTTGATGCGCCAGGCGGGGCGTTACATGCGGGAGTATCGCGAAGTCAGATCGCGCCTGAGCTTTCTGGAACTTTGCAAAAGGCCGTCACTGGCTGCTGAGGTCACGGTCACTGCGGCGGAGCGCCTCGGCGTTGATGCAGCAATAATCTTCGCGGACATACTCCTGATTATTGAGCCCATGGGGTTGCAGCTCGAATTTGGTAAAGGCGAAGGGCCAATTATTCATAATCCGGTGCACTCCGAAGCCGACGTCAAGCGCCTGCGCGAGATTGACGATGTTGGTTCGCTGGAATTTGTCTTTGAGGCCATCAGGCAGACTCGCGCAAGTCTCCGGCCCGATTTGCCATTAATAGGATTCTCAGGAGCGCCCTTTACATTGGCTTCGTATATTGTCGAAGGCGGCGCATCCAAAAACTACGTACACACGAAGACGCTGATGTACAACGACAGCGGCGCCTGGCACGCCATGATGTCTTTGATCTCGCGCGCCCTGGTGAAATACCTGAACGCGCAAATTGAAGCAGGCGCTCAGGCAGTGCAACTGTTTGATTCGTGGGTAGGAACGCTTAGCCCCGATGATTATCGTCAATATGTGATGCCGCATACGCGAAATGTAGTCGAAGGGATCAAACCAGGAACGCCTGTCATACATTTTGGAACCGGCACCGGAGCATTACTCCAGTTGATGCGTCAGGCGGGCGGCGACGTAATTGGACTCGATTGGCGCGTCAGGCTCGATGAAGGTTGGAACCGGATCGGGCATGATGTTGCTGTGATGGGCAATCTTGACCCTGTGGCTCTGTTTGCTAACCCGGATCACCTTCGCGCTCAAGCCGGGAAGATTCTTGAACAGGCCGGTGGCAGGCCCGGACACATCTTCAATCTAGGCCATGGTATTTTGCCGGATACGCCGGTGGAGAACGTGATTGCGCTCGTGGATGCTGTACATGAGATGAGCAGGAGGCCTTAGTTTTGAATCATATAGGTCATATAGGTCCTATCGGTCGAATAGGTCCTATACAACGAGCCGAGAACCTGGCCGGCCCAACCGAGCTTCCGCTGCGGTACAGTCGTTGCTTGGTTAGCTGTAAAGTCCTTTGGAAGTTCTAAAAGGATACAGGCTAACCATTTTACGAGAGGAAAACGCTATGGGATTGTTCGACAAAATGTTTGGGCGCGGTGCTTCGGAGTCGGAGCAGCAACAAGGTGCTGGGCAACGCTTCAACGAGCTGAAGCAGAAATATCAATCAGTACTGAATCTCGCCGATCAGGAGCACATTCAGTTCTACAACCTTCATATCCAGGACAACAAGCTCTACATAAAGGGCAGCGCTCCATCACAGGAGGCGAAAGACAAATTCTGGGATCAAATTAAGCTGGTCAATCCAAATACTGACGACGTTACTGCGGACATCAGTGTTGATCTAAGTCGGGCAGTTGGTGCAGCAGCTGGTGGGGGCCAGGGAGGAGGCGAAACGTATACGATCAAGTCGGGTGACACACTATCGAGGGTCAGTAAACAGTTCTACGGAGATCCGAATGAGTACATGAGGATCTTCTACGCGAATCGCGACAAGCTAAGCGATCCCGACAAGATTCAAGTGGGTCAACAACTTGTAATTCCACCAGACGACAACAAGTAAACTAAATAATTTATCCGGTTTCGGAGGGGCGCCCTGGCGGCGCCTCTTTTTTTATGGAATGAATGAACCACCCGTTGGTCAATTTGGAAACCCTGGTCACGCTGCGAATGTTGTAGATTTCTCCAGACTCTGCAATGGCGAAAGGGAGGCGGCTCTATGTTAGGATCATGCCAAATTAATTTTGTTTGAGTTGAGCCAAACATCCCGGGAGTCTTTAGAGATACAGTCATGCCTGACTTGTTAGTGAATCTATTGAAGTTGCCATCGCTGGAACCGGTGATGCTCGAAATGAGTAACGCCAATATCGTTGTTCGTCGGGCGCAGCCATTTGAGATCACGCAGGCTTTAGACTTTGCCGAACGCGAGTTTTCCGTCGCCTGGGCTGATGAGATATCAGTTGGTTTTGCAAACAAGCCCGTTTCTGTATATATCGCGGTGGCTGGTGAGGAAATTATTGGGTTCGCCGCTTATGAATGCACGCGCAGAAGCTTCTTTGGACCAACGGGTGTGATAGATAGAATGCAGGGTCGGGGTGTCGGAAAGGCGCTGCTACTTGCAAGTCTCTGGGGTTTGCGTGAGATGGGTTACGTTTACGGAGTCATTGGCCATGCCGGCCCCATTGAGTTTTATGAAAAAACTGTAGGAGCAACTGTGATTCCCGATAGCGACCCGGGGATCTATACCGATCTTCTGAAGTGAAGGATTTCATAGGTCCTATAGGTCCTATATTTTTTAATCATGAATAGAATTGAGGATCTTACGATAAAACCCAAAGGCACCAGGGCGCAATTGCCGCCCGCGATCAAGGGCAGCCTTATCCAGGGTGTAATGCCCCAGTTTAATCGGGACACTCTGGGATTTATCGAACGCGGGCGCAACTATGGCGACGTCGTGCGCATGCGCTTTCTTTATCTTACGGCTTACTTTCTCTATCACCCGGACGACATCGAATATGTGCTTTCGACAAACGCGAAGAATTTCATCAAGTCGCGTTCTGTCCGGTCACCGTTCTTTCAACGTTTGGTCGGAAACGGTCTACTCACGAGTGAAGGAGATTTCTGGCGCCGCCAGAGGCGTTTGGCGCAACCCGCATTTCATCGTCAAAGGATCAGCGACTACGCTAATGTGATGGTGGAATATACCGAACGTCTGATTGCTTCGTGGTCTCAGGGCGAGACGCGAGACATTCATCAGGACATGATGCGGCTGACGCTTGAAATAGTCGTCAGGACGCTTTTCAATTCGGAAGTCTCCGGTGATGCTGCCAAAGTTGAACGGGCCCTCTCGCAGATAGTGAAACCCTTTTCCTCGCAAGCCACCCTGAAATGGATCCTGGACAATCGCCTGCCGACAAAAACACATCGCCAGTTCAACGAGTCTGCCAAAGAAATCGATGAAATTGTCTACCGAATTATCGCGGAACGCCGGGCAAGTGGATCCGATCAAGGTGATTTGCTTTCGATGTTACTGGCGGCGCATGACGAAGATGGAAGTCAGATGACCAATCGCCAACTGCGCGACGAAGTGATGACGCTATTCCTGGCAGGTCACGAAACAACGGCGTTGACGCTTTCCTGGGCCTGGTACTTGCTGGCCCAAAATCCTGCTGCTGAGCAGAAGTTTCACGCAGAGCTCGATGAGGTGCTCAACGGTAGACTGCCGGCTGCTGCCGATCTATCGCGACTTAAGTACACCGAGATGATCGCTAAGGAATCTATGCGTCTTTATCCGCCGGCATATGCCCTCGGGCGGGAATCGATTGAGGAATGTGAGGTTGGCGGTTTTCGAGTGCCACCGAGAACACAGATCTTCATGTTTCAGTGGGCGGTCCAACGCGATCCGCGATTCTTCGATCAACCGGATAGCTTCTATCCGGAACGCTGGACCGATGAGTTTGCCACAGGCTTACCAAAATACGCATACTTCCCTTTCGGCGGCGGGCCGCGGGCCTGTATTGGAAATTATTTTGCGATGATGGAGGTCGTCCTCTTGCTGGCGACCATTGGCCAAAAATTTAGATTCTCACTCTTGCCGCAGCATCCGGTGAGCTTGCTGCCGGCGATGTCGCTTCGACCAAAGGACGGAATCAAGGTGCTCGTGAAAAGTCGGCAAGAAGGCTCCGATATCACTCTTGTTGCTCAGAATTGGTGATCATGCTCTCGAATCTCACTTCCCAACAAGTCTCCACATCTGCGCAACGACGCACTAAGCTGGTCAAAATCTGCGAGGGTTTTCCTGAGGTCATTGTCGACGTAGCCGGCGAATCACATCTGGCCTTTCGCATTCGCAAACGGATATTTGCTTATTACCAATTTGACCATCATGGCGATGGGATGATCGCTTTCACGTGCAAGTCGAGCCTGACGGAACAGCGTCGTCTGGTGAAAGACGATCCGATTAGTTTCTTTGTGCCGGCGTATCTCGGTTCAAAAGGCTGGATTGCGATTCGCCTCGATCTGGATGAAGTAGATTGGGACACCGTTTCGGAACTTGCGCGCCGCGCCTACCAGGATATCGCACCAAGAAAACTGGCCGCTCTGATCGAATAGAAACCCACGCCGCTGATCAATCAAGCACACGAGCGATGCGCTTCCACTCCTCCAGCGTTAGGGTTTCTGCTCGTCTCTGCAGGTCTACCCGGGCCTGGCAAAGCACGATGCTTGCGCCTCCATGACTCTTGACGATCTCCTGCAGCGGCGAGGGCGCATTTCGAAGGTTATTGAGTATCGTCTTGCGTCTTTGGGCGAACCCAGCACTCACGACTTGCCACAGTAGTTTCTCGTCTGGCACATCCAACGGCTGCCGGAATACCAATCTCAGCACACTGCTCCAGATCTTTGGCGCCGGACGAAAGGAGCTGGGCGCCACATCAAACAATTTCTCTGTCTCGCAATAGCATTCTACAAAAACGGAAAGATAGCCCCGCTCGCCTGAGCCCGGGCCGGCCGTAATCCGGTCCACAACCTCTCTCTGTAACATCAACACCATCTCAGTCAGGCAATGACGTTGTTCGATCAGTCTTTGAAGAATAGCCGTGGCGATGTTGTAAGGAAGGTTGGCTATAACCCGGGCTTCTGTCGCGGGCCGGATCACATCACAGAAATCCGTGACTAAAGCGTCACTGTGAACAAGTTTGAAATTCGATTTCGAACCGAACGATTCTTCCAGCGTAGGTATGAGATTACGATCAAACTCGATCGCAACCAGATGTCCGGCACTTTCAAGAAGAGATCTGGTGAGTGCACCTCTCCCGGGACCGATCTCGACGATAGTCTCATCGGCCTGCGGCGCCAACGTCTCAACAATTCGCTGAATGATTCTCTTGTCGGTGAGGAAGTTTTGTCCGAACCGTTTCGTAGGGTGATGGACTAAAGGCGAGCGATCAGGAATGACGGATGAAGGATTCTCGTCAAGGTCGTCAATGCTCTCTTTCATCCCCTATCCTTCCGCCTTCATTAGCCGCTGAACTTCCGCTTTCCACTTTTGCGGTGGGATATCCGGTCACCTCTATGTCCTGACCTCTCTGTATGATCTCGATGTTTTCAAGCCTGAAGGCCTCGGCCAGCGTCCTGGCGCCCCGGCCACCGATTGCACCTGGGGCATCGCTACCTCCAATTATTATCGGCCCAATGAAAAACGAGACTTTGTTTACCAGGCCCGCCTCAAGAAATTTGCCTGCCACGGTTGCTCCACCTTCAATCAACACGCTGGAGAGTGATCTCCTTCCCAGTTCTTCCAAAACGCTCCGAAGGTCTCGGCCGTCGGCGGAGTCGCGCACAACCTCAATTCCGCGCGATTCCAGATCATTGACCTGAGCTGCTGCCGCAGATTTCCCAGCGAAGATCAGGACCGGGGTCTCCTTTGCCGATCCGACCAATTGAGATTCAGGAGAGATATTCAGTGTCTCATCAAGCACAACTCGAACCAGCGGTCTTCGTCGCTTCTTGCCCGAGCGATCGGTTAGCAGAGGATCATCTGCCTGGGCAGTGCCGGCTCCCACCAGGATCGAATCACATTCGTATCGCATTTCGTGAACGCGGGCTCGCGATTCCGCTCCCGTAATCCATCGCGAATCGCCTGTGCGGGTTGCGATCTTACCATCCAGCGAGGCCGCCAGTTTCAGATGAACAAAGGGTCGCCCGGTGCGCATGAAATGCAAATATTTCTCATTAAGTTGCTCCGCTTCGCGAGCCAGCAAACCTACGGCGACTTCCACACCGGCTGATCTCAAATGCTCAAAACCTTTTCCTGAGACCTTCGGATTTGGATCTTCAATTGGAACTACCACGCGACTAACGCCGGCCCTAATCAAGGCATCTGTGCACGGCGGGGTCCGGCCGTAATGGGCATGAGGCTCGAGCGAGACATAAGCAGTTGCTCCGCTGGCCCGAAGAGCCGCTTGTTCGAGTGCGTAAGTCTCGGCGTGCTTTAGTTTTTCGTATACGTAAGATCCTTCGCCAATAACTTCACCTCCCGGTCCCGCGATCACGCAGCCGACCAGTGGACCCGGACTTACCTGGCCAACTCCTTCAGCAGCCAGCATCAAAGCGCGGGCCATCATACGGCGATCCGTCTGGGCCCAATCTATGGTTCCCTCAACTGTAGCTGTGGTTTGTGTCACCGGTTTGTTCAAATGATCATTAAAACAAGGGTCTTATTCAAACAAGCCATTCACGTAGAGTTCCGGATCGAAGACGACCAGATCGTCAACTTTCTCTCCGATTCCAGCGTAGCGTATCGGCAGACTAAGTTCATTCGCGATTGCCACCGCGATTCCGCCCTTGGCCGTTCCATCAAGCTTGGTCAAAACGATTCCAGTAACGCCGGCGACCTTGAGAAACTGCCGCGCCTGTTCCAGGCCGTTCTGTCCGGTGACCGCATCCACGACTAGAAGTGTTTCGTGCGGCGCACCCTCAACTTCCCGCGCCGCCACCCGCTTCATCTTCTCCAGTTCGGCCATCAGGTTTGATTTGTTATGCAGCCGACCGGCCGTATCCACGATTAGCACATCCGAACCGCGCGCCTTCGACGCCTTTAGAGAGTCGAACAGCACAGCAGCGGGGTCAGTCCCCTGCTTCTGCTGTATCAGTGGAACACCGGTGCGCTCCGCCCAGATAGCGAGTTGGTCAGAAGCTGCCGCCCGAAATGTGTCAGCCGCGCAAATCAAGACGTCATTTCCTTCGGCCTTGATTCGCTGGGCCAGTTTGCCAATTGTAGTTGTCTTGCCTACGCCGTTCACCCCTACGATCATCATTACGTAGGGCGAAACATTCGCGGCGATGCTCGTTTCAGAGGCAACGCCCTGCTGCTCTGACTGACGCAGAATCTTCAGGAGTTCATTTTTTATCGCCTGCTTCAGGGCGTCCAGATCATTAATCTGCTTTCGGGCCACTCCACGTCTGACGGTCTCCAGAATCTGCTGCGTGGTCGCAACGCCGATGTCGGCGGCAATCAACGCTTCCTCGAGTTCGTCCAACAAATTCTCATCGATTTGTTTGAGGCCCTGAAAAACCGTGTCGAGTCTTTCAGAAAGTGATTCACGCGTGGCCGATACTGCCCGGCGAAACCGCGACGAGAATTCCTGCTCCAGCGCAGCTTCCTGGGCCTGAAGTTCTTCTATGGAAAGATTCAGGCCCAGAACTGATGTTTGGAAAGGCGAACGCGCTTGAACAGAAGTGACGGGCTTTTGTCGTGAAACCTCGGACCTTGTGGCTTCGGTTTCGCGTGCAGTAGGTTGCGGCTTCGCTACAGTCCCTACCGCCACCGGGGTTGCATCTTCGCCGGGTATCGGCGTTGGTCCACCTCCGGTGGGCACGGGCTCAAGTCGGGTTCGCGCCGCCGGGGGTTGAAAAGAAGGTGCCGGTGGCGCTTCGGTAACACGGTCCCCCGGTCCGGACTCGGGTTCGCGCTCAACTGCTTTCGCCGGCGCCTGCTCAGCTTTGTCGCTGGCGGCCTTTACAGGCGAGCGTTCGTTTAGTTTGAGCGAAACAAACTGATCGCCACTTTTACGTTTCCAGAAAAGCCCCATAGGTTTGGTCCATTAACTATTACTGCGTTTTGTCGAAATGATGATTATAAGCGCAACAGCCGCGCCCTAACAAAAAGGACGCGGCTGCAGGAGATTGTAGGTTGAACTCTAAATTGCGATTAGGCGGCTCTCACCGGCTCAGTATCGGTTGTTGTTTGGGCCGACAGCACCGGCATTCGGGATACGGGCGTGGTACGTTTTCTGAGTTTGACTGACCCGGGGCGGATCTGACCCTCTTCGCAAGCTTGTACAAAGGCCAATATGACGGCCGCGTCGTAGCGCGTTCCCTCGAAGCTCTGTATGCGCTGGACGGCGTCTTCAAATTTCATCGCCTGTTGATATGGGCGGTCCGTGGTCATAGCGTCAAACGTATCGGCTACGGCAACGATCTTACCCATCAACGGGATTTCATCGCCTTTCAATCCCTGCGGGTACCCCTGGCCATTAACCATCTCGTGATGCATGTACATTCCCGGCAGGAACTCTTTCATCGCCGCTATCTGGGACATGATCTTGTAGCCCTTCTGCGGGTGCTCCTTCATGATTGTATATTCGTCGTCCGTCAGCGCCGATGGTTTCTTGAGGATGCTATCGTCGATCGCAATCTTGCCAACGTCGTGAAGCAATGCGCTAATTCTGATCTTTTCGCACTCATCGTCGTCAATCCCCATTCGCTGAGCTATCGCCACCGATATTCTCGACACTCGCTCTGAATGGCCCCGCGTGTAAGGATCCTTGCCATCTATCGCTGCTGCCAGGCTCTTTACCGTCCCGAGAAATAATTCTCGATTTTCATCAGCCGAGCGCTGCAGGTCTTTAATGTAATGTTCCAGGTGATCCGTCATCAGATTGAACGAGTCTCCCAGATGACCCAACTCGGTTCTGCTGCGAACTTTGATGCGCTGGGAAAAATCACCTGACGCAATACGATGGGCTCCCAGTGCCAGCTCTTGCACGGGCTGAGTCAGCTTCTTCGCGAAAAAGTAGCCGATTATGATCGTCAGCATGCCAGCGACAAAGCTTATCAGGAGGGTTTGTCGTCGCATGTCACTAACCGAGCTAAGTGCCGCCGATGCGTCCTGGATAGCAATAACCCCCAGCCGGGAGTTCTTATCTAATTCAGCGGTAGCGTATGACCCGAGCATCTCCACGGATCGGCCATCCCTTACCAGCGTGAAGGGCTCGAGTGCGGATTGGACCTTTGCGCCTGACTCTTGCCAATCCTGGACCACCTTGAGGTCGGTCATCGGTTTCTCAGAGAAAGCTACACTCGCCTCGGGATGGGCCACGGCACGACCATTTTGGTCCACCACAAACACCACCGGAAGACCGGCGTCCAGTAACTCGCGCTCGCTCTTCGATGTAGCCTGGTGGACTGCTTGAAAAACTTCCTGAAAGGAAACTATGGCAACAACGGCAGCTACTACCTCGTGCCCGCCTTCACCGCCCATCACCGGCGCGGCGACCGTAAGAGCCATCTCCTGCCCGGATCGAATAATCTGTGGGCGGCTGACAATGATTCCTGGACCACTCATCCTGGCGAGGACCTCACTAACGCGCTGATCAATCTCGTCGCGTTGTATTACATCCAGCTGGAATGCTCGATGTGCTTCGCCGCCTACGGGCCAGATTGCCAGCGCGATTAAGTTGGAATCTTCTTCTAATGTCTTTTGCAGCCGGGCATCGTAGCCGGCATCGTTCAAACTCCTGATCCCGCCGTTAAGCTCAAAACCGCGGGTAAGTCCCGTAACAACATCTCGATAACGTTGCCCGTAAAGTTCTATTTGCCGGGCCTTGTCCTGAACCAGCTGAGCCTGATATCGGCCCTCAACTGAACGCAGTTCTTCAGCGGTCCGTCCTGAAAGCATCGTGCCGGCAAAGGCCAACGGCAGGAGGCCGACTAACAGCAAAACGCCGAGAACTATGTATAAAAGGCGAACTCGCCCTATCTTTTTCAGCACTGTGATTGGGATTTAGTCCAGGAAACTGTGACTTTCCTCTTGGAAGGTTTTGATAGCGGTGCCAGCCTGAATGGCCGCACCTCATTATGTCTAGTAAACTTAGGCATGTCAACGCGTTTGTTAAACTGGGTTGGCTATTGTCTATCACGCGTCCCATCGTTTGGGCAAATCACATTGAGAAGAGGTCGAAAAAGCGGTATGTTCGCTTTTTAATAGACTTAACCAGGCCTGGGACGTCTAAAGTTCTAAGGCGCAGGCGCTGGAGCCGGCGCGCAGGGAAATCCGGCGTTATCGACCAGCGTGCGTAAAAAGACGGAATGGGAGCGGCCACGAGCGACGAACAGATCGTAGAGCGGGCGTTAACGGGCGACGCGGAAGCTTTCGGCGAGATAGTCCTGCGCTGGGAGCGACGCATCTTCGCGCTTTCCTTTGGCATGCTGGGGCGGGAGGAAGACGCGAGGGACGCTACCCAGGAAACCTTTCTGGCCGCGTTTCGGAATCTACGCGCGTTTCGTGGGGAAGCGAAGGTTTCCTCCTGGTTACACCGGATAGCTGTGAATCAGTGCATTACGCGCCAGCGGAGGGCGAAGGTAAGGAATGAAAGCGCCATCGAGACGGAGGAGGAAAAGAATGCGTCTCACTTTTCTTCACCTGCCAGATACTCGCCGGCGCGGGTTGTGGAGGGCAGACAGAGAACTGCCGCAGTGAGGCGAGCTGTGAACAGTCTACCGGCCGATCTACGACAGGTTATTGTCATGAAGGAGTTTGAGGAGCTTACTTTCAAAGAGATTGCAGAGGCGCTTGACTTGCCGCTAAGTACGGTGAAAAGCAGACTCTATACGGCGTTAAGGCAATTGCAGATGCGACTTCAGAAGTTTGGCGATTATCCAGCTTGATAGCAGGGAGTGAAGGAAATGAAAGAAGAAGTGTATGCCCCGGGTTGTGGCCGAGAGGACGATCTGATCGCTTTTCTCTACGGCGAACTGGATACCGGCGAGACAATAGTTTTTCGTAACCACATGCAGGAGTGCCTGTCATGTAGCGCCGAGTTCCGGGAATTCAGCGGCATCCGTGATTCGGTCGTCGCCTGGCGCAATGAAGCTCTGGGAGGAGTCAACTCGCCTGCCGTTCAGGTTTCAACGGTTGCCAGAGCTGACCTGGCGAAGCCTGGTGCATTGGCAGCTCTACGAGAGTTTTTCAACCTTTCGCCACTATGGATGAAAGGCGCAGTTGTATTCGCTTCGCTTCTGTTTTGTTTGTTCGCAGTGCTGGCCGCGGCTCGATTGCGAGATTCTACGCCGCCGCCATCTGCGGCCAAAGCCAACGAGAAGTCACCTTCGGAGCAGGAACTCAAGGCGATCGTCGAGCGACGCGTGCAAGACGAGCTTCAGCGAATTAAAAGTTCTTCAGGGACCACTTCGACACCCGCGGTCGTTGCTAGCGGTCACTATGATCGCGACGCTCACAAGAAGGCCACGAAACGTTTTGTTGAAGTTGCCTCTGCAAGCGCTCAGCAGAAGGCCCGCCGCCCGCTTACAAAAGTTGAGCGCCAGCAGCTGGCCGCTGATTTAAGGTTGATAGATAACCCCACGGACGGTGAACTTGATCTACTGGATGACCGGATCAATCAATAAACCCACGGTGACTCGCGAGAGTTTGAGATGAATGCATGCTGAATGAGGTTTCTATGAAGCACAATGGACAAATCCTGGCGGCACTTGCGGTGCTCGTCTTGTTTATCGCAGTCCCCTCTAATTATGGCCAAACATCTGAGCAGCAAGAGCCCGGCTCACCAGCGTCAATGCAGCGCCGCCTCGACGGCGATCCGGTTCGTCAGTTAAATCTGACTCCTGAGCAACGCGAACAAATACGAACCATCAGGGAACAGAACCAAACAGAACGAGCGGCGATCAATCAACGTGTTCGCGAGACTAATCGCGCCCTCGAAGTAGTATTGGACTCTGACAGCCCAGATGAAGCTGTCGTAGAACAACGGATGCGTGAAGTCTCAGCTGCGCAGGCTGCAGCCATGCGAATGAGAATTCTGACCGAAGTCAGAATCCGGCGCGTGTTGACTTCCGAACAGAGAAGCCTCTTACGATCGTTGCGCCAGCAAGCCAATCAACTACGACGAGAGCGCCAGTTAGACGGTCCCGATGAAAGACTCAGGCGTCGCGAGGCACAACGTGGTTTGCAGAATCAGCGTAATGGCATCAGCCCACTCTTTCCTCGTAAAGACGCCCAGCGCAGGACTAGACCCATAGATCAGCAATAACCACCTACACAATCTGGTGCGCATTGCCTGAGCAACTCTTCTTGATGGCCTCGCCTTCCGCTCCTCACCACCGGTGAACCTACCGCCCGATTCTTCAAGCTTGACGCATTGTGCAAATTTTGCGCATGATAAGCCGCTCTTTCAGACGCGGCCATAATCTTGTTTAGCGTTCATATGCCAGACAAGAACAGGCTGCAGATTGCAATTCTTCGGTCGTCACAACGGCTGCCCGGCAGTGTCCTATGAAAAAAGCGGACCTGTGGACGGCTGGTTCCTTAATTAGCTCCTGAATGAACATCGTTACGCGCTCAATCTTCGAGCTGCAGGAAACCACTTTGATGGCCGCGCGTGCCTTTCGTGGTCTCATCAAAGGTCCGCGCTATTTCGCCGAAACAATCGCGCAGATGGATGCAATCGGCGTTGGTTCGCTGACCATCATCATGTTGACAGGGTTCTTCACAGGCGGCGTGCTCACCATCCAAACTTTTCCAACGCTGGCCTTCTGGGGCCAGCAAGGGCAAACCGGCCGCTTGGTAGCAGTTTCGCTGGTTCGTGAGTTGGGACCAGTGCTCACCGCGCTAATGGTAGCGGGTCGGGTTGGTTCGGCTATCGCAGCGGAGCTTGGCTCGATGACTGTTTCCCAGCAGATCGATGCCATGAGGGCGCTCGGTACAGATCCTATTCGAAAACTGGTGGCGCCTCGGATGCTGGCTTTGCTGATCACTCTGCCGCTACTTACCGTAGTAGCCGACTGCGTGGGCATCGGAGGCGGATCGTTTGCAGCCACCAGCCTCTACGGACTTTCATTCAATGAATTCTTAACTTCAGTTCGTGATGGAATTTCTACGGATGATATTATTGGCGGCGTAATCAAACCAACCTGTTTTGCTCTGATAATTGGAGCGGTGGCATGTTATAAAGGCTTGAATACTGAAGGCGGTACGGTGGGCGTCGGAAGATCCACCACCCGAGCCGTGGTGACCGCGTCGATTGTGGTCATTATTTCCGACTTCTTCCTCGCCAGAGCGTTGCAAGCCATATTAGGAATGCAGGCAAATTAGAATTACTGATTGCTCATGTCGATTTCACCCACACAGTCAGATCTTTATCCCCCGAGGGGAGAGGTGAGCCAGAATGCCGCCGGTTCGACTTTCGCCGAAGTCGACAACCAGGAACGCGTAATTCCGGCCATCGAGTTTGTTGACGTAGTGCTGGCCTTTGACGAGCGAGTGATTCTAAACAAACTAAGTTTTAAGGTAATGAAGGGTGAGACCAAGATTATTCTGGGAGGTTCAGGCGGCGGTAAATCGACGATTATTAAATTGGTTTTGGGACTGCTGAAACCAGACTCCGGACGAATTTTTGTAGACGGTGAGGACATCACTGATTACAACGAAGCGCAAATGATGTCGGTGCGCAAGAATATCGGAATGGTGTTTCAGGAAGGCGCACTTTTCGACTCCCTCTCAGTGTACGACAATGTTGCTTACCGTCTGCATGAACAGGGCGTGCCCGAAGACCAGGTGGAACCGGAAGTCCGACGCATGCTGCGGTTCGTAAATCTCGAGGATGCAATCGACAAGATGCCCTCAGAGCTTTCGGGCGGTATGCGACGGCGCGTCGGCATTGCTCGAGCCCTGATTGGCGATCCGAAGATCGTACTCTTCGACGAGCCAACCGCTGGTCTCGACCCGCCCACAGCGAGAACAATCTGCGAACTCGCTATGAAGCTGCGGGATCTCGAAGATGTTTCCTCGATCTTCGTCACCCACGAAATGAATAACGTCGAATATCTCTGCTCCGAGTACGCCGTAGTAAATGAAGAAGGACAGGTAGTGTTTGAGCGGGAAGGCGAACGGCTCTGTCTTATTAACAGCAAAGTAATGATGATTCGTGAAGGCAACATTATTTTCAGCGGCACTGACGAGAGTCTGCGGAAAGCCGCGGACCCTTACATTCAGAAATTTCTGCGCGGACACTGATAGAAAGGACAGGGGATGCAAAGCGAAGGCTGAACGAAGGAGAAACCACATTAAACCTTTGGACGATGAGTCCAGACTGGTTTCAATTCCGGATCCTTCATATTACGTCCCTGGATTTACGCCATGCCAAGATCAACAAAGACAGTAAGCTTAAATCAGTTGCGGGTCGGCATTTTCGTGCTGGTTTCAATCGTGATCTTGATTTTTCTGATTCTCAACGCGTCCGGCGGCTTGAACCCTTTCGCGAAAAAGCTGCATTTGAAAGCGCGCTTTGCTGACGCAAATGGGCTCAGGGAAGGCTCTGAAGTGCGGCTCGCCGGTGTTCGCGTGGGAAAAGTTGACAAGATAACTCTGCTGCCGCCTTCGACTGAACCAAACGCTCCGCGCGTGGAAGCACTGATGGTCATCGACGCCACTATCGACGGCCGACCGGCTAATGAGCGCATTCGTACGGATTCAACAGCCCAGCAAGGGTCACCCAGTCTGCTGGGTAATGAGATGCTAATTAATATTGGGGCGGGCAGCGCCCTGGGCCAACCCGTAACAGACTACTACACGCTGCCTTCGTCCAGCGCAAACACAGTCAACGATTTTGCTACCTCGGGCACTGAAGTGGCCCAACGTCTAAGCAAGCTCTCCGAACAACTCAGTGGCATTGTGAAAGACGTACAGGAAGGTAAAGGCACAGTAGGCCGTTTATTTAGCGACGAGGCGCTTTACAACAACCTTAATGCTACCGTTCGAGAGGCTGACGAAGTCATGCGGCTGATACGTTCTGGAAACGGCTCAGCGGGTAGATTTGTTAATGATCCTGCCCTCTACAACAATGCCAACGAGATCGCATTGCAGCTCAAAACGATTGCCGCAGATCTGCGAGCTGGACGTGGCACGGCCGGCAAACTACTGACCAACGACGAGCTCTACAATCGAATCAACCGCACGGCTGAGCGACTGGATCGATCAGTCGATCAGATCAATGGGATGATCGCTGAGATCAATGAAGGCCGAGGCACCCTGGGAAAACTGATCAAAGACGAGCAAATATACAATGATGCCCGGGCGGCAATTGCTCGCTTCAACACCACTGCCGAGCGCATCGACAATGTGGTCGCCGCGGCCCAACGCGGAGAAGGCACTCTGGGGAAACTGCTGACAGACGAAGCGCTTTATTCAAACGTGAACCAACTCTCGTCTGAAAGCGTGAAATTGATCTACGACTTCCGCCAGAATCCCAAGAAATATCTCACCATCAAGTTTGAGTTATTCTGAGCTAATCCGTTCGAGCGTCAAAACGGGCTCTCGTCGGCCGATGGTCCATAAATCGAAGGCACCGGAATGTCGTTCAATCGCAGGTACACACCCAGCTGTGCGCGATGATGAATCATGTGATTCATCACGAAGCTGCGCAGCACAGCGATCTTCGGCATCGTCATGAGGGCGTTCCCGTTTGATAGCAACGTCCACGGTTTGAATAGCTCTTCGTCGCTCGCGCCCGCAATTGCCGCTCGAGTCGTCGCAACGTTCTCGTCAAACTTAGCCAACACCTCTTTTCCTGAACTCAGCGCTGGAGTCTTTGCCGGCTGACCTCCCGGCGCCATGTCAAAAGAATCCGAGTTCACTGCTAAACTTCCCCAACTCGGCAGGTTCGACAAGTGCGTCGCAAGTCCTCCCATCGCGGTAGATTTTTCGTGGGGCTTCCAATCAAACCTGTCATCCGGAACCCGCTCGAGCGTCTTTCTTGTATTCGCCATCTCATTGTCAAACTCTGGTAGTAACGCATTACTTAGTCCCATAAGACCCTCCGTAAATAGCTTTTCAGAAATTGCCAGACCTCGAGGAATGCCTGGACGCGCTAAAGGTTGATGCGCCGATACTGTAAACCGCTTAAGCCTTCGGGACAATTGCAAATGCTCGCACCGGAAAAGTGCCGAAGTTTTTTACTTTAACCGGCACGGCAAAGAACTTGAAATTCTCATCCGGCAGTTCACCCAGACCGCAAAGATGCTCGACGATCGGGATGGATTTTTTCAACAGGATTGAGTGGGCTGAACGGCTAAGGTCCGCGGTGTCGTCGATGTTGTAAGAATCGATGCCGACCAGGACTGCGCCGGCATTCGCCAGGTATTCCGCCGCATCCGCGCTAAGGAAAGGATGCGTGCCATCCGAATAGGCCTCGGTTCTCCAGTGGCGATCCCAGCCGGTGTGAAAAAGGACAGCCCTGCCATTGACATCCAAACCCGCCACTGCGGAGACGGAAATCTCACGCTCGGCAGCGCCAACTCTTCGCACCACCACGGCGTCAAGATTAGCTAACGAATACAAATCAAGCCGCGCAAGGTCGACGCCATCGCGGTAACGATGGAAGGGACTATCAATGTAGGTGCCCGTGTTGGCTACCATTTCAATCTTCCCGATATGAAACTCCGTGCCCGGCGCATAAACGTTTTTCGATTGTTCTCGCGAAAGGTGATCTGTAATTACCGGAGGCGGCAGACCTTTGTAAGTGATCATACCGTCTTCAATCGTGTGGCAAACGTCGATTAGCTCGTATTCGTGTGTCATCTTCTCTGCTTCTGTACCATCACCTGAAAATGCGCAGCCATGCCGTCAGGCAAGATCATTTCTCGTGCCGCCGTGGTGAGCCGAAGTTTGGCGGCTTCGCCTTCATTCCGTTGTGTTTCAAGTTCCAACTGCTCCAACAAACCGGCTGCCAGCAGAAACTTGTCCAGACGATCAAACGCAGCGATTTCAAGTCCCATTGTCTCGCCGATCCGCTTCGCAAAGGTCCAGTCAATCGTCGTTGTCAGATCCTGTTCGCCGGGCTGGGCCAGAACCTCCTGAACCAGCCGGTGCTCATGAAAACCTCGCAAGGTACCTTGTGCACGCGCCGGCGAAGAATAAAGCTCGTCGGCGTCAGCGCCGTAATCGACGGTGATTAGATAACCGGTTCGTATCCTGCCGGCTACCTTACTGATCCAATCGCCTATTTCCAGATTCACTTCCGCCGCGCGACCTTCTGCTAGCTGTATTTGACTCTGCGCAAAATAGTTTGCCAGGAGATCCGTTGAGGGAGCCCCTATGGTCCACTCAAAGTCACCATTCGATCCTGTGTTTACGTAAAATTCGCAGAGCCGGCCGCCTTGCATGACGACTCGGTGTACTGGAAAGGCATCGAGTAGTTCGTTTGAGAAAACCACGCCCGGGTCTACTTCAACCTCTTCGAGCGCCCTAAACTCTATGCGATCGATAAAAGGCTCCAGGCGCTCGCGCGCAAGTGAACGAGAATGTGAACCGACTTCGTCTACGACGTAGCGAGTAGCTGAGAAAACAGAAGGAAAATAGTCTCTAAAAGTTTCGAGAACACCGCAGGCGAAGCGCCCGTCTCCGGCGCCTGCTTCTACGATCGTCCACTGGCGCGGACGACCGAGCTGCTCATATAGTTGGGCAAAGTAGCGGGCAAAAGTTGCAGCAAAGAACGAACTGCGCTCCGGGCTGGTCCGGTAGTCCCCTGCCCTCCCCCATTTTTGCAGGTCGGATCGACAGTAGTAACCTTCCTGCTCGTCATAGAGCACGGTCCTCATCCAATCGCAAAATGTGATCGGGCCTTCCCGTCTTATGCGTTCACGGAGTCGTTCAGCGAGCCCCGAAGGGTAAGAATCATCTTTGGAAGAAGCCCACATCCCAATTGTGCTGAACTAATTTGAAAGACAAGTGAACGATCACGAAGTTGCACTGAGGCACACTAAGCGTTTTTCGCGATATTTCTTGTATCTTCGTGGATCGTCTTATTCCTGAGAAGCGCCAGTCCTACCTGTTCTTGGGATCTTCCTTGTCCAGCAGTCGGGTCGTGTTTTCGGTGACACTGGGTGGCTGGTATATCTCAGCGGTGTTCGGGCGTGGCCTCCAGCCAGTGGCGGGATTCGCGGACGCTGGAGGCAAAGCAGCATTACGCGCAAACGTATCTACCTGAGGAATCCCGGCCGCCGCATAACCAGCAACCTGGTTCGCTTCGGTCACTGGATACTCGTCCTCCATCAACAAGGCGTAGAGCATGCGCAGCAGTCCGCCTACGAAACAAACGATTGCTGTAACACCAATTAGAAATTCGAGCGGCTCCAGAAAGTTTACGGTGATGATAGCTACCAGCGGGACGAGCAGCAGCGTACTCAGCATCATCATGGCGCCTTGCCGTATTCCTTTGCTGCGAGGTGAAAGCTTACGGTTCCCGGGTTGAATGTAGCGCATGGGGATCTGCCCCCCTGACGCCAGCACAGTTGTTACACCCTCCAGCAGGAAGCCGCACCTCGAGCAGAATCTCGTTGCATCTGAAACTTGTTGTTGTCCACACTGTGGGCAATACATTTGCAAAAGCACCTCGGTTGAAGACATTCGGGCGGAGCGGGCTCGAAACCAGCGCGTAAAGAACGGGCTAGATAATAAACCCAGGCTGCCTAATACCGGAAAGAAACTTGAGGGCCGCCACCGCCTGCCCCTGATATTCAGTCGCACGGGCCAGCGTTTCCAGGAGAAGCTCTCCCAGCGGCTGCGTTTCACCCGCGGGCGTGGCGACATGTTTCAACAGGCAATCGTCGCCGGCAAAACTGGTGAATGCTCTTTTGCGAGTTTCCTCAACTTCGGTAAGGTGCGCGATGACTTTCCCGGGCGTGGTCAGATATTCCGGCAGAGTCCACTCAAACGGATCATCCCAGAGGTTCGAAGTTATGCCGCCAAACGTTTGCTCAATTGCCGCGGAACATCTCAGTATGTTCTCTCCAACCGAAGACAAAGCATTCGAAGGTGGTGCGCCGCTCTGGGTTAAAGGCGTGGTCGAGTAGAGAAGGTCGCCTGGCGTGTTCTCGATCACCGCGCACGAACGGAAATGCAAACGCGCAAACTCTCGGTCAAGGCTTTCTATAGTCTCACGCCTGACGAGGGTCTGCGCGTTTGCTTTATCATCCATACGCCGACCAAGCTGAGGACCGCGTGCTACCTCTCCTTTGAACGCCGGTCAGTTTCTTCCAATACAGTGCCGTAGTTACGACCGCCAAAATTGAAGCCCGTATAGATATGGCCTTTGACGCCCACTCGAGCTCCACGGGAGGGAACTCCGCGCCGCGTCACGACCCAGATCCTTCCAGTGCCATCGTCGATCTCGTAAGCCCCCTGGCCGAGCGCTCCGTAGCTATCCCTGACCGTGCCCACTATCGCAACCTCTTTGTTTCGATAACGGGCCGGGTCGGCGTTTATTTTTGAAATTGTTGTCTGACTGGGACAGGCAGTTAGCAGAAACACCGCCGCAAGTATCAGCGATGCGGATCCAAGTCTCTTTATCAAATACATAGCGTCTCCTTTTTCGTCCAAGTTTTATTTGAGGGAGAGCGCCGCCTTAAAACAGCTGACTTGCTTGAGGGAAAGCGCCTGCGACATTTAGAAGATGCCAAGAATGCTGGAACGGTTTTCCGTACTGAGAAATCAGACGCCAATTTCTCTTAATTCTCTCGATCCTGGGGTTTGTCAAGTTGCTATACTGGCCGGGTGCGGCAAACTACAGTTTAACCGGGAAAATTACCCCATGCTATACTTGGGCACTTTATGAACATCCAGTTCACCAGTCAGATCTTCCACGAAGGCAGAATGTACGTCGCTTACTCTCCGGAACTTGATGTATCTTCCTGCGCGACGACTCAGGCAAAGGCCCAGAAGAACCTGCTAGAAGCTGTCCGGTTGTTTCTGGAAGAAGCAGAAAAAAAGGGCTCGCTGGACCAGATTCTCAAGGAGGCGGGGTTTGTTCGCCGTAAACAGACTCTCGTTGCGCCACGGCCCGTGACCTCACGCCGCGTTACAGTGCCACTCTCAAGTCTCCATGCCTAAGATTGGCCCAGTCTCCTACAAGATCCTGGTTTGCATTTTTGAACTCGCCAACTTCAAGTGTGTTCGCGAGGAAGGTGATCACATGATATTCACGAGGCCGGACGTATTGCGCCCGGTCGTCATCCCAAAATACCGAAGCATCCCGGTGTTCATAATAAAGAACAACCTGCGCACTGCGGGAATGACTCGCGATCACTACTTCGAACTCTTCAAGAAGTGTAGTTAACCAGGGCCGCTTAGTTACCAAACCAACCGATCGGCTTCCCTGACAGATCAACCCAAACACTTTTCACATGCGTATACATTTCGAGCGCATGCTTGCCCATTTCCCTGCCATAGCCTGATTGCTTGAAACCGCCAAACGGGGAAGCGGCATTGAACATGTTGTAGGTATTGATCCAAATGACGCCCGCGTGAATTTCTTTTGCGAACCGATGCGCACGGGTGATGTCGCGGGTCCAGATTCCAGCTGACAGGCCGTAGATAGTTTGGTTGGCCTGCTTGATCAGATCATCTTCATCCTTGAACGTGAGCACCGAAACCACCGGCCCGAAAATCTCTTCCTGGGCCACACGCATCTCGTTTTTAACGTCCGAGAAAATCGTGGGTTGGAAGAAGTAGCCCTTTTGAAAGGCCCCTTCCAGCTTCGGCGAAACTCCGCCCGACACTACTGTCGCGCCTTCCGCTTGGGCAATGTCACAGTAACCCTGGATCCGGTTTAGTTGTTCCTCCGAAACCTGTGGGCCCATGTGCGTGGCTTTGTTCATCGGATCGCCCACGACGATGTTCGCCGACTTCTCTTTCAGTCGGTCGATAAACTCGTCCTTGACCTTCTCTTCGACAAACAGACGCGATCCGGCACAACAAACCTGGCCCTGGTTGAAGAAGATTCCCATCATTGCGCCACTAACCGCCTGCTCAATGTCGGCATCAGCAAACACTATGTTTGGCGCTTTACCACCAAGCTCAAGCGAAACCTTCGTCAGGTTATCGGCGGCCGCCCTGGCAACCAGCTTGCCGACTTCGGTTGAACCGGTGAACGCGACTTTATCGATGCCGGGATGTGCGGCCAGCGCAGCGCCGGCTGTTTCACCGTAGCCGGGCACGATATTGACGACGCCGTCCGGGAAGCCGGCTTCCTGAATCAGCTTTCCCAGTTCCATTGCATTGACCGGCGTCTGCTCCGCCGGTTTTAGGACTACAGTGTTGCCGGCCGCCAGGGCGGGCGCGAGTTTCCAGGCAGCCATCAAAAGCGGGAAATTCCACGGTATGATTTGCCCGCAGACCCCCACCGGTTCACGCAAGGTGTAATTGAACATCTGTCCCGGTACGGGGATCGTTTCACCTTCAATCTTTGTCGCCCAACCAGCGAAGTATTCAAAGTTTTCGGCAACCTGCGGCAAATCAACGTAAGTGGATTCCTTAATTGGCTTGCCATTGTCGGCAGTCTCGAGCGCTGCTAATTCGCCAGCGTGTTCCTCGATTAATTGCGAGAGCTTGTAAAGCATACGTCCGCGATCGCGCGCACTAATCTTCGACCACTTGCCCTCGAAAGCACGTCGAGCTGCGGCCACGGCTTTATCGATGTCCGCCTTGTCAGCTTCTGCCACCTCGGCGAGTGTTTCACCTGTCGAGGGATTCGGGGTTGTGAATGTTTTGCCAGACTCAGCATCGATCCATTGACCGTCGATCATGAGCTGGTATTTACGGGGGGAGCTTGCTGCTGGTTGTACGGATGACATTTCTTAACCTCCTATCATCATTTCCGAAAAGGCTTTTCAGATTGTCAGTATCTCTGTGCGTCCTCTGTGAACTCTGTATCTCTGGGTAGCTTCATAAGATTCTTACCACAGAGACACAGAATTCACAGAGGGTGCACAGAGAAGTCTTTCAAGAAAGTACCTGGGCTTTAGCGCTTAGAAATCAGTTGTGCCTGCCAGCAACTGCCTCAACACGTAGGGAAGAATTCCGCCGTGCTGGTAGTAATCCACTTCAATTGGTGTATCAATACGCAGGACAACGGAAATCTCTTCCGTCTCTCCGGAGGCCCGGTGGATTACCAATTTTAGATCCTTCTGCGGTTTGACTCCATCTTCCAGTCCAATCACATCGAACGACTCCGTCCCATCGAGTCCCAGTGTGGCGGCGTTGGTTCCTTCCTTAAACTGGCACGGCAAAACGCCCATGCCCACCAGATTGCTACGGTGAATTCTTTCGAAGCTCTGGGCAATCACGGCTTTCACTCCCAACAAACGAGTGCCTTTCGCAGCCCAATCCCGCGAGCTGCCGGTCCCATACTCCTGTCCGGCAATCACTACCAGCGGCACACCTTCCTCCTGATACTTCATTGCCGCATCGTAAATGCTCATGCGCTCGCCATCCGGCTGATGACCTTCTGACCTATAAACGGTTACGCCTCCTTCAACCCCGGGCACCATCAAGTTTTTGATCCTTACATTCGCAAACGTTCCTCTAACCATCACCTGGTGATTGCCGCGTCGCGATCCATAGCTGTTGAAGTCTTCGATGCTTATGCCCTTTGATTGAAGGTAAAGGCCGGCCGGAGAGTTGGCTTTAATTGCGCCGGCCGGACTGATGTGATCAGTGGTAACCGAATCGCCAAAGATGGCCAGGGGACGCGCGCCATAGACATCACGCCAATCCTGGACAGCATTGCTAAAACCTTCGAAGTAAGGCGGCTCTTGAATGTAGGTTGACTCAGAATCCCATTCATAAACATTCCCGGTTGAGGTTGGGATCTCATTCCAAAAGGGATTCTGCTTCTCGAAGTCACGGTAGAGTCGCCTGTAGGTTTCAGGATCGAGCGCCGTGCGCATCAGCTCGTTAATTTCCTGCACGCTCGGCCAAATATCCCGCAGATAAACTTCCCGGCCGTCGCTACCTTTACCCAGCGAATCGTTTGTAAGATCGATATCAACCCGTCCCGCGATTGCAAAAGCCACCACCAGCGGCGGACTCATCAGGAAGTTTGCCTTAATGCTCTGATGGACACGCGCTTCGAAATTTCTATTGCCGGACAAAACGCTGGCAGCAATTAGATCGTGATCGGACAATACGTGCTCGATATTCGGATCGAGTGGGCCTGAGTTGCCTATGCAGGTAGTGCATCCATAGCCCACCAGGTTAAAGCCGAGTTGATCCAGATATTCCTGTAAACCCGTCTTCTGAAGGTACTCAGTCACCACACGTGAACCGGGCGCCAGAGAATTTTTCACTGACGAGTGGACCGTTAAGCCGCGTTCGACTGCCTTCTTCGCCAGCAAACCCGCACCCAGCATCACACTCGGATTAGAAGTGTTTGTGCATGACGTGATTGCCGCGATCAAAACGTCGCCATGTCCCAAGTCAACTTCCGCATGAGGAAACTCGTCGGGAGAAACTTCCTCAAGACGATCCGGCGTCGGACGATTGTTGACCATTTCGGTCTCACTCCAGACGCTGGTGTTTTGTGGAGTAACTACGCCGCCAGCGGCAACGGGAACCGCTTCAGGCCGTTGCTCTCCCCCACCAACGATCTGGGTCTTCGCGATATCAATCGTGCCGATTCGAGCGAAATACCGCGCGCTAATCTCCTCGTCAGTCTTTCCGTATCCCCCTTCACCCACAGGTTTTTGCAACAGGTCGAGAAACTGGGTTTTTAGACTGGAAAGTTCAATCCGATCCTGTGGACGCTTTGGACCGGCAACACTCGGAGAGATCGAGGCCAGATCCAGGTCGAGCAGCACGCTGTATTGGCACTCGCCCTCTTTTGGAATGCCAAACATTCCCTGCGCTTTGTAGTAGTTCCGTACCGCTTCTACCTGATCATCCGTACGACCAGTTGCCTGGAGGTAAAGGCAAGTCTCTTCGTCCACTGGAAAGAAGCCCATCGTCGCTCCATATTCCGGAGCCATGTTCGCGATGGTTGCTCGATCAGTTACCGAGAGACTAACGGCACCCTCACCATGAAACTCAACAAACTTGCCCACTACCTTCGCCTTGCGCAACATCTCGGTCACGCGAAGTACGAGATCAGTGGCCGTCACCCCCTCGCGCAGGCTTCCTCTCATGTGCACACCCACAACGTCAGGCGTCAGGAAGTAAACCGGCTGGCCCAACATTGCGGCTTCGGCTTCAATACCACCAACGCCCCAGCCCACGATTCCCAGACCGTTGATCATGGTCGTGTGTGAATCGGTACCTACGAGGGTGTCGGGATAGTAAACTCCGTTTTTCTCCCAAACACTCTTTGCCAGAAACTCGAGATTGACCTGGTGGCAGATGCCAATACCCGGCGGGATTACGGCGAAGCCATCGAAGGCCTGAGTTCCCCATTTGAGAAACTGGTAACGGGAGTTGTTGCGCTTGAACTCCATCGCCATGTTCTTCGCAAACGCGTCCTTCGTGCTCGAGAAATCAACCTGGACAGAGTGGTCTATAACCAGATCGACTGGAACTAGTGGCTCGATGACGCCGGTATTCTTACCTAAATGCGCAACAGCGGATCGCATTGCTGCCAGATCGACAAGCAAGGGGACGCCGGTGAAGTCCTGGAGCAGGACCCGGGCAACCACAAAAGGGACTTCTTCGGTTCGTTCTCCGTTCGGCTGCCAGTTTGCCAGGGCGCGAACATCGTCTTCCGTGATCTTCCGGCCATCGCAGTTTCGGAGGACCGACTCCAAAACAACTCGAATACTAACGGGCAGCTTGGAAATGGGGCCCACGCCTTCTTTTTCGAGTTGCGGCAACGAATAGAGTCGGCCGGATTTACCGGGAGATGCGTTGAATGTTTGGACGGAGTTAAAGGGACCTTGTGGCATAGAAACTGGGGACTGTTCGTGATCAGCCAACGTCAGTTGCCGTAGCGAAATCACGCAGAAACTTTGATTTTTTGTAGCAAACTCAGTGTAAGTCCATGCTGCTGCGTCGTCAAGCAGCGTAGATTGCGGGGTAGGTGTGTGCTAATTATTAGAAGGTTGTCGTGTTGGTCAGTCCTCGCATGTTTTGTTATAGTTTCTCCCATCCCCCGCAGCAGTACCAACACCGAAGAGTCGCTCCGCTGTTAATTCAAAGCTGAGTTGCGACTTGGCCGCTTATCAGAATTTGGGTTGAGGAGAGTTCACATGCCAAAGAAGACAGCCGATGGATTCGAGTACCTAAGTAATGATCCTGATTATGTTCCTAGTCCCGACATAGAGGAGTTTATGGAGGAAGAGATTGCGCGCGCCCCGAAGGATCCGGAACTACTTGCGCATCGGCTACGCAACAATACGGCGGCGTCCCCAAAAGATGCCGGCGGCGACCTCGATGCTTCATGGGAAGACGTGAATGAAAGCGGCTCAGAATCCGTCGGTGGCGATAATCCCACCCCCGATCAATCGATGGTGGAGGAAAACGCGAACGCGGTGGGTGTAAATTTTGAGGACAACGAGGAACTTGAGTTTATCGATAAGATTGAACGACGTGATCGCGATCGGTACGAGTTGGATGAGAGTTCAAAAACCTCCGATGATATGATTTAATCGACACTTCGTATTAAGTGTGAAGTATCACAGGGCTCTTACTTTCAGCAGGCAAAAACGATCCACGAACTTACACGAAATTTCACGAACGAGAGTTAGTGACGTTTAGTGTGATTTAGTGGATCGTTCCTTATCGTCCGAATTAGCACACCCGGGCAAAACTAAGACTCTTTCCGGCTATCGAGCACCAGAGTTACCGGCCCATCATTAACCAGTTCCACCTGCATATCGGCGCCGAACTTCCCCGTCGCCACTTGGCCTACCAACCTGCGCACCTGGGCAACGAAGAACTCATAGAGTGGCTCGGCTTTTTCCGGCGGCGCCGCATCAATCCACGAAGGCCGCAGCCCGCGCCGTACATCTCCGTAAAGAGTGAATTGCGAAATCACCAGCAGCCCGCCGCCAACATCTTTAAGGGATAAATTCATTTTCCCTTCTTCGTCGTCGAAGATGCGCAAGGCCGTGATTTTCGCCGCCAGGTAGTCGGCATGAGTTTCGGAATCGTCGCGAGCTACGCCTAACAAAACGACGAGACCTTGTTGGATCTCGCCGGTGGTTTCTCCTGCGACCGTGACGCTGGCCCGCGTCACGCGTTGTACGACGGCTCGCATCTACTTTTTGGGAGGTTTGCTCGGTCTAATTTCAACCCGGCTGACCAGGCTGCGGTCGTCTTGGTGCAGGAGGTCCAGGACAACGCGCGCAATGTCGTCAGGTTGAAGTTGCCAGCTTCGGTCCTCGCCGGGAGTGTCGCCCCCAAATTCAGTATTCACCGAACCCGGCATGATATAGCTCACCTTGATGCCGTCGTGTCGCACTTCCTGCATCAACGCTTCGCTGAATCCGTTGAGACCAAACTTCGACGCGTTATAAGCAGCCATTTTGGGATGCGCATTCGTGCCGGCCAGTGAAGAGATGTTGATGATATAACCTCCGCCACGCTTCTTCATCTGGGGAATGACTTCATGGCAGCAATAGAAAACACCAAACAGGTTTGTCTCCAGGATGGCGCGAAAATCCTCCGGTGTTGTCTCTTCAACGGTTTGAAACATTCCAATGCCGGCGTTGTTAACCAGAATATCGATACCACCGAATTCAATGGCCGTTAGTTCAAGCAGAGATTTCACTTGCGCATAGTTGCATACGTCGGCAACGATTCCCGTGGCCCGGCCCTTACCCAGCGCAAGAAGTTCACCAACGGTGGTGTCTATTTCACTGCGGCTGCGCGCGCTGATGCAAACATTGACCCCCTCGCGCACGAGTGCCTCTGCAATGCTGCGTCCGATTCCTTTCGTGCCGCCCGTTACGATCGCAACTTTGCCGCCTAGGTTCATCGTTTCTTAGTCTAAGTATAAAGACGATTGGATAAATAGTTGGACCGGTTTCACTCCGTAGGAGTGAGATGTTTATAGCAACGAGCGAGAACTAATAACAACCCCGTTCGGAGGAGCGGAATTCAAGTTGAGCGCACCATTCGAGAACTGTTCCGCTCCTCCGAACGGAAACGGAGGGTTTGTTCTTCAATCTATAAACATGTCACCCCTACGGGGCGAAACCAGTTAGAGACTCCTAAACGGGATTCGACAACACGCCTGTAGCGATTCCGATTCTAGCCGTTCAACTTCGCCTTCAGGCGTTCGTTAACTACTTTCGGATTTGCCTTGCCTTTCGACGCTTTCATAACCTGGCCCACGAAGAAACCAAACAGACTATCTTTGCCTGCCCGGTAGCTCTCGAGTTGCTGCGAACTCGCGGCCAGGACCTGATCTATGATCGAGTCGATTTCCCCTGAATCGCTGAGTTGAACTAATCCCTGCTCCTCAATAATGGCCGCGGCGCTCTTACCGGTCTTAAACATTTCAACCAGCACATCCTTGCCCTGCTTGCCGCTGATTTTATCCTCTTCAATCAAACGCACCAGGGCGCCCAGGTCTGCTGCCGAGACTGGCGATGACGCCGCGGTAATTCCTGCGTTTTCCAGTTCGCGCAGGAGTTCCGAGCGCATCCAGTTTGCCGCTGAGCGCGGATTGCCCGAGGCCTCGGCAGCTTGTTCATAATAGTCAGCCAGCGATAGCTCCGAAGTGAGTTGCGAAGCATCACTGAACGAAAGTTCATACTGCTCCATGAACCGGCGGCGGCGCGCCTCAGGCAGTTCCGGCATCGCGGACCGCACTCGCTCAACCAACTCATCCGAAACTATTAGCGGCGGCAGATCGGGCTCTGGAAAATAACGATAGTCGTGCGCTTCCTCCTTGGACCGCATCACTCGAGTTTCGGCGGCACGCTCGTCCCAGAGCCTGGTCTCCTGTTGCAGTCGACCGCCTGATTCGAGCACGCCAATTTGCCGGTTAACTTCAAATTCAATTCCGCGCTGCATGAAACGCACTGAGTTCAGGTTCTTCAACTCGACCTTGGTACCAAGTTTCTCATCGCCTATCCGTCGAACCGAGACGTTGGCTTCACAACGCAGATTTCCCTTTTCCATGTCCGCGTCGGAAGCTCCGACCCATTGCAAAGCTCGTCGAACGTGATTGACGTAGTCGTATGCTTCCCATGAAGAACGAAAGTCGGGCTCGGTGACAATCTCGGCGAGGGGCGTTCCGGCGCGATTGAGATCGATATAGGAATAGCGATCAATGTCCGGCAATCCTTCGTGCACGTTCTTGCCGGCGTCTTCCTCGAGATGCAGCCTGGTGATCGTTATTTGCTTCGGCCGCCACTCCAACGGATGACCCGCTTCGTCCCGCTCGGCTGTCATGATTTCGAGTTGACCGTTAGCTGAGAAGGGCTGGTCATATTGTGAAATCTGATAGCCCTTCGGCAGATCGGGATAGAAATAGTTCTTGCGCGCGAAGATCGATTTGTTGTTTACCCTCAGACCCAGAGACAACGCCGCCCGGGCGCCGAGCTCGATTACCCGCCGGTTCAAAACCGGCAATGCACCCGGCAAACCAAGACATACGGGACAAGTATTAGAGTTTGGCTCGTCGCCAAACCGGGTCGAACATCCACAAAAGATCTTTGATTCAGTGCTCAGTTGTGCGTGAATCTCTAAACCGATTATTGTTTCCCAGGCATTTGTCATTCGTCAGTATTGGTCTTTGGTCTTTGGTCTTTAGCATTCGCCACGACCACCAGCAAAAGGATGGCGGCGGAAACTGAAACTATTCTGCTCGCGGCACGTTTTGGGGTATGGAAACTCCGCATGACGATTACTCCTTAACTTCTTCGAGCATTTCTTTTCAGTGGAAATCGGCTTTCAGTATAACATTCCGGCAAAGCGTCGTAAGAGGCAACAATAGGTCCTATATGACCTATAGGGCCTATTCGGAAACCGAGCTGGATGAGATTAATCCTTCAATCCCGCTCACACCTCAGAAAACCTTTGCAAAGATGCTTAACACTTGGTATACATCCAATTCACTCAGGATGTTTCCTCGCCTTGTAATGCGGACGTCTGGTTTTCTCGGCCTGCGGCCGCCTGACACTTAACACTTCACAGAGGAGATGAAGGTGTAATCATGGCAAAAACCGTTGCTAAGATTTTGGGCGTGGTGTTGTTGTTGGTTGGGATACTCGGATTCACTCATGTGTTGGACTCCATTGGAGCACATATAGGCCCAGGCTATGCCGCACACAATCTGGTTCACCTTGTAACGGGAGTTCTTGCGCTCTACTTCGGCTTTGCCGGCACGCTTGGTGGCGCAAAAACCTTTTGCACCGTCTTTGGTCTGGTCTTTCTTCTTCTTGGAATCGTGGGGCTGGGAATGGGAGACCTGCACATTGGGCCACTGGTGCTGGGAAAGGTTGATCACGGCATACATCTTTTATTGGGCGCTATCTTTCTCGCCGGAGGACTCATGACCAAGAATCCCTAGCGGCACCAACATTTCATTGTAGGTTTTTACAAGTTTCAGGTTGCGAGGACAGGTTCCAATAAGAAGCGCAATGGCGCCCAAGAGCTTTGAACCTTGCAACCTGAATTTTTTCCCGCCGCGTGCTTATTATTTGTAAGGACAGTGCCGGCACGCGCTCTCGCAACAGTAACCTCGACGCCGGTGATAACTCGCGGTAAAGACAATCATCCCACCTTCGGAATAATAATCTTCCCCTTCCACAAGCAAGCCTGTCGGGCCCAAATCTGTAC
>Ga0070697_100000410_pt1 | contig 33023 bp, 27 predicted proteins | sample KBSK1501metaG_FD_65475 | JGI IMG/M metagenome (GOLD analysis project Ga0070697, IMG submission 65475) | Corn, switchgrass and miscanthus rhizosphere microbial communities from Kellogg Biological Station, Michigan, USA - KBS K1-50-1 metaG | ecosystem: Host-associated > Plants > Roots >...
GCCGAAGTTGGCTGGGGCGGGAGGATTCGAACCTACGAATGCCGGTTCCAAAGACCGGTGCCTTACCACTTGGCTACGCCCCAATATCAGATCCAGAGTTAAAAGAGCGTAAGAACGGAATATCCCACGAACCTACCGCGCGAAGGTATTCAGTCTGCGACACTGTAACACAAGGAAAGATGCGCCAGCCTGCTTCCAGTTCAATTTCATTTGCTGCGCGTTGCTGATCTTTCTCGTCGGCAAAGATACCAAATACGCTCGATCCACTTCCAGCCAATAACGCGCCAATAGCACCAGCCTGAAGTAAGGCTTCTTTAGTTCGTCTAATCTCAGGCTCAATATCAAAGATCACAGACTCGAAATCGTTCTTAAGCGAGTCTTCCAGGGGCCACAGTTGCGAATGCCTCGGATTTGCCTCGCTTTGCGAAACTGAAAGAATAGGGTTCGCATTCTTTGTTGTCAAGGCACGGGAATCCAGCGCCTTGTAGGCTGCAGCAGTTGAAATTCCGGCGTTTGGGGTGATTACTATAAGGTATTTGCGAACAGGTTCTGGCGCGCTCGGCAGAGGTGAAAGTGTCGTACCGGTACCGGTGGCGTGGACGCAACCGCCCAACAGGAAAAACGGAACATCCGCGCCCAGTTTCGCGGCAATCTCCCAAAGATCACCAACACCTGGTTTGACTTGCCACAAATGGCAGAGCGCCAACAGGGAAACGGCAGCGTTTGATGAAGCTCCTCCTAGTCCAGCCTTGATAGGGATTCTCTTGTCGAGTCGTATGCGGACGCCATGTTCTACTTTACTGCGCTCCTGCAGAGCGTGAGCTGCGCGAACGATAAGGTTGTCGCCACCAGTTGGAATATCCGGGTTGTCACAGGAAAGTGAAACTGCGCGATCTTCGCTCACCTCGAAGTGAAGATCATCGTGAAGAGAAATTGTTTGTAGGAGGGTCTTTACCTCGTGGTATCCATCCAGTCGCCTGCCTGGAATTTCCAGACTCCAATTGATCTTGGCAAATGAAGGGAGGCTTAGAGAAGGTTGATTCACTTTTGGGGCGGCAGAGGTTCTAGTTTACTAGTCGCCGCCGCCATCGATTGACGTGGGCGTGTCTAGCGAGCAATGAAAACCTGGGTTAAGTACGTACTGCCATCAGCGGCAACAAAGCTGCCAATAGCCGAAGCCTGAAAGACGGGGTTAAGCATATTGGCGCGATGCCCCGCAGACGTCAGCCATCTTTCCACCGCAAAACTACCTGGATCGTCGTGGCCTTTATTATACGCGATGTTTTCACCGATAACTCGGAAGTGAAGGATTCCACGCGCGCGTGCTCGCTCCTTCAGTTGTAATCCGTCAGGAGTTTCATGAGAAAAGTATCCCCGCGAGGCCATTTGCTTTGAGTGTTCTCTCGCCATGCCGCACAACTCCGGATCCCAAACCAGCGTTGGCAGTCCGTTCTTTACGCGCGCCACATTAGTCTGCTCAAACGCGCGACGTTCAACGGCATTCGCTTCGTCAAGCGATGCTGAGGCTTCTAACGATAGCCGTCGCGGTCGCGACTTTCGGGCATCGGCTATTGGCTTAGAAATCAAACGAGCAACCGGCCGTGGCTGGATGTTTTGCGCTAGTGCACTTTGAAGGCCGAAGGACAGCAGGAACAACGAGGCAGCGACAAGCGCCCTTGTGGTTTGGGAACCTAGGGTAGGCGCCCAGGTGGTATTCAGTGCAAATGTCATAAAGAGTTATTAGAACCGCCGGTTAGAACGTCCCATCCACACTAGCAAACGGCTAAATCAAGATCAACAGTATTCGGATTGAGTATCAGCGCCGGGCTAAGTGCAGGATCAACTTTCGCTTTCCACCAGATTTGTGTTGTTTTCTGTAGGTGAGTATCTCTGAACTGCTTGTTCCCAGGTGGGACGGAGCGGGTAACCGTAAAACAAGAGAATAGCTGCCGCGACCACGGCGGCCGTGTACGTGTACCAGACTTGTCCGGTCATGAGTGTGCAAACAAAACCAATTAAGGCGACAGTTATTCCGATAGTGGCCATCAGCAGCGCCGTCTTTTGCAGAGTGGCTAACAGCCCGGATGCGCCGCGGAGCGCGGCAATATCCTGCAAGCGCATCTTGGCGAGACGCGTTCGTCGCAGGGCAATGGCACCGAGTCCAAGAATCGGAACGATGATCCGAAATGTCATGTCGAGCGAAGAACTATTGCGCGCCGACAGAAACTTTTGACTCACAAACGCCAGAACGCTCAAGAGAACGACCGCAACCAAAAGCGACAATACGGTCGTCGCCGTTGATTTGTGACGGCGTATCAGTTCAGCCTGCACATCTGCCGGTAGGGCGCTGGAAGTTGCCATGGTGTTGGATTCCTCGCTTCATCATCCGTCAAGCCGGGACGCTGATCAAGACAAAAGATTAAACTCGTAACAGAAAAGAGGCCCGTCATAAAATCATGACGGGCCAAAAAGAGGCGCTGAAATTGTTGTTCCGCTATGGCTTTATCGGCGCTGGTGCGGCGGGCGTCGTCGGAGGTGGTTGGACTACATTCTGTGTCGGTGGCCGCGGGTTTGGATTAGGTGTTGTTTGACGCGTATTGCGCTGCACGGGTGCTATCGGTGTCACATTTGAAGGTAGCAACCCGTTATATTTCAGGGCCTCATCGATCAAGTCTGTTCTACCATCTTTCTTGTCCTTGCTGATGAGTATCCCGTCAGGGTTGAAAGAGACATCCGCTTTCCCCAAAACTTCTTTCATCAAATTTCCCATGAAGCCCGGACGCTCGGGTGGGGCCAGGTTCCGGCGCGCCGGATCAGGCTCAGGAATGGGCACGCCGATGATACTCAACTGCTCTTTCGCTTTCTCCGCATACTCGCTATTGGGAAAGTTGCGCAAGAGATCCTGGTAGTACTTGGCTGCTTCATCCGGCTCCTCTTCCTGCTGGTAGGTGTAAGCTAACCTGAATAGCACTCCATCCCGCAGAGAGAAGTTCGGGTACTTTTCAATCACTTCCTTGTACCGAGACTGTGCTCCTTTTAGACCGCCCTTTTTGCCTTTGTAACGATCTTCATAGAAGACTCCAATCTGATAACCGTGCATCGCCAGGTTTTCCTGAGTCTCACGCAGACGATCTTCAACGATGGGTCGAAGGCTGGTCTGCGGATACTGCTGTAGCAGCGCCTTGAGACGTTGCTCGGCTTTGCGCGCGTGAGTTATGTCGCGATTTGAAAGCCCCATCTGTCTCATCTCAGCTTCCGCGACTTTGAGCATCGCGTCATCCGCCAGCGGGTCTGTAGGGAAAAAAGTAAGCCAGTCCAGATACGCCTGAGCGGCCTGAACCAGAGAGGCAGTCGTTCCTTCAAGATAAAATGAGTCGGCAATCGCCAGCTTTGCAAGCGGAAGAAAGGGTGAATCCGGGTATGTGTTTATGATGGTCGAAAAGAGAAGACGGCCAGTCTCATGACTTCCCTTCCGAACTTGTGTTGCAGCTTCCTCAAACAACACTCGATCCCTGCCGGGCGCCACAGTGCTCGTCAACTCTTCAATCTTGTCATCGCCGCCGCCGCCAAGGAGTCCGAAGAAACGGCCCTTCTTTTTTTTCTTAGCCGATGCGGTGGATGTGGCAGCGACGCTGGTTCTGGCGCTGGCCGTAGACTGAAGTCCCGCCTGCACCCGAGTGTTAAGCTCGGCAACCGAAGCCTCCAGTCGATCCAGGATCGTTGGGTCGTAACGTTCCGAACGTTCCTGCTTGGCGCGCAAGTCACTAAGCTCGGACGTGACTGACCCGACTTCCTTTTCCAAACCGCGTAGCCGCTCGCGCGGATCATCCGGGTTCTTCTTCTCGCTCGCGCCTGGCGCCGGCATAGATGAGATTGCGCTTGTAAGAGAACGCCGCATCCCATCGAGCTTTGAACGCATCACGTCCATGCGTTGAAGCGGCGCAAGGTCGCTCTGCGCACCTCCCTGAGCCAGCACCGTTGCCGCTAAGGCGAGAACCAGCGCCGCGCAAATTACCGATTGAGCAGATAAGCGAGAATGCATATAACTAAAACCTCCAAAACACCTTCCGATTGCTGATTGCAGATTGCAGATTGCTGATTCGCTCGATGACGGAAAAACCTCAAAAAACCTCTACCCTACGCAATCGAAGCTGGGCAATCTGCAATCACCAATCGCCAATCAGCAATCGTTAGACCCATTGCACCGTTGCCTCGCGCAGTCCACGTACGGCGGCTTCCGGATCTGGCGCGCCGAAAATCGCCGAGCCAGCCACGATGATTTCCGCGCCGGCCGCTACTACAGAAGCGATGTTTTCCAGATCGATACCGCCGTCTATTTCTATACGAACCGGGAGTTGGCGCTCCTCGATCATGCGCTTGAGTCGGCTCACCTTATCGGTGGCAGTCTCAATAAACTTCTGTCCGCCAAATCCGGGATTCACTGACATCACCAACACATAATCAACGAACAGCAATGCTTCTGAGATAGCCTCAATCGGCGTCGCCGGATTAAGCACGACCCCTGCCTGCGCGCCAGCGGATCTAATCGACGCCAAAGTTCGATGAATGTGGGCATCGGCTTCAATGTGCACTGAAACCATTCTCGCGCCCGCCTCGACAAACTGTTGCGCATATCTTCCCGGCTCGGAAATCATCAGGTGCGCATCGATCGGAAGATCTGTGGCCCGAGCAAGCGACTTAACGACGGGTAAGCCAATCGTCAAATTCGGAACGAAGTGCCCGTCCATCACATCGGCATGCAGGATGGTTGCACCACCGCGCTTGACCGCCTCGATCTCTTCGCCCAAACGTGAAAAGTCGGCCGACAAGATCGAGGGCGCGATATCAATTGTCCTGCCGTTTATCATTCAGTAATCTTATTCCCCGACTCTTAATTGGGCCTGACCGCAGGCGAGGGCCTGGCTGGTGGCCGCGCATTTCCATTCTGATTAAGGGCTCGATTTGCGTTCAAATTAATCGCCGGGCGATTTGCATTTGTGTTAAGGGCCCGATTCGTATTGCCGTTATTCGAGTTTCTGTTTGTAGTCGCAGCGCGATTGGCATTTCCGTTTCGATTTAGCGCGTTGCCGTTAGCGTTTTCGTTGTCGTTTGCGTTCTTGTTAACGTTCCGGGGACGCTTGGGTTTGTTCTCGTTCGCCGAAGTCGCCTCGTTGCTGTTCGTGGGTTTCTCTTCAGGCGACTTTTCCGGAGCGGCGACGTCGGAAGTCTCTCCTTCTTTCGCCGGACGACTAACGTCCATGGCTACAGTCTGGCCAACTTTCACGACCTCGCCTCCCCTCGGTAGTTGAAAGAGAACCGTGTCAGCCTTGACCTGGCTGCTGGGTCGTGTTGCCCGAACGCGAAAGTTCAAGCCGGCCTCGCCCAGGACTCGTTCAGCTTCAGAGCGCTCTTTTCCCACCACTTCAGGGACTTTTACTTCTGGACTGCGGAGAGACAGAAAAACGGTGGTGGCGAGGCCAAGCACAAAAACGATCGCTATCGCGATCACTATGATGAGCCTTCGTACTACTGAGAGCGCGCCGGTGGCCTTATTCACGTAGCTAACCTCTATAACACCAAACTACCGATTCGGGCCTAAACCAAGCTGCGAAGTCTACCATCCGGTACAGCCTCCCGCAAACTAACGAATTCTGCGGCTAGACAGATGGTGACGGGCCTATTCGCTCAAATGCGGAAATGAAAAAACCATCAGTGCCTTCGCGCTGTGGCCAGGTTCGAGCTTTGCCTAACGAGGTTCGCAGAGCGTCGTCTGCTGTTAACTCAATCAGTCGGAAGGTCTCGTTGCTTTCAAGGAACGTTTGGACTACGTCTTCGTTTTCGTCAGGTTCAACCGAACAAGTCGAATAAATCAAGCGACCTCCCGGTCTGACTACTCGCGCGGCATTGAAAAGAAGTTGCTTCTGGCGCTCGGCCAGGTCCTCTATGTCTGCGGGTGAGATGCGCCAACGGATTTCGGGGTTGCGCCTGATAGTGCCTGTCCCGGAACACGGAGCGTCCACCAAGACGCGGTCAAAAGTGCCCTCCGCAAAGGGCAAAAGCTGTAAACCATCGAGCGCGACGCAGTCGATGCTGCTGAGTCCCTGTGTTTGAGCTGAGGAAACAAGGGTCCTTAAGCGATGCTCATGCAAATCCGCCGCGACTATTAGTGCCGAATCCAGACTAAGCTCGGCAATGTGAGTCGTCTTACTTCCCGGCGCGGCGCACAGATCCAACACGCGCTGACCCGGATGCACATCCAGCTGCAACGCAACTAATTGCGACGCCTCATCCTGAACATATGTTTTTCCCGCGGCGACAAACTTCGCCAATAACCTCCCGGCCCCACTTATGCGCCAGGCACCTGGCGCGACTTTTGAAGGGATCAGCTGGGCGCCTGCGGCTCGCAAAGTTTCGCACAGGTCAGCTTCCTGCGCGCGACTGTTCACAATCCTGAACGCAACCGGCGCCGGCTCATTATTGGCGCGCGCCAGCGCTTCAGCTTCCGCGCTACCGAATGCTTTGGTCCAGCGTTCAATTAACCACAGCGGGTGTGAAGTAGCTACAGATAAGCGCTCGAGTGGATCGTGAATATTGACAGCGGGATCAACTTCGGGCTCGCGCGTGGCGCGTCGCAAGACGGCGTTGACGAGACTCCCAGCCGAACGCAGGCGAGCGAAGTGGACCAGGTTCACCGATTCGTTGACAGCAGCAGAGGCGGGAACACGCGTAAGAAAGCGCAGCTGATAGAGACCGATTCTGAGAATGATCCGAACCGACTCATCCAGCCCGGCAACCTTGCGGTTCGCGTAGTGTTCAATGAGCCGGTCCAGCCATAGTTGCCGGCGCAGCACGCCCATGACCAGCTCATGACACAGGGCACGATCGGGCGGCGACAATTCGTCTTCTCGCGAAGCCAAAAGAACAGAAGCGTAAGCGCCTTCTCCCACACGCCGCAGGATTTCAAATGCGGTCAACCGCGCCGGCGAAACAGAATTAGACTTCACCAAATCGGTCGCCAACCTTCAGATGTGTTCCGTTTAAGAAATCCCGTATGCTCATGCGGCGCTTGGCTTCCGGTTGCACTTCAATTAACCGCAGCGCTTTCTCATCACCGCACTTCACAACGAGATCGTCGCCATGAGCAACGAGCACTTCTCCCGCTAGCCCGTCCATTGACACAGTTTCACTAGCACTTGCCTGCCACAGGATCAAGCGGTGGGATTTGTAATGCGTGTACGCGCTGGGCCAGGGCTGCAAACCTCGCACGCAGCGTTCGATCGTCGCCGCGTTGTTCAGCCAGTTAACGAGCCCGTGTTGCCTCGTCAGTAGTGGCGCAAAGGTAGCGGCTTGATCGTGTTGGGGACGCGGCGTGATGCGGTCAAGCTGCGCAAACGTCTCGCTCAACAGGTCGGCGCCGATACCCGCCAGGCGTCGCATCAGTTCTGGTGCAGTTTCAGTCTCGCCAATCATCGTTTCGCGTTGTAAAAGAATCGGACCGGAATCCAACTCTTCTTCGATGAACATCGTGGTCACACCTGTCTTCACTTCCCCGTTTACGATTGCCCAATTGGCCGGCGCCGCACCGCGATAGAGCGGCAACAGGGAGAAATGCACGTTGATGCAGCCGCGGCGTGGGGCGCGCAGAAACTCCGGCGGAAGAATGCGACCATACGCGACGACCACAGCAACGTCAGCGTCGTACGACGCAAACAAATCCTTGGCTTCCTGGGTTTTGATTTTCTTTGGCTGCTCGACCGGCAGGCCATGTTCGAGTGCAAACTGTTTGATTGCGGGCGAGTGCATTTTATCGCCACGCCCGGCGGGCTTATCCGGTTGAGTCCAGACGGCGACGACTTCGTGTCCGTCCGTCAGCAGTCGCGCGAGCGATGGCACCGCGGATTCCGGCGTACCCATGAAGACAATGCGCATTTTCCTGACTCACTGAACATAAAGAGCGGGGCAAGCCCGCCTTCCCAACCTGCGAATTACTCAAGCTTGTCGCTAATCCGCAACTAGCACTGATTCGGGTTGGAAGGCGGGCTTGCCCCCGCTCTTGGGTTTTCAGCTAGCTGCCTTTTTTTCTACAGCAGTTGCCGCCCCAATCTTCTCCGCGGAAACCTTCGCCTGCATGAACAGCAAAAGATAATCGCGACCACCGGCCTTCGAATCAGTGCCTGACATATTGAAGCCCCCGAAAGGATGAACACCTACGAGCGCTCCGGTGCATTTGCGATTGAGGTAGAGATTGCCAACGTGAAACTCCTGGCGTGCGCGCGCCAGCTTTGCTTCCTCATTACTGTAGACCGCGCCAGTCAAACCGAATTGCGTGTCATTGGCAATTTCTAAAGCATCGTCGTAATTCTCGGCCTTGATCACAGCCAGGACAGGTCCGAATATTTCTTCCTGTTCAATCGTAGCGCCGGGTTTCACGTCAGCGATAACGGTCGGTTCGATAAAAAATCCCTGCTCGCCATCGGACCCACCGCCCGCCAGGACTCGCCCACCTTCGCTCTTGCCCTTCTCGATATACGCGTTGATCGCCTTGAAAGCCTTTTCGTTAATGACAGCACTCATGTTAGTCGCGCCATCACTTGGATCGCCCACCTTGATTTTCTCGGTTCGCTCCGCAATTTTTTCCAACATCTGATCGTAGACTCGCGCATCAATGATTGCCCGCGAACAGGCGGAACACTTCTGACCCTGATAACCGAAGGCCGCCTGCACAACTCCAGTCGCCGCGTCGTCAAGGTTCGCGTCATCGGCAACGATGATCGCGTCCTTGCCTCCCATCTCCGCAACCACGCGCTTGATCCAGATTTGTCCCTCATGGACCTTCGCCGCGCGCTCGTTGATCCGCAGTCCAACCTCCTTGGATCCAGTGAAGGCGATGAACCGCGTTTTCGGATGGTCAACAATAACGTCGCCCACTTCCGCTCCCGATCCGGTCATGAAATTGACTACGCCGGCGGGCAAACCAGCCTCTTCAAGAATCTCGAAAAACTTGTAGGCAATCGTCGGAGCATCGGATGAAGGTTTGAGCACCACCGTGTTGCCGGTAACAAAAGCAGCGCTGGTCATGCCGGCCATGATTGCGAGTGGAAAATTCCACGGCGGAATAACTGCCACCACACCGAGCGGAATGTAGTTAAGATGGTTCTCTTCGCCGGGTACATTCACCAAAGGCTGATCGCCTGCGTAACGCAGCATCTCGCGGCCATAGAACTCCAGAAAATCAATCGCCTCAGCCGTATCGCCGTCAGCCTCCGCCCAGGTTTTTGCGACCTCATGAATCATCCAAGCCGACAGCTCGTGCTTCCGTTCGCGCAAAACTGCGGCGAGGCGAAACATCAGGTCAGCCCGTTCCGCCGGAGTCGTTTTCTTCCAGGTTTGAAAAGCGGCGGCAGCCGACTCGACGGCTTTGTTGGCCAACTCCTGGGTCGCCTTCTGAAAGCGGCCGACTACCTCGCTGCGATTGGCAGGATTGATACTGTCGAGTTTAGCGTCGGTGGTGATGCGTTCGCCGCCAATCACCAAAGGGTATTCGCGGCCCAACTCGCTCTTAACCTTCGCTAGCGCCGCGCGCATCGCCTGCGCATTATCTTCTTTGCTGAAATCGGTAAGCGGTTCGTTACGAAATTCTGTTGGCATATCTAACTCCAATCAATTTTTTTTGATATTAGCAGAGCACAGCTCAGAAGTCAGAAACTACAAAGACTCAGGAGCGGGGGCAAGCCCCCTTCCCAACCCTGAGCCGCTCTATCAACCTGTAACAATAAACATGAAACGCTTTAAAGGTAGAGACCAGCGCCGGACAATTAATCTCAGGGTCGGGAAGGTGGGCTTGCCCCCGCTTTCTTCAAGTAATTGCTCTTACTTCGCGATCCACTTGCCCGCCTTCTGCAACTTCTTGATCTTGCGTTTCACCAGTTCTCGTTTGAGCGCGCTCATCTTGTCGAGAAACACGATGCCATCGCAATGGTCAGTTTCGTGAAGCATGCAACGGGCCGTCAGTTCCGTCTCATCAATTTCGAATTCGTCCCCGTTGATGTCGTTAGCTCGAACGATGGCTCGCAAGCTACGCTCAACCGGCGTGAAAATTCCGGGAAACGAAAGACAACCCTCTTCGCCGTTCTGCTCGCCTTCAACGTGAATCACTTCCGGATTAATCATCACGACGCGCTGATCTGGATCCTTACCGGCCGAGCAGTCCATCACGAACAGCCGCTTGGCGACGCCGACTTGCACCGCAGCCAGTCCTACACCGGGCGCTGAGTACATCGTCTCAAACATATCGCTAACGAGTTTCTTGAGGCCGTCGCCAAAATCCGTAACCGGTTCGCCCGGCGCATCGAGTATCGGGTTCGGCCACGTCACTATCTCCATCAACGCCATTATTTGTTGTCCAACTCCGAAAGAAGTGATTTTCTCGAACTGTCCTTTATATTGTTTCTATTCCGAAGCTTCCCCAAATGTCAGCCCGAGTCAACAGTCAAAAATCCGTAAATGACCTGGTTTGAAAATCTCTGTGCGTCCTCTGTGAGCTCTGTGCCTCTGTGGTTATGTTTGGCGAATAAAATCCACCACAGAGACACTGAGGACACAGAGGTGGCACCGAGGAAACGCTGCTATCAATACCCTCTAAGTTGTTCGCGATAACCTTCGAAGTTGCGTTTCATCTCTCCCAAACTGTCTCCACCAAACTTCTCGCGCATCGCTCCAGCCAACACCAGTGCCATCATCGCCTCGCCAATCACACCCGCAGCCGGCACCGCGGTAATGTCCGAACGCTCAAACGCCGCCGACTCTTCCTGCTTCGTATCGATGTCCACTGAGCGCAAGGGACGCCGCAGCGTCGAAAGCGGCTTTAAGTGTCCGCGAATGCGAATCTCTTCACCGTTAGTGACGCCGCCCTCGAGACCACCGGCGCGATTTGTTTCGCGGATGAACTCCTTCGTCTCGTTGTTGTAAGCAATCTCATCGTGAACTTCCGAACCCGGTAACGCGCTCGCTTCGCTGCCCGCGCCAATCGAAACCGCTTTCACGGCGGGAATCGACATCACGGACTGCGCCAGGCGTCCGTCTAGTTTCAAATCCCAGGCCGTGTGCGAGCCGAGTCCGGGAATAACACCACGCGCGACGACTTCGAATATCCCACCTAGCGTGTCGCCCGCTTCGCGTTTCGCATCAATCAATTCGATCATCTGCTGCTGCGACTGCGCGTCGGCGCAATGCAAAGGCGCATCGTCTGGAATCGCGGCTACTTCGTCCCACGATAGCTGTAGCGGTTTCTCCGGAATGCCGCCGAGCTGAATCACATGACTGCGAATCTCAGCACCAAAGGAAGACAGAAGCTGTTTCGCTAACGCTCCACACGCAACGCGCGCCGTGGTTTCGCGTGCCGACGCCCGCTCGAGAATGTTTCGCAGGTCGCGTGAGTCGTATTTCTGTCCACCGGCAAGATCGGCGTGTCCCGGCCGCGGGCGTTTCAGTCGCCGAGACTTGTCCGGCGCGATATCACGAGGCTCAGCCGCCATTACTTCAGTCCAATTCGCCCAATCCTTATTCTCGATCATTAGCGCGATTGGCGAACCGAGTGTTAACCCGTGGCGGATACCACTCAGAATCTCTGCCTGGTCCCGCTCGATCTTCATGCGGCCACCGCGACCATAGCCCCATTGCCGTCGCTGCAGCTCGTAATTAATCTGCGCAACGTCAACCGGCATGCCGGCAGGCAAGCCTTCAACAATCGCGACCAGCGCGCGACCATGTGATTCTCCAGCTGTGGTGAAACGAAACATCGTCGGCTGCTCGTTACCAATTGAAAGTGATTGAAAACTCAAAACCGCTGAAAGACGCAGAGCCCCCGTCCTTGATAGATTACCTTCAAGCGTCCAGACGAAGGGCTCTGCAGAATAATAACCTAGATCAGTCTAACTACGGGCACCGTGCTCTGTTGCCGAGTGATGTCCCAAATACCACCGACGGCGGGCAAGTTGGCGGCGATGAGATCGCCCAGCGAAGCACCAGGCTGTCGAGGATAGGTCCCACCGTCCCGCGGCCATTCGTCAAGAACAATGTGTTGAATCCGGGGTCCGCAGTACTAAAACCGAAGGGATCGACCCAAGAGTCAGCCACGCATCGAGGGGTCACGAAGAGCCGGAGATTGCCCGTGTAGTGAACGTTGGTAAGTTCGACTGTCGCCCTATGCGTTCCCGTCCCGACGCACCGGCTTCGATCGGTTGTGAAATCGACGGTAAGCGTCGAGAACACGATATCGCTTGTGACATTCGCGCAACCCGAAAGCTTCCCGCTGACTACGATAGCCGAGATCTCGTCACCGTGGGCCCCGCAACGTTGCAGTTCGACCGGAACCTGGTCGGCACTCGCGGCGATGGTAATCGGTCCGAAGCTCGTCTGCGTAGTGCAGCAGTTAGCGGAACCACCACCAGCCGCCGGCGATGGAGCAATAGGTGCTGTGCGTGCACCACAACAGGCACATTGGTCCTGATACAAGGCGAGTACCACCAACATGAGCAATCCCAGAAACTTCATGAGTCCTCCTTCCAGTGAAATCGTCAGCGAGGCCGAATTCCACGAGTAGCGTACCTTCCTCCTTTTATCGAGCGCGATCTGTTGGAGCAAAAAGCGCCCCACCCTATCTTTAATCGAGTTAGCTGGACCAGCTTACGCTCTTCCCGCCAAGAGTACAGGGTGAAAATACATCTAGAGGACGCCACTGTGAGGAATCTCCGATCTACAAGAGTTCTTCCGCAAAAATATTCCCTCGGCCCAATATTCCAGCGGGGTCAAAAGCACGTTTCAAGGCAGCCATCTCGCGCAGATTCGCTTCGCTATAAAACAAAGACAGGTAATCGCGTTTTAGTTTCCCGATGCCATGTTCTGCCGAAAGAGTTCCGCCAAGGGCAGCGGCGCGTTTCAAGAACTGTACATAAATCTCTCTCGCCTTCGTTGCTTCGTCATCGTCGCGCGGCAGGATGTTAACGTGGACGTGGTTGTCGCCGATGTGGCCAAAGATCGTGTACCGCAGCTGGCTCGTTCGCAATGTGTCTTGATAGAAGCGCAGCATTTCCGGAAACGCCGCATCGGGCACGGACATATCGGTAGAGACCTTTCGTTGCTTGTGACGCGCGAACCACTCATTCATCAGCACCGGCAAGGCGTGGCGAAATTCGCGCAGCTTAGCCTGATCCGGTTCGCCGGTTGCGAACCAGGAACTCTCAACCAGGGCCTGGTGCTGCTCAAGTATCGCCAGCCACTCAGTCATCAAGTCGTCTTCGGTTCCCGGCGTTGTCTCCTGCTCGAAAAAGATTGCGCCCACTGCGTCAACTGGAATTGTCTCGTATTTCTGTCGCAGAAATCCCAGCGATTCAAGATCGAAATATTCCAACGCTCGCGCATCAATCAGACTATCTGTCTGCTCACTCGTCTCAGCTGAGGACCTGGTATGGCGACGCGTAACTTCGAGCGCTTTCTCGACGAGTGGGCCTAAACGCATCGCTTTGTCATGTGACTGACGGTTTCGGAGTGAGAGACTTCGCGTCTCGCTAACAAAAGACAAGACTTCCTCATCCGTCTTAAAGAAAACGATCCCGCTGAGAAGTCCTTCAGGTTTTGGCAGCAACGCCACTTCGACTTCTACAATGACCCCCAGCGTTCCTTCGCTGCCGATGAAAAGATCAAGCACGTCCATCTCCGGCGCGACGTAGTAACCCGAAGCGTGCTTTCGCGTGTGCGGCATGTGGTAGGCGGGCAACTGTGCTTCAAGCAAACGGCCGGAGGACAGCGAAATCTCTATTCGTCCCATTGGATCCGCCTGAAGTTCTCCGCGACGCAAATCAATCAGATCACCGGTTGCCAGCGCAATCTTCAACCTCTGTATGTACTTCCTGGTCGGTCCATACTTGAAGGTACGCGCGCCAGACGCATTCGTTGCCACGGTGCCGCCGAGAAAACAACTACGCTCGGTCGGGTCAGGCGGATAGAAAAGATTTTCTGATTCGACAAAGCGCTGCAGATCAGCAAGCCGTACGCCAGACTCGGCACAAGCGCGGCCGCCGGTTTCTTTGTGAACTACACTTTTTATTTGATCGAGTTTGTCGGTCGCGAGCACGATTCCAGCGAAGGGTATGCGTCCGCCGACCGTGCCTGTTCCGGCGCCGGAAACCGTGACGGGAGTCTTCTTCGCCGAGGCCTCTCGCAGGATCTCCGCCACGTCATCGGCATTTTCGGGGAAGACTACGCGCTCTGCCTGTCCCTCGCGCATATGACTCGCGTCTGAAAGGAAGGACTGAATCTCGTCGGGATCAGACTTAATTAGCATAGAAATCACTCAAGCGATCTGCTGGGACCGCGGGCGTCCCGCCCGCAAAATGAGCGCGAAGCGCGGGAAGAATTAGAAAAACCTGCGCGCCTGCGGCGCGTTTGCTGGCGGGGCGCCCGCGGTCCCAGACAATCACTTGACTCAAGCCAAGGTCAGTTCGCGCTCGTGCAAGACCTTAATCCGATCCCGAAGCTCAGCCGCTCGCTCAAACTCAAATCGTTTTGCCGCTCCACGCATTTCAGTTTCGAGTCTGGTGATGGTCGCTTCAATATTTGCCGCCGAGTAATCCTCGATGTCATCCAGGTCGGTTGGCATCCTGAAGTAGTCGGCTTCGGAAGCGGTAATCAAGGTTGACTCGATCGGCTTCACGATCGTCATCGGCGTAATTCCCTGCTCCTCGTTGTACGCCTCCTGAATTGTACGGCGGCGGCGAGTCTCGTCCATGGCCCGCTTCATCGATTCGGTGATGCGGTCGGCGTAAAGAATCGCCTTGCCTTTCGAGTTGCGCGCAGTGCGGCCGATAGTTTGGATGAGCGACTGTTCGGAACGCAGAAACCCCTCCTTGTCCGCGTCCAGGATCGCGACGAGCGAAACTTCCGGAAGGTCCAGACCCTCGCGCAAGAGATTGATGCCAACCAGAACATCAAACTCGCCGCGTCTCAGGTCACGGATGATCTTTATGCGTTCAAGCGTCTCAATATCCGAATGCAGGTAACGCACGCGCACGCCAACTTCCGTGAAATATTCAGTCAGGTCTTCCGCCATTCTCTTGGTCAGAGTCGTCACCAAAACTCGTTCGCGACGCTCAGCTCGTTGCCGGCACTCCTCGAGCAAGTGATCGATCTGGCCCTTGACCGGCTGCACTTCTACTTCCGGGTCCAACAAGCCCGTCGGCCTGATGATCTGCTCAATCACTTCACCGCCCGACTTGGTTAACTCATACGGGCCGGGCGTTGCCGAGACATACATGGTTTGTCCAATGCGAGCTTCAAATTCACTAAAGTTCAGCGGGCGATTATCGAGTGCTGAAGGCAGACGGAAGCCATACTCAACCAGGGTGCGTTTGCGAGACTGATCTCCCTCAAACATGCCGCGAATTTGCGGAATGCTTTGGTGCGACTCGTCAATCACCATCATGGTGTCGCGCGGCAGATAGTCGAGCAGCGTAGGCGGCGGCTCGCCTTGTTTCTTGCCGGTGAGATGTCGGGAATAGTTTTCGATGCCGCGACAGAAACCCATCTCCTTAATCAGTTCCAGATCAAACATGGTGCGCTGATGCAGGCGCTGCGCTTCAAGTAGTTTGCCCTCAGCAATGAGCTTGGGCTCCCACCATTCAAGCTCTTCCTTGATGGATTTCAGCGCGCGTTTGATGGTCGGCTTCGACATTACGTAGTGACTCTTGGGGTAGATCGGAACGCGCGTAGCGTGTTTCGTAATCACTTCACCGAGCAGCGGGTCAATAGTGGAAATCGAATCCACTTCCTCTCCCCAAAGCTCTATGCGAAAGGCCTGGTCCTGATAACTTGGATAGATTTCCACCACGTCGCCGCGCACGCGAAAACTCCCGCGCTGAAAGTTCACGTCGTTACGTTCATACTGCAACTCCACCAATCGCTGCAGCAGTGCTTCGCGCGTAATCCGTGTGCCTGGTTCCAGAAAAAGCAGCATGCCGTAGTAGGCATCGGGGTCGCCAAGGCCATAGATACACGAGACACTGGCAACAACAATCACATCGCGCCGTTCAAACAACGCGCGCGTCGCCGACATCCGCAAACGATCGATCTCCTGGTTAACGATAGCTTCTTTCTCGATGTAAACGTCACCGGCCGGCATGTAAGCCTCGGGCTGATAGTAGTCGTAATAGGAGACGAAGTATTCGACGGCATTCTCCGGAAAGAGCGACTTGAACTCCTGATAAAGCTGAGCTGCCAATGTTTTGTTGTGAGCCAGAACGAGCGTGGGACGCTGAGTCCGTTGAATAACACTCGCGATGGTGAAGGTCTTGCCGCTGCCGGTTATTCCCAGCAGAACCTGGTCTTTGAGGCCTTCGCTGAGCCCGCGCACCAGAGCTTCGATGGCTTGTGGCTGATCGCCCTTGGGTTGGTAAGTTGATTGCAGCTTGAAAGACATGTGAGGGTCAATAGTAAATGGTAAGTCGCAAATTGTGAAAAGCAGTGAAAGCTGAGCTAGCGGGCAGTAGCCCGACAGTTATGGAGGGCTCTGACGTCCGCGACACTCGATCCTTGACTGAGAGTGAGCTCGACGATCACAAACGAGAAAGCCGCGAAGAACCTAAAAGTTCTTCGCGGCTTTTGTATTAACCCTGACTTTTCTTAGGCTGCGGACGGCGCGCTCTCACGCGCCTGGGTGCCAATCTGGTAAATCGCTTCCATAACCGCTGAGCGAACTTCCGACGGCAATGACCCGCGCACCGCCAGGCGGCGGAAGGCAGTAACGATATCCGGTTGGCCGCTCAGAGCGAGTAGTTTAACTACAGCGATCCGAACTTCGACGTTAGGATAATCTTCTATCGCCTGCATGAGCGGTTGAACTTCGCCGGCCTTGGCCATCAGAAACAAAAGGGAAAAGGCTTCGTAAGTCTTCTCGCGGCTTTCTCCGGTCAAGTTGCCGATGGCATCTTTGGCAAGTCCGGAGGCGGCGAGCGCTTGTCCAATCTTGCGGCGTCGCTCGGGCTTACCTTCCCGAAGCGCTCGGGTAAACGTGGCCGCTCGATCGGCGTGCAGATCAAAGAGCGCGCGTGCTGCGGCGTTAAGAACCTCTACTGACTGATCATCAAAGGCGCGGCTGATGCAACGAAATGCATCGTCGCCGCCCACTCGCACTACTTCCGCCAACGCCGCTTCCCTGACATTAGCATCTGGACTCTTAAGGCGATCCAGGAGGTCAGAAGGAATGCCGCCATCATCCTCCGCTGACACGATCCCTTCTCGCTCTTCGACCGGCAGGGCAACTGACGCGGCGTTTTCGTATTGCTGGTCCGACTCGCTTTCCAGAAACGACAACTCTGATGATGAATAATCAAGCGCACTCGCTTCTTTCCGGAAAGGCGCGGCAAACGCCTCGGTCAAATCCATCTCGGCGGAGGTGAGAGGGTCCTGCTCTGCCTTGAGGCGGGCTTCGGGGCCCGCGCGCAGGAGTGCTTCAGCCTCAGACCTTTCGCTCTCTTCCACAATCCTTAGCGCTTCAACTGCCGCTTTGGCGCGGGCTTCCTGTGCGCTCTGAAGTCGGGTCCCCTCTTCTCTTAATTCCGCTTCAGCTTCAGCCTGGCGGATCGCCTCTGGTTCAGCATTTTGCCGAGTTTCTTCCGCAAGGCGTTGGACTTCTTCTTCGGCCCTGGCGGTGGCTTCATGCTCGGCCTGGAGTCGGGCCTCCGCTTCAATCAAGCGAGCTTCCGCTACCGCACGCCGGCGACGAGCAGCCCCTTCTGCCTGCAGGCGGAATTCTTCGGCTAACTGTTGTGCCGCGACTTCGGCTCGCTCTCGAGCCTCCAGTTCGGACTGGAGACGGGCCTCTTCTTCGTTCATCCGAGCTTCAACTTCTGCACGCCGCAACGATTCTGCTTCCGCACGAAGGCGAAACTCTTCAGCCAATCTTTGCGCTTCTTCTTCAACTCTGGCGCGAGCTTCTTTTTGGCTACGCAGCCGCGCTTCCTCTTCTTTCAGCTGCGCTTCAACTTCGGCGCGACGACGCGCTTCTTCTTCCGCGTTTAGACGAATCTCTTCAGCCAGTCTCTGCGCTTCTTGTTCCGCTTTGGCGCGGGCCTCTTCCTCAGCTTGTAGACGAGCTTCCTCTTCCTTCAAACGAGCTTCAGCTTCCGCGCGACGACGAGCCTGCTCTTCAGTCTTAAGACGAATCTCCTCAGCTATCCGATGGGCTTCGGCTTCAGCTTTTGCTGCTTGTTCTTCCAGGCGCGCTTCTACCTCGTTGCGTCGCTTGATCTGCGCTTCAATGCGAAGTCGCTGTTCTTCTTCCGCCCTACTAAGCGCAAAAATCTCCGCCTTGATCCGCTCTTCCTGTTCAGCCATACGGCGAGCGATTTCCTCTGCCTGGGTCTTAACTGATTCGAGCTCAGCCAAACGCTGTGCTTCCTCTACGGCTAGTACCCGGGCACATTCAGCAGCTTGTTGCCGCTCTTCAGCAGCGCGACGACGTGCTTCCTCCTCTTCCGCGAGGCGTTTCGCTTCGGCTTCCAACCGCTGGCGTTCAACTTCCTGCTGCCGTGATTCCTGCTCAGCTCTTGCAAGCTTCTCAGCTTCTACGAGTAGCTGCGCCTCAACCTTAGCCTTACGTCGCGCTTCTTCTAATTCGGAACGGCGACGTGCCAGTCCAGCAGCCACCAGCTTAAGTGTTTCCTGCTCGAGCCGAAGCCGAGCTTCTTCGGCACGGTGTCGCCCTTCAGTTTCCTCGCGTGCGCGTTCTTCTTCAGCCCGTCGCTGTTCCTCGGCAAGTCGAACGCGAGTGGCTTCTTCGACGAGTCGTTGTTCCGCCTGGCGTAGGGCTTCCTCTTCAGCTTTCCGCTTCGTTTCCTGCTCAGCTCGAATAAACGCTTCTAGCTCGGCACGCATGCGGGTTTGTTCGGCTGCGCGAGCCTCCGCTGCCGCTGCCGCTTGCCGGTGAGCTTCTTCCGCGGCGCGAACTCGTGCTTCTTCTGCAGCGCGCAAACGCAGCTGCTCCTCGACCTCGGCTTCTGCTCGTTTGCGTGCGGCTTCAGCTTCAGATCGTTTGCGGGCAAGTTCTTCCGCAGCTTTCCGCAGCGTCTCGGCTTCCAAACGGAACCCGGTTTCCTCTTCCGCTCTTTGCTGGGCCTCTTTTTCGGCCCGCTCGCGTCCTCGCAACTCAGCTGTTACACGGGCCTCTTCCTCAGCCCTTTGTCGCGCCGCCTCTTCGGCCATTCGCCTGCGAGCCTCGTCCTCAGCACGCAAGCGAGCTTCGATTTCCATGCGAATCTGCATTTCGCTTTCTGCCTTCAAACGCGCTTCGTCCTCAGCTATTTTTCGCGCGGCTTCAGCCTCGCTGCGCTTGCGTTCCAAAGCATCGGCGGCCGTTCGCAAGGCCTCCTCTTCTCTTCTTAGCTCCTCTTCGACGGCTTCAAAACTATTGCTGGCTGGAACTGGCGGTGTTGAGGTGCTGGAACTTGCTGCAGGTGAGCCCTGCTCTGCAGAGTTTCGACCGACGAGCGCCGCCAGTAATTGTGCCGAAACATTCTGTCGCGTGGCTGGGTCTTCAGAATCAATGACACTAGCGTCGTAATCGCTTCCGGCAAGAAGTTCGTTGACTTCGAGCTCGGTGCTGCCGGATTGGCCAGGTGGGTTAGTCAACGGCTGCTCGAAAATCAAGGATGTAGCCTCCGGTGAATTCGGGGTGGTGCTGGCGGGAGTTCGAGTCACGGTTTCGTCCGGATCTCGAGAAAGGATCTGAGGCTGAGGATTGCGGGATTCGGACTTGAGAGCGGCAACGATTTCTGTTTTGTGGGCAGTAAGCGTCTCCCGAATTGATGCGGTCAATGTGCCCTTGGGCGCGTCGACGTGAAGGCGATTGTCGTCGTCTCCCGTGAGCGAAAGCTTGATTCCAAGCTCCGCGCACATTTGCATAATCGAGTCTACGGTCATAAATCAATAACCTCGCGCTCTCCCTCTTCCCTCTGTTCGAAATGACCTGCTCCGGGTGAAACAATAGTTCGCCTCGCTGGCGCTACCGCGGTTTTGACCGCAGACTTCTGACGACGACGCCGAACAAACGCCAGAATGACAATAAGGCTAAGCAGAATCAGCGCCCCGAGCAATGTGGCTGCGGCCAGCCGGCTTTTCCAGTTTAAAGAAGCGGCCGAATCAGAAGAACTGCTCGCTGGACTCGAAGTTGACTGCGCGATCGGTGTCGTGGCCGACAAGGGTTGATAAGGCGTCGAGGTCCCAGGCGACAAAATCGACGACGGTGACGACGAAGGCGAAGCAGATGCGGTCGCCAAATTTGCCGTCGTCAAATGGCTATCGTCAGCCTTGTTCGTTTTTGCCGTTGGCACGCGAGAGGCTGCGGAATCTGACGGCACTGGTCCAGCCACATCAGGTCCACGATCTCCGGGAGGATTGTCCGCGTTGAGTGGGATTCTGTTTGCCGCTGAAAAAACGACGTCCAGGCGATTGCCGCGCTGATCGACTCGCGCCGTCGCGCCCGGCTGCAACTTGAAAGAAACGATTTGGCTATCGCCTACTTTTTGAATCTGAACATCTTCAAAGCCATCTGCCCGGAAATGCGGCGCTGCCGCACTAAGATCCGCGAGCGGAATCTTGACATAGAAGCGATTGCCGCGACGGAAGGCTTCGTAGTCAATCAAAGGCGAGTCTGAGACCACTGTCACACGCGAACCTTCCGCGGCCGCTCCCAGTTGTATCGCGGTAATGTGCTTGTTGTCCTTGACCTGCGCCGCGGCCGCTGTGAATACAAATAAAGTCAAACACATACAGAACAGCATCGCGACGCCATTGCGCCGGCTCTTTTCTAAATCCACAGTGTTAAGAAGTACGCTTTTCATTGGGCCAATAAAGGGGATTGCAAATCGCATTATCTGATCCTCGGAGTCTCGCAGTCCAGAGAATCAAATCTCAAGATGATCAAAATCCTCTTGCTCCTCCGGTTCGGAATTAGGTTGCTGATCACTTTCAGACGCCGGCCCGAAAGCGAATCCAGGGTCTTCGATATTGCCAGTTTCTGACTCGCGAGTTTCAAAATGGGATTCACTGTCAACCTGTGCGACCGCTTGATGCGAACGAAGCTTGTGGGACACACGCAAACCAAACAGACCTAGCGCTATGACAATGAGAACACTGGCGCTGGAATAAATTGAGGCCAACGCGGCCAACGCAACCTCATCTTCTGCCTGGACAGCTACTTCCTCGCCTGCCTGTGGGTCCGTAGTGGCATCGCGTTGGGAATGTGATTGTGCCGGAAGCGTCGAGCTGGGAGAATCGCGTCGCGATTGTTGGGCATGAGTTGAGTTTGCAAGGTGTTGCTGTTCTTGCGCCTGAGATACCAGGTGAGGAGCCATGGTAATAACGGCAAGCGACAGGATCATCGCAGTGCCAAGCCTGAATCCCACCCGAACAAGGCGGGGCTCCTGGTTCAGACGACAAATCACGAATTGTCTCAGGATAGAAAGATTCTTCATGGAATGAAGGTTTGCCGGGAAGGTTTGGTCTTTGGATTGGCCCTGCGCCGGCTGGAAGGAAAATCAATTGCGAGTCTTTTGATTAAAACCGGCAGTTGAGCCTGGAGAGAGCGGATGAACTGAACTGACGTTACTGTTCGTCGCTAAACTTGTAGCCAATTCCCCAAACGGTCAGAACCATCTGAGGATTCTCCGGGTTCTCTTCTATCTTGGCTCGCAAACGGTTGATGTGTGAATCAATAGTCCGATCGTAGCCTTCGTAAGAATAGTCCCAGATCTTTTCCAGTAGGTATTTGCGAGGAAAGACCCTACCCGGGTTCGCTGCGAAGAGGCGGAGGAGATCAAACTCTTTTGGAGTTAATTCCACTTGTCGCCCTCCAATAGTAACTTCTCGTCTTGCTGGGTCTATGCGGAGGCTGCCACGAACGACGGGAGCCTCGTCTTTACTGCCGTCGGCGCTTACGGGCGTTCGACTGCGGCGAAGGACCGACTTGATGCGGGCTTCAAGTTCACGCAGGCTGAAGGGCTTGGTGATGTAATCATCCGCGCCCATTTCCAGGCCAAGTACTTTATCAACCACGTCGTCTTTTGCGGTGAGCATCAGAATCGGCATGTGACTCGCCTTTTCACGAAGCTCCCTGCAAACAGCCAGACCGTCCATTTTTGGCAGCATGAGATCGAGAACGACAGCATCCGGAGGATCATCCAGAGCTGCCTTGACACCCATCAAGCCATCTTCAACGGTCTTCACGTTATAACCGGCGCGAGAGAAGTACTCGCTGATAGCGCTCGAAATGTTTTCATCGTCTTCGACGACGAGCAGTGAAACTCTGCGCTCGAGCGATTCGGCTGGTTGACTATTGTCCCTGGAAGTTTTCTGTCTGTCAGCGGCTGTGTTTGTCATCAAAATGACCCAGAAGGAACTGACATGCAGGGGCTTAGAGGGCTGGCGTCATGGGGTACGACGCCACGTCGGGCGAACGGAATACTACAGGACAACCCCTGCAAACTCAAGCCCTAAGTTTCGCTGGCTCAACGGCAAAGCCCCACAAGGCCAGCATGATGGAAGAACTGACGTACACTTCCAGAAATTCGACTACATCCCCACATGCTGGTTTCAATTGCCAGGCATTACCTCTAGAGACAGCCCGTCCGACAGCTCACGGATGCTGCGTGCCTGGGCTCGCGGTTCCTGCTACGGACCTGCGCAGCGCTTCCTGATACTCGCCGAGTCGAGTCCTGAGTCGACCCGAAATCCCGCTGTTTTGGCTTATTTGCTCCAAAACTGGGAGTCCCTTCGCATCGCCCAGGCTGACCAAAGCATCGCCCGCAGCTATTGCCAAGTTATAGTCGTCAGATTCGAAGGCCTTACCGGCAGCCTCAGCAATCAACTTAAACGCCGAGGGTTCGTCACCTCCAACTCTTCCCAGCAGTCGCAGCGCTGCGGCCCTTACCTGATTTGCGTTCCCTGCTACGGCGTAACGAAGGGCCACGTCGAGCGACCGCTTGTCCCTTAATTCTCCGAGTCCCGACAGGGCTGAGGCCCTTATGTTGTCACGCCACGAGGGCTGACCCAACAGCTTCGCCAAAGCGACGTAGGCTTCCGGGCTCTTCGTGTCGCCGAGGGCTAAAGCGGCGGCTTTGATCACCGCGTAGCTCTGATCGTTTATTAACTTCAGATATAGACTTGCCAGCGAAGGGTCTCTGGAGACTGCAAGTGAAGCTACAGCTCTGGCGCGCACGCGAGCGTCGGCATCGGCTGTCGCTGCAATCAACGCTTTGCGCGTACTTGCCGCTTTTACGTCTGCAAGCGCAGTAGCTGCATTAACTCGGACGCCCCAAAATTTGTCACTCGTGACCACGTTTGTAAGCGCCAACGCAATTTCCTGCTTCTCAGTTTCCGGAGTCGTAGCCGCCCCAATGCGGGTTTGGAGTTGACTGAGTGCCCAAACTCGTCCCAACACGTCTTCATCTCGCATCATTTGATAAGCCAATTCGTCGGTGGTCTTCACGAACTCGAGTTCCTTAATTAAGGTGCCGTGATAATCGAAGTTGACCAACAAAGGTTTTGAGTCAACCGCCAGCGAAAAACTCTGTTGCTTCTTTGGAAGAATTTGCACGCGCTCCACGCGCATCCCCGATGCCGTGCCGATCTCAATGTTCACTGGAGTTTGAAAAAGCGCCACTTGAGGGAACAGTGAAGTGCTATCGATAGTCTGTAATTGTTCGACGGAAAGCGTCAGGACCTTCGCAGCGGGATTGTAGTCCTGCTTCACGCGGAAGATCGGATGTCCCATTTTGTAGAGCCATTCGTCGAAGAACCAGTCCATGGCTTGTCCAGTTGATTCTTCAATCGCAACTCGAAATTGTTCGGTCTCTACGGGCTGGTTTGCATACTTGTTGAGGTAATACTTGATTGCTCTCCACCAATTATCCTCACCAAGCGTCTGTCTGAGCATGTGCAGCACGGCCCCGCCGCGTGGATAGGCATAGGTGTCAAAAACTGAATCGGGCGAGTCGTAGTTCTTCGTCACTATCGGATGGCGGTTGCCCTGCCTCCAGGCATTAAGGTAAGCGTCTTGATTCGCTTTTACATCCGAATAGAGAAAATCGTCGCCGCCCAATTTGTGTTCATCCCACATTGCCTGGAAGTAGGTAGCGAAACTCTCGTTGAGCCAAATGTCGGACCAATCCCTGCACGTAACGTAGTCACCGAACCACTGGTGTGCCAGTTCGTGCGCCTGCAAACCGTCGGTGTTTGAGTCGAGTTCGGTGCGCTCATCATGAATCATATTGTCCGTTTGTGTTGTGGCGCTGATGTTTTCCATGCCACCGCCAAAATCACGCGCAGTGGTTTGCGCATACTTCGCGTAAGGGTATTTCAACCCCGTCTTCTCGGAAAAGAACTTAACCATCTCTGTTAAGCGCGCAGTACTTGCCTTGCCTTCTTTGACTTCGCTGGGATAGACATTCGTGATGATAGGAATGCCCTGGTATTCGCTGACGATTGGAACGTACTCGCCCACAACAATCGAGGTCAGGTAACTGGCGTGTGGTTGCTCTATTTTCCAATGGAAGGTGCGTGTTCCATCCTTGTTGTCTTTGGTATCGAGGAGTTTTCCGTTGGAAATTACCGATAAAGGTTTTTCTACAGTAGCAGTAATTTCAGACGTGAAGAAATCATTCGGATGGTCATAACAGGGAAACCAATAGTGGTTGTATTCACTTTCTCCCTGCGACCAAATCTGCTTTGGTCTGGTAGGATCGTCAGGCGTTGGTTTGATGAATCTGAGCGCCGCCCCAACCAAACCGGCAAGCTTTGATTGCGGGCCATTGGTGCGATACTCGATGACCAGGGTAATCTCGTCAGTGGGCTGATACGGACGTCCGAGTTCGATCCGCAACTTTTGATTAGGTAGATCCATCTCAAACTTCAGCGCGTTTCCGGCCATTTTTACTGAGGAAATAGTCATTTCTGCCGCATCAAGCTCTATCTTACGCAGGTCTGTAAGCAGTGGTTTGAAAACTAGAGTCTCGACACCGCTAAGCTCTTCATGTTCCCAATCAAACCGAATTTCAAGCGCAATATGACGCGTATCGAAATCTCGATCAGGAATGTATCGCGTTGGCGGAAGTAAGTGTGGTTGCTGGGCCGTCTGAAGAACTTTGTCAAGAACTGGCAAAGGCCTTCCGAACGTAATCGTCGTCAGAACTAATATTAGTGCTAACGACAGCACCGAAACCTCACGCCGAAAAAGCCGAAAGCTCATTTGATCATCACTCCTGCAGTTGAAATTGCTATACGCATCAGCGCCAAGAGATCGCAGACTCTGCCTTCTTAAGTTCAGGTCATTGTTACACGGAAGGCGTCGGTCTAAAAGCGTTGACGCCTGTAGGTTCCACTCGAGCACTTCTGGGATTGCGGGAAGCCCCCAGCGCTCTCATCAAAGAGATTGAGTAGAAACAACCCTCAGCGAAGTTAAAACCATTGATTTCTTGACAAAGTTTTTTCACGCGAGCAGAATCTTCGCTCGCCGCTTCTCAAGAAATTCTTTTAAGCATTGCTAATATTAGCCTCGACACAATGACTACAGCTGCTAGCTCCCAGATGTCCGTTGACTTGAATTTGTTGAAACGTGGAAAAGTCCGAGATGTCTACGAAGTTGACGACGCGCGTCTGTTAATCGTAGCCACCGATCGAATCTCGGCTTTTGATTGCATCTTGCCAACGGCCATCGCGCGCAAAGGCGAGGTCTTAACTTCCCTTTCGAAGTTTTGGTTTGAAAAGCTCGCAGACATCGTCCCAAACCATTTCATCACCATCGACAACGAACAGATGCCGGAGCCGGTGAAGCGTGCCCCGGATCTTAAAGGCCGCTCGATGCTCGTAAGTAGAGCTGAGGTCTTTCCGGTGGAATGTGTTGTTAGGGGGTACCTTGTCGGATCCGGTTGGAAAGACTATCTGCAGAACGGGGAAGTCTGCGGCCATAAGTTGCCGGAAAACCTGCTCGAGTCCGCGGAGTTAGAGGAGCCAATCTTTACTCCCTCGACCAAAGCAGATGTAGGTCATGACGAAAACATCAGCGAGGATCGAGTGCGAGAGTTGCTGGGTACAGATACCGCAAGCTACTTGCGTGAAACCTCTCTGCGTCTCTATAACGAAGCCCGTAGCTACGCCCGTGGCCGCGGAATAATCATCGCCGATACAAAGTTTGAATTTGGACGCGATCAAAGTGGCCAAATAATCCTGGTTGACGAAGTCTTGACTCCGGATTCCTCCCGGTTTTGGCCGGCGGAAAGCTACAGCCCCGGTAAATCACAAGCCTCATTTGATAAGCAGTTTGTTCGCGACTATCTGGAAACGCTTGACTGGAACAAACAGCCTCCGGCGCCACCGCTGCCAACGGAAGTTGCCGCGGCTACCACGTCTCGCTATTTGGAAGCGTACCGGTTGCTAACCGGCGAAGAACTCTGAGTTTAGGTCCTAAGTTGACCTGAGATCCTTAAGAAAATGCGCGCCAGACTTGAAGCCTTAATAGATGAGATGCTGGACGGCCACATCCTTCTGGCCGAAGCAGTCAACGAATTCGAAAGGCTCTACATCAAGAAGGCCCTCGCCAGAAACAAGGAGCATCTTTCGAAAACCGCCAAGGCTCTTGGGATCCACCGAAACACAATTTCAAAGCGCGTTGCTGATCAAAGCAAAATGAGGCGACCTCTTGCCCGCGCCGCACGCGGCGGATCGCGGTAGCAGTTTTCAAGCCCTTCGCCGGGATCGCCCGCATCCCGCCCGCTCCAAATTCCCTAATGTTTGCAGTTGCCGCACACGGGCAGGCGGAGGCCCGCGATTCCAGTGAATACGGGCTGGCCTTGGTTGACATTGATTCCGCCGCCATTTATCCTTAGCACTCATCCGCAGAGAGTGCTAAAGTCGGACGAAGTTCAGCGCTAAATACGTAATCTTACAAGGGAAACTGAAAGGAGAACTCCAAAGCATGTCGACAAATATTACACCTCTCCATGACCGCGTCATCGTACGCCGCATTGAAGAGGGAGAGCAGGTTCGTGGGGGAATCATCATCCCCGATTCAGCCAAGGAAAAGCCGCAGGAAGGCGAGGTCGTCGCGGCCGGCGCAGGCAAATACAAGGAAGATGGAACGAGACAGCCTCTCGACGTCAAACCGGGCGATAGAGTTTTGTTTGGCAAATACAGTGGTTCTGAAATCAAGATCGACGGTGAAGAGCTGCTGATTATGCGCGAAGATGAGATCCTCGGAATCATTGCGCGCGCTGGTGCAGCCACTGGAACCAAGAAGGGCGGCAAGTAGTCTCCGGAAGACTTGGCCGCTGCTTTTGTTTCTAAATCACAATTCCATATTTCAGTAGGAGAGAAGACAGAAATGGCAAAGCAAGTAGTTCATGGCGAAGATTCACGCGCGGCGATTTTGCGCGGAATCAATCAACTCGCCGACGCAGTGAAGATCACGCTCGGCCCCAAAGGGCGCAACGTGGTAATCGACAAGAAATTTGGTTCCCCCACAATTACTAAAGACGGAGTGACGGTCGCCAAAGAGATCGAACTCAAAGACTCCCTGGAAAACATGGGCGCGCAGATGGTTCGCGAAGTCGCTTCCAAGACTTCCGACGTCGCCGGTGACGGAACCACCACCGCAACCGTGCTGGCGCAGGCGATCTTCCGCGAAGGCGTGAAGACCGTTGCCGCTGGAGCCAACCCCATGGCGCTAAAGCGCGGCATAGATAAAGCCGTGGAGCGCGCTGTTGAAGAAATCAAACGCCTCAAGAAGGATGTAAAAGGCGACATGATTGCGCAGGTTGGAACCGTCTCCGCAAACGGCGATGCCACCATCGGCAACATCATTGCCCAGGCAATGGACAAAGTTGGCAAAGATGGCGTTATCACTGTTGAAGAGTCGAAGACGATGGAGACTTCGCTCGAGGTAGTTGAAGGTATGCAGTTTGACCGCGGCTATCTCAGTCCGTACTTCGTAACTGATCCGGAGCGCATGGAAGCCGCGCTCGAGAATCCGCTTATCCTTATTCACGAGAAGAAGATCAGCTCGATGAAGGATCTGCTGCCGCTGCTTGAGCAGGTGGCCAAGATGGGCAAGCCGATGCTGATTATCGCTGAGGACGTCGAAGGCGAAGCCCTGGCCACCCTGGTCGTCAACAAGCTTCGTGGCACGCTGAATATCGCGGCCGTCAAAGCCCCGGGCTTTGGCGATCGTCGTAAGGCCATGCTCGAAGACATCGCGATCCTTACCGGTGGCAAGGTGATCAGCGAGGACCTGGGAATCAAGCTCGAGAACGTGAAGCTTGACGACCTCGGCAAGGCCAAGAAGATCACAATCGACAAGGACAATACGACCATCGTCGAAGGCGCCGGCAAACAGAGCGACATTGAAGGACGTGTCAAGACCCTGCGAGCGCAGATTGAAGAGACTTCTTCTGACTATGATCGCGAGAAACTGCAAGAGCGTCTCGCAAAGCTCGTCGGTGGCGTTGCCGTAATCAAAGTTGGCGCTGCTACTGAGACGGAGATGAAGGAGAAGAAAGCGCGAGTTGAGGATGCAATGCACGCAACGCGCGCAGCCGTCGAGGAAGGTATCGTTCCGGGCGGTGGTGTGGCACTGGTTCGGGCAGCTAAGGTGCTCGAGAAGTTCCAGATCAACAAAGACGGCGAGGGCGATCCAGACGAGCAGATTGGCGTAAACATCGTACGTCGCGCGCTCGAAGAGCCGCTGCGTCAGATTGTTCAGAACGCCGGCAAAGAAGGCGCCGTAGTTGTCGAGCGAGTTCGTTCTGAGAAGAACGACAGCTTCGGCTTCAACGCGCAAACCGAAGTGTACGAAGATCTGGTTAAGGCCGGTGTTATCGACCCTGCCAAGGTAACTCGCACGGCGTTGCAAAACGCAGCTTCAATCGCCGGTCTCATGTTGACCACAGAAGCAATGGTTTCCGAACTTCCCGACGAAGATAAGGGAAGCCCGGCAATGCCTGGCGGCATGGGCGGTATGAGCGGAATGGGGATGTAGAGACTCCGGGAACTTAGTCGGTTCCCTTCTCGACTAGACAAAAAGCGGCCTGACTTCTGACAAAGAAGTTGGGCCGCTTTTTTTCACGCGAATTCAACTTCGAAGCGGCTGTCTGTAGTTGCTAGTGGGCAAACGAACCGATTAACAATCCATCCGAGCTCGCGCTCGCGGGGCTGGCCTCGCTGTCATTACCGCTTCGTGAACACCATGGACATTTCATCCTCATAGACCTGTTGCCAGTCTGTCGAATTTTTAAGTTGAAGACCAAGTGGAGATTTTGGTTCTACGATCACGACGCGCACGCCGTAACGGTTAAACGGAACATGCCAATCCGTCACACCTAAGATAATGCCCACATACTCTTGGACGAATGGCTCGGGATACAAGCCCCGTCCATCTATATAAACGGGATTAGACGGCAGTTCCCAGATTAAGTAGCCGCCCCAAATGTTAGGTTCAGTTAAGGTGTTTCCGGTGATCTGTTTTGCTTTGAGATATTCAACGGCTTTCACCGGGACCGTTAACTGTTCCTGAGTGGGGGGAGAATAAATTTTTGATTTTAGTTTGACTCCAAACGGGATCAATGGGAGCAGCAGGAGCAAGCTGGCTAACAGTGCGCCTCGCCCTCCTACGTGCGATTCCGGCTTGTCAAACATCTTGCCGAACGGCATTGACTGCAACCAGTTCTGGAAATAGTCGGCGAATAGCGGCACTGCAACCAGCGCCAACAGCATTGCGTTACGCTGCATTTTGAGCGTCGAGTAGAGCATGGCCAGAAAAAGCAGCAATTCGCTCGGTTTGACTCGTTTTGGCGAGAGCGCCAGCGCCGCGATTGTCGATAGAACTAACAGGGTCAGCGGAAATAATTCCGGTTGGTGAAAATTCGGCGACTGCCAGTCGATTACTACCTGTTGATAAACCGGAGACCGTAGTATTTCGATAGTCTCAGAATAGATCCCGACTCCCCATGGATTTATCAGTGAGGCCAGGATACATCCAAGCAGTATTAATCCCAGGACGGTTAAGCGTGGCAACATAGGTCGCACGCTTTCGCGGGCAAGCCAAGCGTCGAGCGGAATTCCCACTATCGTGAAAACGATAAGAGCCAGACCAATCAAGAAAGCGCCGTGCAAGTTAGCCCACAGGACCATCAGCGGCACCAGTGACCAGATTAAACGGCCTTTACCTTCTCGAGCATAGCGAGCGAGCAACGCCAGATAAACGCTGGCGAGGAGTAAGGTAAACACGCGAGGCCTTACGCCGATGTTTGGAAGTACAGTCGATATACCGATAAAGGTGGCGAAGCCGCGAACAAAAGGGTGGGCATTTGAACGCTTATAGGTGATCCAGAACGCCACCGCGGTGAGGATAGCGAAAATAATTATCAGGGCATTAAAACCAAGCCGCGAATAAACCGCGTAAAAAATTACTCCTGACAGCCAGCCATGTGCGATCCAGGGGATGCCGTAGTTTGTGAAGGAAAAAAGATCCGTTCTGGGAATAGTGCCGGTCTTGAACAGGTACTCGCCGGTTTTCAAATGAAACCAAAAATCGCCGTCATTAATCGGGCGGGAGGTGAAGAAAACCGCGAAGGCAAACACGTAGACTTCAAAGACCTTCTTAAGCGTTGGATTCATGGATTCGTTTTGGTTGGCAATTGCTGCTCAGATTTGAAGTTCGATCAGAAAAAGCAAACTCAGATGAATCGTCCCTTGAGTCGGAGCGCTGGGTTTTCTAATAAGTAATAGCATACCGACGAATAAGTAGGAGCATACTGACGAATGGGGATGTAGAAAAGGCTACGGGAACGTAGTCAGTTGCCTTCTCAACAAGACAAAAAGCGCCTCACTTCTCCAAAGAAGTTGGGCCGCTTTTCTGTCGGTGCTTTCCTTCCTCGTTTCTCTCCCTCAGGGTCTCTGTTTCAGCGGTTGAATGAGAATGTAAGGAATGATGCAAAAACAGCCGAAGCTCTGCAGCTTCAATCATTAAAGACTCCTGCTCTAAGAACCATCTTGAGGAAATCGATACAAAAAACGGCAGAATTCTGCCACCGTATTGGGCATGCAACACCGATGCAAGATTCTTGCAAGAAACCTACAATCCGCGCTCCCGAATATGGAAGTTGGTCCGCTTAAGTAGTTTGTTCTTTAAGTTAGTCACACAAAAAGGAGACACAAACCGCCGCTGGAAGAACTGCCGCAAGGCCTGCCCCCAGGTCCTCCGCAAATAAGAGTTCGCCCTCGCGCGTAAGCGTGTATTAGTCTATGCCCTTTGCCGCCGCTCCCACAAAGCTCGGTTACTCCCCAACCGAACAAGCAACAACAGATCGAACCCCTTGGTCCAGTCGGGAATCATCGAGTTCTGAAGCAAAAGAGTCAAAACTCGTCGGGCAGTCGCCCGTGATGCAAAAACTCTTTTCCGTGATTGGCAGGGTTGCGCCAAACGATAGCTCCGTGCTCATCACCGGTGCCACCGGTACTGGCAAGGAACTCGTGGCGCGCGCCATCCACGACCAGAGTCCCCGCCGCGATGGAAAATTTGTCGATGTGAACTGTTCGGCAATTCCCGAAACTCTGATCGAAGCGGAACTCTTCGGCCATCAGCGCGGGTCGTTCACCGGTGCTCTTGCCAACAACTGCGGTCTTTTTGAAAAGGCTTCCGGTGGAACGCTCTTCCTTGACGAAATTGACGCTTTAAACCTATCCGCCCAGGCAAAACTCTTGCGAGTGTTGCAGGAGCGCACGGTGAGAAGGATCGGTGCCCGCACAAACATCGCTATCGATGTGCGCGTCATTTCGGCGACGAACTGCGACCTCGCTCAGGAAGTTGCCGCCGGCCGTTTCCGTCCGGATCTTTACTACCGCCTGCGCGTGCTTCCCCTCCATCTGCCCGAACTCTGCACGCGTGGAAATGATGTTGAACTACTAATAGATCATTTCCTGCGACTCAAGGCAGAGCACGAAGGCGTCGCTCGCAGACAATTTACTGACGAAGCAATGCGCGCCTTGATGGAATACCCCTGGCCGGGTAATGTCAGGGAACTCGAGAATGCGGTAGCGTATGCGATGGCCATCGGTACAGAGGAACAACTGGGGTTGGCTGATTTGCCCGCAGAGATCACCAATAATCGCATCCAGTCGAGTACTTCCGATTTCAGAGACGTTCTCCAGGCCTATATGAATGAGACGGTTCCGCTGGCCGAGATTGAAAAGCGCTATATCCTTTCGGTCTTGCAGCAATTCGGCGGCAATCAGGTGCGCGCCGCCGCGGCCCTGGGAATCGATCGCAGCAAACTCTATCGGCGACTCAAACAGTATGGAGTGATGGCGGTTAAGTTTTTGCAGGAAGAACAAAACGGAATGCAACTACGAACCTGGTCTACCAAGGCTTAGGAGACGCTTTCGTGGCCCCGACCATAGCGGCGAATTGACTTCGGTCGGTTCGCCGCTAGCGCTTTAAGGACAGCCTCTTCGGAAAAACGGGCGGGGGAAAAAGGGGAAAGGGGAAGGGGGAAAAGGCTTAAGAAAAGAGTCCAGTCTTTAGCCCTTTCCCCCTTCCCCTTTCCCCTTTTTCCCCGCGCGCTTCGCGCTAAGGCCTCCCGATCGGCGTCGGTCGAAAACCGCCGCTCGCTGGCGCCAGCTTTTCCTTTGCCGCATCTGCAGCTTTCAATTGTTCACCGGAGTGGTAGATCACTTTCTTCGACTTAGGCAACAGCCCAGCGACCTCCATGTCGCCGCTTACGAGTGCGATGGATTTCCGGCTCTCGTCAAGCACCGCCTCATCGCCTTTCTTCAGCGCCCAAATCAGTGCTACCGGTGATGAGTACGGTAGAACCGCCGCGCCAGTAGCGATGGCCGCTGCCACCACGGCCTTACTACGATTCTTGCCCTGCAGACGGTCAGAGAGTTTGATCGGCACTCGCGTGCCGTCAACTGCAACCACATCT
>Ga0070697_100000412_pt1 | contig 32979 bp, 29 predicted proteins | sample KBSK1501metaG_FD_65475 | JGI IMG/M metagenome (GOLD analysis project Ga0070697, IMG submission 65475) | Corn, switchgrass and miscanthus rhizosphere microbial communities from Kellogg Biological Station, Michigan, USA - KBS K1-50-1 metaG | ecosystem: Host-associated > Plants > Roots >...
CGTTCATCCGCTGGCCCCAGCGCAGGCCAGGCAGCCAGTACGGGGCGCGGCTCATCGACTCGGCTCCGCCGGCCACGGCGACCTCGCAGTCACCCAGCATGATCGACTGCGAGGCCGACACGATGGCCTGCAGCCCGCTGCCGCACAGCCGGTTCAGGGTGAGCGCGGGTGTCCCGTCTTCCAGGCCGCCGTTCAGCGCCGCCACCCGGGCCAGGTACATGTCCCTGACCTCGGTGTGGATCACGTTGCCGAACACCGCGTGGCCGACCTGGCCCGGTTCCGCCCCGGACCGGGCGACCGCCTCGCGCACCACCTTCGCGGCCAGGTCACAGGGCGGCACGGAGGCCAGGCCTCCGCCGTACCTGCCGATCGGGGTCCGGACCGCGGACAGGACGAACACCTCTTCCATTTCCATGATTTTCCTCATCTCACATGTCGAGGCCGCCGTTGACGGCCCAGATCTGCCCGGTGATGTACGACGATTCGTCGGCGGCCAGGAACGCGACCACCCGCGCTATCTCCTCCGGCCTGCCGAGCCGGCCGACCGGTATCTGGCCGCGAAGCCGCTCCAGCACCTTGTCCGGAATGGTGGCGAGCATGTCGGTGGCGATGTATCCGGGGGTCACGCCGTTGACCGTCAGCCCGGGGCCGTCCCCGGCCGGGCGCGGTGACCGGTTCAGCATGAACACGGCCTCCCTGGCCAGGGACTTGGTGAGGCCGAACAGTCCCGACTTGGACGCCGCGTAGTTCGCCTGCCCGATGTTGCCGGTCTCCCCGATCACCGAGGAGACGCTGATGATCCTGCCGGTGCCCCGCACCAGCATGTGCTCCAGCGCCGCCTGGGCCACGAAGAAGGCGCCGGACAGGTTGATGGAGATGACGCGGAGCCAGTCCTCGTCACCCATCTTGGCCACGGTCTTGTCGATGGTGATCCCGGCGTTGTTGACCAGGATGTCCAGGCGGCCGTGCTGCTCGATGACTTCGCGCACCACGCGCCGACAGTCTTCCGGCTCGCCGATGTTTCCGTTGTGGACGGTGATCGTGCCCGGGTACTCGGCGTTCATGTCTTCGGTGAACTTCTCGGCCGCCTCGTGCTGCCGCCAGTACCCGGCGGCGATGTGCGCGCCCTCCTGGGCCAGGCGATGGCTGATGGCGGCCCCGATGCCGCGGGTCCCCCCGGTGACCAGGGCGACCCGGCCCTCCAGCCGGCCAAGCGCGTCGGGCGGTTTCGCTTCGGTCGCGGTTGTCATGATGTTGCTCCTGTCTGTTTCGCTGGCGGTAGTCGCCTTGTGGCGGACGCTAGGCGTCCAGTGGTCCTGGGGATGGGGGGGCATATGTCGTTCCCGCCTGCGCGAGTTCGTCCTTCAAGATCTTGCCGAGGGCGTTCTTCGGCAGCTCGGAGCGGAACTGGAAGACCCGCGGGCACTTGTATGCGGCCAGCCGCTCCCGGCACCAGGAGACGAGCTCGTGCTCGCGCAGTTCCACCGTCCCGCGCACGATGACCACGGCCATGACTTCCTCGCCGAGCCGCTCGTCGGGCACGCCGACGACGGCGGCCTCGGCCACGGCCGGGTGGGCGTGCAGCACGTTCTCGATCTCGCTCGGGTACACGTTGTACCCGCCGCGGATGATCAGCTCCTTCTTCCGGCTGACGATGAACAAGAACCCGTCCTCGTCGAAGTAGCCCAGGTCGCCGGTGTGCAGCCAGTGACCAGTGAAGGCCTCGGCGGTCGCTTCCGGCCGGTTCAGGTACCCCTTCATCACGTGCAGCCCGCGGGTGACGATCTCGCCCACGTGCTCAGGGCCGGGCGGCAGCGGACGGCCATCGTCGTCCCAGACCTGGGTCTGCGTCCCCCAGATGGGCTTGCCGACGCTGTAGGCGCGGCGCTCGGCCGCGCTGGGGTTGAAGGTCATCGTGGCCGCGGTCTCGGTCATGCCGTAGCCCTCCAGGATGACCAGGCCGAGGCGCGCCTCGAAGGCATCCAGCACCGGGGCTGGAATCGACGCTCCGCCGGAGATGGCGACCCGCAGCGAGGACAGGTCGCAGCGGTCCAGGTCTCGGCTTGACAGCAGGTCGGCGAACATGGCGGGCACGCCCTCGAAGATGGTGGCGCGGTCGCGCTGGATCGCGGCCAGGACCGCGGCGGGGGTGAACCGCGGGATCAGCGACATGGTGCAGCCGAACCGCACGCAGACGTCCAGGATGCTGGACAGCCCGAACACGTGGAACAGCGGCAGCACGGTGATGACGATGTCGTCCGGCTGGACGTCGAACAGGCGCCCCGGAATGTCGGCGTTCATGTACAGCTGGAGGTGGGTGAGCTGGGCCCCCTTCGGCTGGCCCGTGGTCCCCGAGGTGTAGACGATGACGGCGGTGTCGGTGGGCTGCCGGGTGGCCATCTCCCGTGCTGGCGCCGCGCCGTCGAGCAGCCGCTCGAACGGCAGTGCCCCCGGCGAGCCGGCCGGGTGCCCGACCGCGAAGATGGCGCCGATCCCGGCGGCCTCGGCACCCTTGACCGCCTCGGCCAGTACCCCTGCCCAGGTGATCAGGACCAGCGCTCCGCTGTCCTCGAGGTGGTAGGCGATCTCGGGGGCCCGGAGCAGGACGTTCAGCGGCACCACCACGGCGCCCGCCTTGAGGATCCCGAAATAGGAGATCAGGAACTGCGGGATGTTCGGCAGCTGCAGCGCGACCCGGTCGCCGGGCCCGATCCCGGCCGCGGCCAGGTTCGCCGCCACCCGATCCGAGGCCTGGTCGAGCTGACGGTAGGTCAGCTGGCCGCCGTCGAATACCGCGACCGGCTTATCCGGTGCGGCATGTGCGGTTTCGCTGAGAATGACGGCAAGGTTGAAGCTCATGGCCCCTCCTCATTTCGTACCGAGCTGCCGGGACTTGGTCTCCAGGCTCTGGCTGGTGCTGCGGAGCGCCTACGGGCGTTCAGCCCTGCCAGGAGGGACCTTCGGCCCTTCCGTTGGTGGCACGCCCGCCCGAGCGTGGGAAACGTGAGCAGGCAAGCAAGACAGCGCAGGACCCAGGACCGGATCTGGCCGAACGGGCTGGCTATCTCGTCGAGGTGGCGGCGCGCGCACCATCGGTCCACAACACCCAGCCGTGGCGGTTCGCCGTCACCGGGCAGGCGATCGAGCTGTACGCTGACGCCGGCCGCCAGCTGATGGAGGATCCGGCGGGCCGGGAGATGATAACGCCCGCTCGAAGATCGCCGCGATGCCCTCCGGCCTATGCCGGGGTCGCGTCCTCCAGGAGCCGATGGCTCGCGGTTCCGGCGGCCCGCTGCTCGTGCAGCAGGCGCGCCCGCGAGGCGGCGATCTCGCCCAGCGCCGCTTCCCGGCCCTCGAAGCCGGTCGTCGACGTGGACTTGCCCGGCTCCAGCGCCTTGTAGACGTCGAAGAAGTGATGGATCTCGCTGCGCAGGTGGGACGGCATGTCATCGAGATCTCGAACCTGATCCCAGCGCGGATCGCCCAGCGGCACGCAGATGATCTTGGCGTCGGGGCCTTTCTCGTCTTCCATCCAGAAGATCCCGATCGGCCTGGCCCTGACCCAGCAGCCGGGGAAGACCGGCTCCTCCAGCAGCACCAGGGCATCCAGCGGGTCACCGTCCTCGGCGAGGGTTTCGGGCACGAAGCCGTAGTCGGCCGGGTAGACCGTGGCGGAGAACAGCCGCCGGTCCAGGTGCATCACGTGCCGGTCGTGGTCGAACTCGTACTTGTTCCGGCTGCCCCGCGGCACCTCGATGACAACCTCGACCGCGGACGCGCTCGGGTCCTCGTCAGCCGATGCGGCCGGCGGTGCCGTCGGGACCGGCTCGCTGACCCCGGCCAGCTGGGTGATCCGGTCCGCGGGTATCCGGGGCCACAGCCCGGCCAGCAGCTGGGAGAAGACTTCCTCGCTCGTCCCGACGCCGTCCACCAGGAGCAGCTGGTCGCGCCGGGCGAACCAGTCGAGCAGCGGCCGGGTCTGCTCGTCGTACAACCTGAGCCGGCGAGTGACGGCCTCTTCGGTGTCGTCGGCGCGGCGGCACACCTGCCCGCCACACGCCCCGCAGGTCCACGTCTCGAGCCCGCTGGCCCGCGCCACGCTGTAGATGCGGCCGCAGCCGGCGCACACCCGCCGGGCCAGCAGCCGGGCCCGGGCCACCTCGAGCGGGACGTCGATGACCACCGCCCGGTCCAGCGTCTTGTCCGCGAGCAGGCCCGCCAGCGCCTCGGCCTGGTCCACGGTGCGCGGAAAGCCGTCCAGGACGAAGCCGCCGCTGCGGACATCCGCCGCGTCCAGCCGCTCCGCCACCAGGGACACCACGACATCGTCGTCCACCAGATCGCCGCATTCCATCGTCTGCTGCGCGCGAAGGCCCGCGGGGGACCCCGACAGGACCGCCTCGCGGAGCACGTCACCCACCGAGACATGCGGCACGACAAGCAGCCGGGACAGCTGCACGCCCTGGGTGCCCTTGCCCGAGCCCTGGCGTCCCAGCATCACCACGCGCAGGCCGAACAGCATCGGCGGCTGATCGAGCATGGAAACCTCCGCCGCCGTCAGATCCGCTCGAACACGGCGGCGATACCCTGGCCACCGCCGATGCACATGGTGACCAGCGCGTACCTGCCGCCGGTCCGGCGCAGCTCGTACAGGGCCTTGACGGTCAGGATCGCGCCGGTGGCGCCGATCGGGTGGCCCAGGGAGATGCCGCTGCCGTTCGGGTTGGTCCGTTCCGGAGGCAGGCCAAGTTCCCTGGCCACGGCCAGCGCCTGGGCGGCGAACGCCTCGTTCACCTCGAACAGGTCGATGTCATCGAGCTTGAGGCCAGCCCGCTCGAGTGCCTTGCGGGCGGCGGGTACGGGCCCGATGCCCATCACCCGCGGCTCGACGCCGGCGTGAGCATAGCCGACCAGCCTGCCCAGGGGCGTGCAGGCATGCCGTTCGGCATAATCCTGGCCGGCCAGCACCACGGCGGCCGCGGCGTCGTTGACGCCGGACGCGTTGCCCGCGGTGACCGTGCCCTCCGGCTTGAAGGCCGGCTTGAGCCGGGCCAGGTCGGCGGTTGTCACGCCGGGCCTGATGTGCTCGTCGGCGTCGACCGTCGTGACACCCTTGCGGCCGGGCACCTGGACCGGCGTGATCTGCCCGGCGAAGTACCCCGCGGCCGCCGCGGCGGCCGCCCGCCGGTGGCTCTCAGCGGCGAGCGCGTCCTGCTCTTCCCTGGATACGCCGAAGTCGGCGGCCACGTTCTCCGCGGTCACGCCCATGTGGCAGCCGTCGAACGGGTCGCTCACCGCGCCGACCATGGCGTCGGTGACGGCGCCGTCGCCCATTCGCTGACCCCAGCGCAGGCCGGGCAGCCAGTACTGGGCGCGGCTCATCGATTCGGCCCCGCCGGCCACGGCGACGTCGCAGTCGCCGAGCCTGACCGCCTGGGCCGCGGACACGATGGCCTGCAGCCCGCTGCCGCACAACCGGTTGACGGTAAAGGCCGGGACCTCGACCGGGAGGCCGCCGTTGACCGCCGCCACCCGGCTGATGTACATGTCCCTGACCTCGGTGTGGATGACGTTGCCGAAGACCACGTGCCCGACGTCCGCCGGTTGCGCGCCGGATCGGCCGACGGCTTCACGGACGACCTGGGCAGCCAGGTCGCAGGGCGGGACGGCGGCCAGGCCTCCGCCGTACTTTCCGATCGCGGTCCTGACGCCCGACAGCACCAGCACGTTCCTGCCGTGTTCCATGACCATTGCTCCTTACATGTCCAGGCCGCCGTTGACGGCCCAGATCTGCCCGGTGATGTAGGACGAGGCGTCGGCGGCCAGGAAGCAGACCACCCGGGCGATCTCCTCGGGTGCGCCCAGGCGGCCGACCGGGATCTGGGTCCGGAGCCGGTCCAGCACCTTGTCCGGGACGGTGGCCAGCATGCCGGTGTCGATGAAGCCGGGCGTGACCGTGTTGACGGTCAGCCCGATCCCGTCCCCGGCCGGCCGACCCGCCCGGCTGATTTCGAAGATGACCTCGCGGGCCAGTGACTTGGTCAGGCCGAACAGGCCGGACTTGGAGGCGGCGTAGTTGACCTGGCCGATGTTGCCGGTCTCGCCGATGACCGAGGACACGTTGACGATCCGGCCGGTGCCGCGGGTGACCATATGCCGGGCCGCGGCCTGAGCCATGAAGAAGGCGCCGGACAGGTTGACCGCGATGACCTTGTGCCACTCGTCGTCGGTCATCTTGGCCACGGTCCGGTCGATGGTGATGCCGGCGTTGTTCACCAGGATGTCGACCCGGCCGTGCCGGTCGATCACCTCACCGAGCACCCGGCGGCAGTCATCGGCATGGCCGATGTTGCCCTCGTGCACCGTGATGCGCCGACCCTGGTAGTCGGCGGTCATGGCGGTCAGGAACTTCTCCACGTCCTCGTCGTCGCGCCAGTATCCGGCCGCCACGTCCGCGCCCTCGTCCGCCAGGGCGCGGCAGATGGCGGCGCCGATGCCGCGGGTGCCGCCGGTGACCAGCGCCACCCGCCCCTCGACCTGCCCCGGGCGCGGCCGCCGTGCTTGCTGGGACCCTACCGTTGTCATCTGTCTCCCATCCGGAGTGTGGTCAGCTCGCCGTCAGCTGAGGTAGCCGTGTTCTTTGAGGTAGCCGATCAGCTCGTCCGCGGCCTCGTCGGGGGATGCCCTCACCACGCGCGGCGGCGTCCGCTCCGACAGGGCCCCGGTGAGCGCCATCAGCCTGCCCCGGGGGGAGCGATCCGATGGCGGCGGCAGCGTCTTCGGCCTGGGCCGGTACGGTTCCGTCCGCAGCACATGCACGCGGCCGCGATGTTCGGCCGTCCGGTCGGCGGCCGCGGTCTCGATGGTCGCCCGGCGGGCGGCCACCAGCCCGGTCAGCGGGGCGCGGCGCAGCCGGGCGGCGCCCGGCTCTACGGAGATCACCGCCGGGCCGCTGACCTGCAGGCGCTCCCGGCGGCCGCCGTCGAGCCGGCGCTGCGCGACCAGGTGGCCCGGCCCCTCGGGCGCCAGGCCGGTAAGCCCGAGCGCCTGCGCGGCCGCCATCTGGCCGGCCAGGAAGGCCGGCACCGAGCCGCTGCCCCGGTCGGCGCTGTAATCCCCGCAGCAGACCACGACGGCGCCGCGGAGCGACGGGGCCATCGCCCGGGCGATGGTCCCGGACGGTGCGTTGCTATCCGCCGGGACGTAGACCAGCCGCCGCACCCCGAAGGCGGCGGCGTCGCGCAGCACGGCCTGCGCTCCGGGCGGCCCCGCGGTGACCGCGGTCAGCGGCAGCCGCCATGACTCGCCCAGACGCAGCGCCCACTCCAGCGCCGCCGCGTCCGCGAGCGAGAACCCCGAGGTCCGGCCGTCGTGGCGCACCGTGCCCGCCAGCGGGTCGACGTCCGGCCGGAGGTCGACGCATTTCAGCGCGACAGCGACGAAACTCATCATGACCTCCGGAACACCACGCCGTGCCCGCCCTCGGGATAGCTCCACGTCAGCGCGCCGTCGGCGTTGCAGACCATGTAGCAGGTGCCGCATTCGAAGCACTGCTCGTAGTTGAACAGCACGCCGCCGTCGGCGGTGGGTACGAACAGCTTCGCCGGGCACGCGTGCACGCACGCCTTGGTGGTGCAGCTCCGGCACACGTCGGAGTCCACGGTGATGTGCGGCCGTTCGGCCACGCGGAACTCGGTCGCGGCCATCCGGTCCTCGAAGCTCGGTCCGGCATACGCGATGTGCTGGGTCACCCGAACGTCCTCCATCCGGTCCATCCGTCCTTTGCGAGATCGCGCAGCCGCACGCCCGCCCGCTTGCGCTCGGCGTGCACCCAGCGGCGCAGGCCCGCCTTGGGCCGCGGGTCGGTCACGGTGAAGACCTGCTGGGCGATGCCGCAGGCCAGGCCGGGGTACACGGTCTGCGCCCGTTCGCCCAGGATCAGCTTGTGCGCGCCGCGGAGCTTGCGGTGGTTGGCCAGGACGAAGGAGTCTTCCAGCCGGTGCCGGTAACGGCTCAGCGCGCGGGCCGAGGTGTCCCCGGCGCGGAGGGCCTCGACCGCGGTCTCGCCCGCCAGAGCGCCGGAGCCGATCGCGAAGTTCACGCCCTCCAGCCAGATGCCGGAGGCCAGGCACAGGTGCGCGGCGTCACCGGCCACCAGCATGCCGCCTGTGGCCAGGCCCGGCATGCCGTCCATGCCGCCCTCCGGGATCGTGTGCGCGGAGTACTCCTTGAGCTCGGCCCCGCGGACCAGCGGCGCGATAGCGGGCTGCTCCTTGAGCGCGGCGATGATGTCCTCCGGGCGCTTGCCCGAGTCACGCAGCCCGGCTAGGGACAGCACCACGCCGACGGCGATCGTGTCGAGGTTGGTGTAGAGGAAGCCGCCACCCGGGATGCCCTGGGTGCCGCCGAGGATCTCGATGTCGAGGCCTTCGTCGCCGGTCAGGTTGAAACGGTCCTCCAGCACCTCGCGGGGCAGCGCGAGGACCTCCTTGACGCCCACCGTGAAGTGCTTCACCGACCAGTCCTCGTACAGCCCGGCCTCCTTGGCCAGGAACGAGTGCACGCCGTCGCAGGCGATGACGAGCCCGGCCGGCACATCGCCGTCCGGGCGGTCGGTGCGTACGCCGGTGACATGGCCCGACCCGTCGCGCAGTAGGCCGGTGACGGTCGTGGAGCAGACCAGCTCCGCTCCGGCGTCGGCCGCCTTGCCCGCGAGCCAGGAATCGAAGTCGGCCCGGTACGCGGTGGCGCCGTTGTACGGCGGCGCATCCCAGTCCTCGCCGCGGAACTCGATGGTGAGGGCCTGGGTATCGGTCATCACCATGGTGGCGCGGCGGGTAACCCAGCGCTGGACCGGCGCCTCCTCCCACCAGTTCGGCAGCAGAGTATCGAGTACCCGCGGGTAGATCACGCCGCCGTACATGTTCTTGGCGCCGGGGAATGGCCCCCGCTCGACGAGCAGGACCCGCAGGCCCGCTCGCGCGGCCACCAGGGCGGCGGCGGCCCCGGCGGGCCCGGCCCCGACCACCACGACGTCCACGGTGTCAGCCATGACTCACTTCCTGTGGCTGGTTGCTCGCCCGCTTCGCGGGATCCAGCTCTACGCCGAGGCGATGGGCGAGCTCTTCGAGCAGGGCTGGGGCATCGGTGACCAGAGCGAGGCCGGCCATGGCCATCATCGGGCAGCTGGGATCGGTGTTCACCGCGACCACATGGCGCGGCATGCCCAGGCCGGTGACGTGCTGGATCGCGCCCGAGATACCCAGCGCGACATATAGGTCGGGATCGACGGCCACGCCGGTGGTGCCGATGTACCGCTCGTGTACCACCCAGCCGAGGTCCGCGACGACCCGGGTTGCGCCCATCGACGCGCCGATCGCCGCGGCCACCCGGGCCAGCAGCCGGAAGTCCGCGGGCCCGCGCAGGCCGGCCCCGCCGGCCATGATCCGGTTCGACTCGGCCAGGTCCATGGTGCCGGGATCCGGCGGGAAGACCTCCAGGACGGTCGCGTCGTGCCCGGGGGCGAGCCCGACCGCGACCGGCTCCGGTGCGGGCGGTTCGCGTCGGCGCGGCTCGATGCCGCGCACCCCGGGCTGCAGGGTGACCACCACCTGGCCGTCGACCGCGACGTGTTCCAGGAGCAGGCCGCCGCAGCGGGCCAGCTGCACCTCGTCGTCCCGGTACTCGGTCGCGCCCGCCAGCAGCGTCCGGCCCATCGTCGCGGCCAGCCTGGGAGCCAGGTCGCGGCCGTCGGGCGAGGCGGGCAGCAGGATCGCGCGGTAGCCGGCGAGGAAGGGGGACAGGGCGGCGGCCCAGGCGCCGAAGGCCGGATCGCCGATCTCCGCCGTGAACACCGATACCGCGTCGACCGCCAGGCTGGCCGCCGCGTCGGCGGTGCCCGAGCCGGCCAGCAGGACCACTCCGCCGGCCTCGGCGATCGTCTCCTCCGCCCCGGCGGGCAGCACGGCCGCGCGGACCAGGACGACAGCGATACGGCTGGTGCCGGCGGTCATATTGCCTCCCCGGCTCGCTGTCCCTCGATGACCGCCGCGTGGGCGCGCCTGGGCGCGACACAGTCGCCGGCGCGGTGCACCCGGACTTCAGGGCCGAGGGCCTTCAGGTCGAAATAGAGCTGTTCCGCCGGAGCGGCGGGAACGGCGCAGACGACCCAGTCGGCGCCGGCCTGCCTGGTCTGCCCGGTGGGGTGGTGCATGAGCGTGACCGAGCCCGGCGCGACCCCGGTGACCAGGCAGTCGGTGGTCTGCACGATGCCCTTGGCCGCGGCCCGGACGCACCAGTTCTCCATGTCGAGCGTGATCCCGAGATCCTGCCCGACGACCATGCCCGGGGTCACCACCTCGACCTCGGCGCCGCGGTCCGCGAGCAGTTCGGCCACGCTGGTCGCGTGGTGGAAGCCAACCTCGTCGACGACGACCACCCGGCCGCCGGGAGCGGCCGACCCGTCGAGCACCTCGCGGACGTCGACCACCCGCGCGGCATCAGGGAGAGCCCAGTACGGCCGCTCCGCGATCGCCCCGGTGGCGACGATCACGGCGTCGGGCGCGGCGGCGCGCACGGCGGCCACGTCGACGCACGACCCGTAGACGACAGTCACCCCGAGCCGTGCGCACTCGGCCAGCTGGTTGCGCACCAGATCGCCGAACTCGGCCCGGCTCGGCACCGTCGCGGCCAGCCGGACCTGCCCGCCGGCGGCCTCGCCGCGTTCGTGCACGGTGACCTCGTGGCCGCGGCCGGCCGCCGCGATCGCGGCCTGCAGGCCGGCCGGGCCCGCGCCGACGACCATGACCCGGCGCCGGGCGCGGGCCGACGGCGCCAGCGCGGGCGGCGCCAGCGCGATGGCCTCGCGGCCGGTGCGCGGGTTCTCGATGCAGCCGAGCCAGCGGTTCAGGCCCATCCGGCCCACGCACTCCTGGTTGCACGACAGGCACAGCCGGATGTCGTCGGCGTGCCCGGAACGGGCCTTGGCCGCGAACTCGGCGTCGGCGATCTGCCCGCGGACGACGCCGATCAGGTCGCAGTGCCCCTCGGCCAGGGCCCGTTCGGCTTGCAGCGGGTCCTTGAACCGGCCGACCCCGACCACCGGGAGCTCGACCGCCTTGCGGATGGCCGACGGGATGAACAGCGCGTATCCGGGCGGGATGTGCATCGACGCCTCGATCATGTACAGCGTGGAGGTGGCCACCCCGATCGAGGTGTTGATGTAGTCCACCTGGCCGGCCGACTCGACCAGCCGCGCCACCTCGACGGCCTCGTCGATAGTCGTCCCGCCGTTGATCAGCTCGTCGCCGCACAGCCGCACGCCGAGCGCCCGGCCGGGCCCGATCGCGTTCCGCACCGCGGCGACGATCTCGAGCAGGATGCGGGCCCGGCGACGCAGGTCGCCGCCGTACTCGTCGTCGCGCAGGTTGGTCGCGGGCGAGAGGAACCCGCGCACGATCGAGGAGTGCGAGCACTGCAGCTCGATGCCGTCGAAGCCGCCCTGGACGCAGTGTCCGGCGGTCGTGGCGTAGCCGGCCACGATCTCCGCGATCTCGGCGTGGTCGACCTCCTTGGCGACCTCGCGGAACATCGGGTCGGCGACCGGCGACGCCGCCCAGACGGGCAGCCGGGAGTACATGCCGGAGGCCTGGCCGCCGTTGTGGTTGATCTGCGCGAGGATCGGCGTCCCGTGCCGGTGGACGGCCTCGGTGATCCGCCGGTAGCCGGGGATCACGCTCTCGTCGAACCCGTGGATGAGCTTTTCGTACGGCCAGTCGGTGGGGTGCACCGAGTGCTCCTCGGTGATGATCAGCCCGGCGCCGCCGCGGGCGCGGGCCTCGTAATACGCGGCGTGCTGCTCGGTGGGGTGCCCGTCCTCGGCGTAGTTGGTCAGGTGCGCGGCGAAGACGATCCGGTTGCGCAGCGCCAGCGGGCCGATGCGCAGCGGGCTGAACAGGTAACGGTACCGCCCGGCGGCTGTCATGATGCAGCTCCGTGGACGGCGAGAACGGGGGCGCCGACGGCGTCCAGGGCCAGCGCGGCCCGGCGGCCTTCCAGGACGGCCTCGTACATGGTGCGCGGCGCCACCGCGTCCCCGGCGCGGGGCGGCGCCGGGTGCGCCCGCCACAGCGTGTCCTCGGGCAGCCGGTGGCCGGCGTCGATGACCACCGAGGCCTCGATTTCCCTGACCTCGCCGGTGAACACGTCCTCCACGACGGCGGCGGACGGGGTCACCGCGACCAGCCGGGACCGCTTGTGCAGCGCCACTCCGGCCCGCTGCAGCCGGGTGCTGGCGTCGGCGAGATCCCCCGACCGGGCCAGCTGCGTTCCGGCGATGAGGTCGTGGGTCACCAGCGCGACGTCGGCGCCGCGGCCGGCGAGCAGTTCGGCCGCGCTGATCCCGATCGGGCCGCCGACCGGATCCCAGATCACCGCCGGGCCGCCCGGCAGCGCGTCGGGCTGCTCCAGTACCGAACGCGCGGTACGGACGTCCGCTCCGGGCTCGACCCGGTACTCCCGCCGCCCGTCCCGCGATCCGGCGCAGATCAGCACCGGCCCGTCGTGCGCCTCGATGTCCCCGACGCCGAGCTCCCGGCCCAGGTCGAGCTCCACCCCGAGCCGCGAGCACTCGCTGGCCAGCCACTCGGTGATGCGCGCCAGCCGCTCGCGGCCCGCTCCGGCGGCGGCGGCGCGCACCGCGCCCCCCGGCCGCGGCGCGCGATCCGCCACCCGCACGTCGTGCCCCCGCAGGGCGGCCACGCGCGCGGCCTCGAGCCCGGCCGGGCCGGCCCCCACGACCAGCACCCGCTGGGGCCGCGCGGTCGCGCCGCCCAGCGGGGCGTCTTCGGTCTCGTGCCCGCTGGACGGCTCGCCGATGCAGCTCACCACCGGGTTGCGCGGATCGCGCACCTGGCAGGTCTGGTTGCACAGCACGCACGGCCGCACCGTGGCCGCAGCCCCGGCGCGGACCTTGCGGACCAGCTCGGGATCGGCAACCTGGGCCCGGGTCATCTCCATCGCGTCGGCGGCTCCCGACGCCAGCGCGTCCTGCGCCATGGCCACGTCGACGATGGACCCCTGGGCCACCACCACGACCCGTCCCGGGAGCGCCTCCCGCACCCGGCGGCTCAGCTCGAGGTTGAAACCGGGCGGCGTGTGCCCGTCCGGCCGGGTGGCCGACACGCTGTAGATCGAGCCGCGCACCACGACCACGTAATCCACGTAAGGGTGGAGACCGGCCAGGATCTCCAGCGCGGTGTCCGGGGTGATGCCGGCCCACGGAGCCAGCTCGTCGCAGGACAGCCGCAGCCCGACCACCGCGCCGGCGGCCGCGTCCCGGACGCCTTCCAGGACCTCCCGGGCGAACCGCAGCCGGTCCTCGCCGTAGCCGTCCCGGCGCTGGTTGGTCAGCCCGGACAGGAACTGCCGGACCAGGCTGTGCTGGCCCCCGTTGACCTCGATGCCGTCGAGACCGGCCGAGACGGCCAGCCGCGCCGCGGCACCGAAGCCCGCCACGACCGCGTCGATGTCCTCGGCTTCCATCGCCTTCGGCACCTCACGGGTGTTCACCTCGGGGACCCGGGACGGGGCCAGCAGCGGCTGCTGGTTGTAAGCACTGGACCCCTGACCGCCCGCGTGCCCGATCGAGGCGAGGACCAGCGCGCCCTCCGCGTGGCAGGCCCGCGCGACCGACGCCCAGCCGTTCGCGGACTCGGCGGCCAGCGGGGCCCGCTCGTAGGGCCAGTCCGACGGGTGCACCGAGGCGGTCTCGGTCACCACGATCCCGGCACCGCCGACCGCCCGGCGGCGGTAGTACGCGACGTGCCGGTCGCTGAACGCGCGGCGGCGGGCCAGGTTGGTCTCGTGCGGGCCGAACATCACCCGGCTCGGCGCGCGGGCGTGCCCAGCCGGGCCTAGCGTCAGGGGCTCGAGCAGGTTCATGTCGCGGCCCTCGCGGCGATCTGGCCCAAGAAGACCGGATCCCCGGAACCCCGGGAGCCCTTGGAATGGCCCGGTCCGGCCCGCGGCCGGTCCGGCAGGCACACCCTGGCCAGCTCGCGCTCGCCGTGGCCCAGCACGCACTCCGGGTCCGGGCCGTCCAGAGGCAGCCCGGTGAAGAACTTCGCGGCCATGCACCCGCCCTGGCAGGCGTCGAACAGGCCGCAGGACGCGCAGGCGCCCGCGGCGGCCGGCTCGCGCAGCCGCAGCAGCACCTCGGATTCGCGCCACAGCCGGGTGAAGCCGCCGGGCTCGCGGACGTTGCCCGCCTTGAATTCATCGTGGAGCACGAACGGGCAGGCGTACACGTCGCCGACCGGGTCGATCAGGCAGACCACCCGGCCCGCGCCGCACAGGTTGAGGCCCGGCAGCGGTGCGCCCAGCGCGGACAGGTGGAAGAAGGAGTCGCCGGTGAGCACGTCCGGCCGGGCGGACAGCCAGTCGTACAGCAGGCGCTGCTGGGCCGCGGTCGGGTGCAGGTCGGCCCAGCTGTCGGCGCCCCGGCCGGACGGCCTGAGCCTGGTCACCCGCAGCCGCGCGCCGTACGCATCGGCGATCCGCTTGAACATGTCCAGCTGCGACACGTTGTGCCTGGTCACCACGATGGAGATCTTGAACTCGCCGAAGCCCGCCTCAGCCAGGGCCTCCATCGCCCGGCGTGCCATGGCGAAGCTCCCGGCGCCCCGGACCGCGTCGTTGACGTCCGCGGTGGCCCCGTCGATGGAGATCTGCACGTCCACGTAGTCGGTCCCGGCCAGCCGCCGCGCCGCCCGCTTGTCCAGCCTGACGCCGTTGGTGGAGAACTTGATGCCGACGTGGTGCGCCACGCTGTAGTCGAGCAGGTCCCAGAAATCCGGGCGGAGCGTCGGCTCGCCGCCGCCGATGTTCGCGTAGAACACCTGCATCCGCTCCAGTTCGTCCACCACCCGCATGCACTCGGCGGTGCTGAGCTCGCGCGGGTCCCGCCGCCCCGACGCGCTCAGGCAGTGCACGCACTGCAGGTTGCACGCGTAGGTGAGTTCCCAGGTCAGGCAGATCGGGGCGGTCAGCCCGCGCTTGAACTGCCCGGCCAGGGCCGGCCGGGCCGAGACTGCCTCAGCGCGCATCGATAACCTCCGAATCGGCCAGCGCGGCCAGCGCCGCGGCGTACCGGGCCCGTTCCCGGGTGGACACCCCGGCCGCCTCCAGGGCGCCGGCCGCGCTGGCCTGGCTCTCCAGTAGCCGCACCACGGCTACCAGCTGGCGTGTCTTCAGGAAGCTCAGCCGCCGGTTGCCGAAGTGATAAACCAGGGCGCCGAACGGTTCCGGGCGGATCGCGACGGCCGGATTCAGCGTGTAGGCGCGATGCAGGTCGAATGGCACAGGCCCGCGCCCGTCAGTAGACGCCGCACATGCCGTCGATGGAGACCTCCTCGACGAGCAGCTCGTCTGCCTCGATGAGGTTTTCCTCTTCCCGGGTGAGGGTGTCTTCGGTCACGTCACCAAGACCTTTCTTCCGAACGGCGCGGGCACTTGCCTTTGCCAAACATAGAGGCCTTCCCGCGCGCCGGTAACTCCCTGACCGGGCAGTTGCCCCTGGCCAATCGGGCAGGTGCTGAAATCGCGGCGTGCCGTGATCCTGGCAGGCATGCTCTCAATACAGACGCCGCATTTCCTTATCGCCAATGGGCGCGTCCGGCCGCGGTTTTCCCAGGAAATTAGCAACGAACTCGCCGATCACATCGCCGCCGAACTTGCCCCGCTCGGGCTGGTGCCGGACGGGCCGGCCTTCGAGCGGATCTTCACCGAAACGGTCCTGGCCGCCCGGCCCGACCCCGTGCGGGCCTGGATGGCCTTCTACGGCAACACCATGCGCCGGCTGCGCCGCCCCGACCGCGGCGGGACCGGTTGCGTCGACACGTTCGCCCGCATCTACGCGCACGTCCTGTCGCTGATACGCGGCACCAGCGTGCTGGACGTGGGGTGCTGCTTCGGCTTCCTGCCGCTGCTCGTCGCGGAACAAGACCTGCGGCTGAGGGTCGTCGGCACCGACCTGGTCCCGCCGACGGCCGCGCTGGCTGGCCGCATCGCCCGCGCCGACGGCAGCCGCGCCCGCTTCGCCGCGGCGGACGTGCTGGCCCTGCCGGTCGGCGACGCCGCGGTCGACACGGTCCTGGCCGTCCATGTCCTCGAGCACCTGCCGACCGAGGTATCCGCCCTGGCCCTGGCGCAGTTGCGCCGCGTCGCACGGCAGCGCGTGGTGATCGCCGTGCCGCTCGAGGAGGTGCCGGACCCGGTCTTCGGCCACGTGCAGGCTTTCGACCTGCCCGCGCTGGCCAGGCTCGGCAGCGCGCCGGGCTGGTCCCGGGCCGTGCACGCCGCCGATGGCGGCTGGCTCGTGCTGGACCGGACCTGCCCGATCGGCTAGGCGGCCGCTGTCCCGATTGACGGTTCCCGCCTGCCGGGTTTCCGGTTCGCGGGCCGGCATATTCCCCCGCGGGCCGCCGCGCCCTACTGTCCGAGCTGTCGTCCCCGGCCAGAGAGGCAAGAAATGAAGGTAGAAGAACTTCTCAAACCGTTCCCTATCAAGGAATTCCATCCATTCCCCCGGGCCATGCTCGGGCCGGGCGCATGGGAACTCCTCGGCCCCGAGGCCAAGAAACTGGGATTCAAACGGGTGCTCGTCATGACGTCGGGCCTGCGCGGCAGTGACACGGTTCCGAAAATCGTCGGCTCGCTCCGCTATCACGGTCTTGAAGTGGTGGTCTACGACAAGGTCGAGTCCAATCCCAAGGATTACAACGTGATGGAAGCGGTCGCGCTGTACCAGGAAAACCAGTGCGACAGCTTCATCTCGATCGGCGGCGGATCCAGCCACGACGCCTGCAAGGGCGCCCGGATCTCGGTGGCCCACGACGGCCGCAGCGTCAACGAGTTCGAAGGCTTCAACAAGAGCGAGAACCCGAAGAACCCGCCGCACATCGCGGTCTCGACCACGGCCGGCACAGGATCGGAGACCTCCTGGGCCTACGTCATCACCGACACCACCACCGATCCGGACAAGCCGCACAAGTACGTCGCCTTCGACGACGCGGCCGTGGCCACGCTAGCCGTCGACGACCCGACCCTGTACTACGACTGCCCGGTCGACTACACGGCGCAGTGCGGCTTCGACGTGCTCGCGCACGCCAGCGAGCCGTACGTATCCCGGCTGAACTTCCCGCCATCGCTGGGCAACGCGCTGTACGCGATCAAGCTCACGGCGGAGAACCTGCGTCAGGCGACGTGGAACCCGCAGGATCTGCCCGGCCGCGAGGGGATGATGTACGCGCAGTACATCGCGGCCCAGGCGTTCAACTCCGGCGGCCTGGGCATCATCCACTCCATCTCGCACGCGGTGAGCGCCTTCTACGACACCCATCACGGCCTGAACAACGCGATCGCGCTGCCCCGGGTCTGGGCGTTCAACATGTCGGTCGCCTACAAGCGGTTCGCTGAGATCGCCCAGGTGATGGGCGTGGACACGCATGGCATGACCGACGTCCAGGCGGCCGAGGCGGCGCTGGCCGCGGCGATCCGGCTGCTCCGCGACGTCGGCGTGGCCGAGAAGTTCACCGACGTGACGAAGGACACCTACTCCAAGAACCGGCTCGGCATGGGCCCGACCAAGCTGTACGAGAACTCGCCGGTGATCCGCGGGAATGCCGAGGACATCGACCGGATCACCAACCACGTCCTCGGCGACGCCTGCACCCCGGGCAACGCCAAGGAGTGCACGTTCTCCACGGTCCGCCCGGTCGTGGACCACTGCCTGAACGGCGACCTGGATGATCTCCTCAGCTGAGAGCCTGCCCAAGCCGCCCGGCCCGGTGCTGACGCACCGGGCCGAGCGCTGGGCAACACCAGGAGGACGAATGCCGTACTTCGACACCGTCGACGATGTCACCCGGGCGCTGGCCGACCACGGGTATATCGCCGACCGGCAGCTGGCCACGGCGGTGTTCGTGCAGGCCCGCCTGGACAAGCCGCTGCTGGTCGAGGGCCCCGCGGGGGTAGGCAAGACCGAGCTGGCCAAGGCCGTTTCCGCGGCCACCGGGCGGCGGCTGCTGCGGCTGCAGTGCTACGAAGGACAGGACGACACCAAGGCGCTGTACGAGTGGGACTACGGCAAGCAGCTGCTGTACACCCAGATCCTGCGGGAGAAGATCGGCCAGCTGCTCGAGGACACCCCCGACCTGCATACCGCCATCGAGCGGATGGCGCAGCAGGAGAGCGTCTTCTTCTCCGAGCGCTTCCTGGCCCCGCGCCCGCTGCTGGAAGCCGTGCAGTCGCCCGACCCCGTGGTACTGCTGATCGACGAGGTCGACCGCGCCGACGAGGCCCTGGAGGCGGTGCTACTCGAGATGCTCGCCGAGTACCAGGTATCGGTGCCCGAGATAGGCACGTTCGTCGCCCGCCAGCCGCCGTGCGTCATCCTCACCTCGAACAACACCCGGGACCTGTCCGCCGCGCTCAAGCGCCGCTGCCTGCACCTGTTCCTCGACTATCCCAGCGCCGAACGCGAGCTCGAGATCCTCAGGAGCAAGCAGACCGGCCTGCCCGAGGCGGCCGCCGAACGCCTGGTCCAGGTGGTCCGCGGGCTGCGCGGACTCGACCTGCGCAAGGCGCCGAGCATCTCCGAGACGGTGGACTGGGCCCGGACGCTGGCCGTGCTCGGAGTGGAGGAGATCGCCCCCGAAGTTCTGGCCGACACGGTATCCGTGGTCGTCAAGTACTCGCGCGACGTGCGGCGGGCGCTGGACGCGCTGCCGTCCCTGGCTGACCCGAACGCCGCCCTGGCCGACTCGGACGCCGCTCTGGACCCTTTGACCGACAAGCCAGGCCCTGGCCACTCGCACGACCATGATCACGCCCACCACCATGACCAGGACGCCGAGGCCAGGGCCGAACGTGACGCCAAGGACCGGCCGGGACGGCACGACGACCACTACTACGGGGCGCCGACACCGGCCGCATCGGTCGGTTCCGGTGACCGCGCGGTTCCGGCCGGGCAGGGCCGCCGCTCGTTCGGCCGGAGCCTGGCGCGACGGCGAGCGCTGTAGGCCATCGTGGAACGCAGCCTGCACCGGTTCGTGCGGCTACTGCGCCTGCGCGGGGTCCGGGTGTCGGTGACCGAGGCGCTCGACGCCATGCGCGCCGCGGCCCAGCATGGCGCCCTGGCCGACCGGGACACCCTGCGGTGCGTACTGCGGGTGGCCCTCGTCAAGGACCGGCGTGACGAGGAGTTGTTCGACGACCTCTTCGACCGCTACTTCCGGCTCGAGCCGGTCGCCGCGCCGCCTCGGGCCGGGCACAGCCACGGCCACGAGGACCTGGCCGACGAGGGCGACGCGGCGTCGTTCACGGTCTCGCCGGAGCCGTCGCTCACGCCGCAGCCAGGCCATTCGCACGGAAAGCCGGCCGACATCCGCGACTTCTTCCGCCCGGAAGATCTCGCGACCGCCTACAACCTGCACCAGGAGGCCAGCAAGATCGACCTGGCGTCGGTGACGGATGAGATCGTGCTGGCCAGGGAGCGCGGCCGTCAGTCCCTCTCCGGCCCGCGCATCCAGCTCGATACCTCCCGGCTGCACGGCGCGGGCGCGCCAGGTAAGCTGCTGAGCAGCCCGGGTACCCGGCTCGACGCCGGCCTTACCGTCGCCGAGGAACAGGCCCTGCTCGACTGGCTCGATGACCCGGACGCCGACCTCCGGGCAGATGTGCCCGCCGCCCGACCGCGCGGGTCCGGCGGCGAGATCGCGAACCTCAGCGAGCTGCTCAAGCGCCATCTGGCGGCCCTAGCGGCCCTGGACCGCGAGGCCATCGAATCGCCCGGACAGCATGGCATCCGGGCGTCCGCGATCGGCGAGGCCGAACGGTACCGGCTTGAGGAAACCCTGCGCCGCCTGGCCAGGACCATGCCCGGAGCCCTCACCCACCGGCGCGCGGTGGCCGGCCGCGGCCGGGTGGACCCGGCCCGCACCATGCGCGCCAGCATGCGTTTCGACGGGATCCCGTTCCGGCCGGTGACGGTGGCCCGCAGGCAGGACAAGCCCCGGCTCGTCGTCCTCGCCGACGTGAGCCTGTCGGTCCGCCGCACGGCGCGCTTCACCTTGTATTTCGTGCACGGCCTGCAGCGGCTGTTCGGCCAGGTGCGCACGTTCGCGTTCGTGGCCGACACGGTGGAGATCACCGACCTGTTCGCCGAGCACCCGGTCGAGCGGGCGCTGGATGTGGTCTTCCACGGTGACGTGCTTGACGTGGACGCCGACTCCGATTACGGGGCCGCGTTCGGGCGGTTCCGCGAGGACTTCCCCGACACCGTGACCCGGCGGACCACGGTCGTGATCCTCGGCGACGGCCGGGGCAACGGCCACGACGCCAACCTGGGCGTCTTCGAGGAGATCGCCCGGCGCGCCAGGCAGCTCATCTGGCTGACGCCCGAGCGGCGGAACGTGTGGCGGCTGGGCCACTGCGACCTGCCGCGCTACGCGGAGTTCTGCGACCGGGTGGACGTGGTCCGAGACCTGGACGGCCTGGACCGCGCCACCGACGACATCCTGGCCGGGCTGGCCGGACGCTGACCAGGCGCCGGCTACGGAGCCCGGTCAGGTGATGACCGGGCGGCCGAGCGGGAAGGGCTTCCCGCCGGTGGCGACGCTGAGCGAGCCGGCGAACACGTAGGCGCCCACCGCGGCGAAGGCGAACACGGCGATTCCGCCCGCCTTGGCCAGGCCCGGCGACCCGTTCACGGTGGACGCCAGGACCAGGATCAGGGCCACGTCGATGAGCGCGAAGATCAGCGTGAAGGCCGCGGGCAGCCGCAGGCTGCCCAGCGTGAGCACCCCGATGATGATTAGCCAGCTGATCAGGAAGGCGGCCACCGTGTGCACGGCGGCGGCCGGGGCCACTCCCCACCAGCCGTGAGCCAGCCCGGTCAGCAGGGCCGCATAGCTGAGCCAGAAGCCGCTGAAGATGCCGAAGATGGCGGCCACCGCCGACTGGCCGAGCGCGGCGGCCCAGAGCGTGGCCACCAGCTGGCCGATCCCCGTGGCCAGGATGATGATCGGCAGCGCCCCGCCGGCCGCGGGCGCATAGTTGATCAACGCCAAGCCGAGCATCACCGACCCGACGACGAATGTGGGCACGCCGACGACGGCGGGGTCGCCGGTCAGCGGTCCCACGGTGGCCTGCTCGGCGGCCGGCGCCTCGACGTCCTGGGCGACCCCCTCGGGTGCCCCGGGGAAATGGGTAGCAGTCATGTTGCCTCCTCGAAGGTGAGCTTCCCGTCACCGCGGCTGGCCGGGCGCGGCGCTGCGCTGCAGCTGAGCCAGCACCGACGGATCGCGCAGGGTGGTGACGTCGCCCGGCTCGCGGTCTTCCGCGATATCGCGCAGCAGCCTGCGCATGATCTTCCCGGACCGGGTCTTGGGCAGGTCGTCGGCCCAGATGATCCGGCCCGGCCGGGCCAGCTTGCCGATCTGGCGGCCGACGTGCTCCCGCAGTGCCGTCTCAAGACCGGGGTCGGCCACGACGCCGGCGGTGAGGGTGACGTAGGCGACGACGGATTGCCCGGTCAGGTCGTCGGCGGCGGCGATGACCGCGGCCTCGGTGACCGCGGAATGCGAGACGAGGGCCGATTCGATCTCGGCGGTGGACAGCCGGTGGCCGGACACGTTGATGACGTCGTCGACCCGCCCGGTGATCCAGAAGTAGCCGTCCTCGTCCCGCCGCGCGCCGTCGCCGGCGAAATAGGTCCGGGAGCCGAACCGGCCGAAGTATGTCTCCACGTACCGGTCCGGGTCGTTGTACAAGGTGCGAAGCATGCTCGGCCACGGCCTGGTCAGCGCGAGCAGGCCGCTGCCGTGCCCGAGCTCGTTACCTGACTCGTCGAGCAGGGCGGCGGAAACGCCGGGCAGCGGCCGGCCGGCCGATCCCGGCTTCGCCGCGTCGAGGCCAGGCAGGGTGGTGATCATGATGGCCCCGGTCTCCGTCTGCCACCAGGTGTCCACGATCGGGCAGCGCTCGCCGCCGACGACCGCGTGATACCACAGCCACGCCTTGGGGTTGATCGGCTCGCCGACCGTGCCGAGCAGCCGCAGCGACGACAGGTTGTGCTTGGCCGGGTATTCCTGTCCCCATCTCATGCACGCCCGGATGGCGGTCGGCGCAGTGTAGAAGATCGTGACGCGGTACCGCTCGACGATCTCCCACCAGATGTCCTTGTCCGGGTAGTCCAGGGCACCCTCGAACATCACCGACGTGCAGCCGTTGGCCAGCGGGCCGTACACGATGTACGAGTGCCCGGTGATCCAGCCCACGTCGGCCGTGCACCAGAAGATGTCACGGTCAGGGTCCAGGTCGAAGACCATCGCGGTGGTGGTGGTGACCCCGGTGAGGTATCCGCCCGTGGTGTGCAGGATGCCTTTGGGCTTGGCCGTGGAGCCGGAGGAGTAGAGCAGGAACAGCGGGTGCTCGGCCTCCATCGGCTCGGCCAGGCAGACCGGGTCGGCGCTGGCGATCAGGTCATCGAACCACACGTCCCGTCCCGGCCGCATCGCGCACTCCGCGCCGGCCGACCGGACCACCACGACTGTCTCCAGGTCAGGCAGATCCGAGATCACCTCGTCCACCTGCTGCTTGACCGGGAGGAACTTGCCCTTGCGCCGGGCCCCGTCCGCCACGATCAGGGCCTTGGCCCGGGAGACCTCCAGCCGCTCGCGCACCGCGGTGGGGGCGAAGCCTCCGAAGACGACGGTGTGCGGCGCGCCGATCCGGGCACAGGCGAGCATGGCCACCACGACCTCGGGGATCATCGGCAGGTAGATGCCGACGACGTCGCCCTTGCGCACCCCCTGCGCCTTGAGCGCATTGGCCAGCCGCTGCACGTCATCCAGGAGCCCGGCATAGGTCAGGTCGCGTTCCTCGCCCTCCTCGCCCCGCCAGTGGAAGGCCACCCGGTCGCCGCGGCCGGCCAGCACGTGCCGGTCTAGGCAGTTGTAGGACGCGTTGATGGTGCCGTCGGCGAACCACGTGCAGAACGGCGGGTTGCTGTCGTCCAGCACCGAGGAGAACGGCGTGTCCCAGTGCAGGCGCTCGCGCGCCTGCGCCGCCCACCAGCCCTCAGGGTCGGCCGCCGCCTGCTCGTAGACATCGGGATCGCGCACCCGGGCCCGGGCGGCGAAGTCGGCCGGCGGCGGGAACTTCTCGGCCTGCAGCAAGCTCTCGAGGCGGTCGCCGAGCGAGGAATTCGGGTCTGGCATGTGCGCGCTCCTTCTGGGTGTCCTTTCCAGCCTCCGCGAAGCGGGCCCGGCCGCGGCACTCCCCGCAGGTCGCGAGCCTGACCGACATCCGGCCAGGAGGGACCTAGCCAATCGGCCGGTATGGCCGTGCCATACAGGCGGTTTGCCGCCGCTGGCATTCCCTGCGGCGGCAGGCGTCCCTAGCTTGTAGAGCACGCGGCCCCGGCCCTGACCCGCGCGCCGCACCGTTAGGAGGAAAGGCATGACCGTCTACGCACCGCCTGGCCAGCCGGGCAGCCCGGCGAAGTACGCCAGCCGATACGACAACTTCATCGGCGGTGAGTGGGTACCGCCGGTGAAGGGCCAGTACTTCGAGAACCCCACGCCGGTCACCGGCCGGGCCTTCACCGAGGTGGCCCGGGGGACCGCGGAGGACATCGAGCTCGCGCTCGACGCCGCGCACGGGGCCGCCCCCGGCTGGGGCAGGGCATCGGCCGCCGACCGTTCGGCCGTACTCCTCAAGATCGCTGATCGGATGGAACAGCACCTCCAGACCCTGGCGGTCGCGGAGACCTGGGACAACGGCAAGCCGGTCCGCGAGACCCTGGCCGCCGACATCCCCCTGGCGATCGACCACTTCCGTTACTTCGCCGCCGCCATTCGGGCCCAGGAGGGCTCGATCGGCGAGCTGGACGAGCAGACGGTCGCCTATCACTTCCACGAGCCGCTGGGCGTGGTGGCCCAGATCATCCCGTGGAACTTCCCGATCCTGATGGCGACCTGGAAGCTGGCGCCGGCCCTGGCCGCGGGCAACGCGGTCGTCCTCAAGCCCGCCGAGCAGACCCCGGCATCGATCCTGATGCTGCTGGAGCTGATCGCCGACCTGATCCCGCCGGGCGTGATCAACGTGGTCAACGGCTTCGGCGTCGAGGCCGGCAAGCCGCTGGCCTCCAGCCCGCGGGTGGCGAAGGTCGCCTTCACCGGCGAGACCACCACCGGGCGGCTGATCATGCAGTATGCCAGCCAGAACATCAAGCCGGTGACACTCGAGCTCGGCGGCAAGAGCCCGAACATCTTCCTCGAGGACGTCGCCCGGGCCAGGGACGACTTCTACGACAAGACGCTCGAGGGCTTCACCATGTTCGCCCTGAACCAGGGTGAGGTGTGCACCTGCCCGTCCCGCGCGCTGATCCAGGAGTCCATCTATGACCAGTTCATCGCCGACGCGGTGGAGCGGACCAGGGCCGTGGTACAGGGCAACCCGCTCGACACCGACACGATGATCGGCGCTCAGGCGAGCAACGACCAGCTGGAGAAGATCCTTTCCTACATCGACATCGGCCAGCAGGAAGGGGCCAAGCTCCTCACCGGCGGCGAGCGGGTTCAGCTGGGCGGTGACCTGGCCGGGGGTTACTACGTCCAGCCGACGATCTTCGAGGGCGAGAACCGGATGCGGATCTTCCAGGAGGAGATCTTCGGCCCGGTGGTCTCGGTGACCAGGTTCACCGACGTCGACGACGCCGTCAAGATCGCCAACGACACCCTGTACGGCCTGGGCGCCGGCGTCTGGACCCGTGACATGCACGCCGCCTACCACCTGGGACGCGCCATCCAGGCCGGCCGGGTCTGGACGAACTGCTATCACCTGTATCCGGCGCACGCGGCCTTCGGCGGCTACAAGCAGTCCGGCATCGGCCGGGAGAACCACCAGATGATGCTGGAGCACTACCAGCAGACGAAGAACCTGCTGGTCAGCTATTCGCCCCGCAAGCTCGGCTTCTTCTGACGCAATGCGGACTCCCAGCCGGGTGGCGGTCACCCCGCAGGCGGCGGACCTGCTCCGCCGCCTGCGGGCCGTGCACGGCCCGCTCATGTTCCACCAGTCGGGCGGCTGCTGCGACGGCAGCTCCCCGATGTGCTACCCGCTCGGCGAGTTCGCCACCGGCCCGTCGGACGTCCTGCTCGGCTCCCTGGACGTCGACGGCGCGGCGGAAATGGAAGGGGCCGTGCCGGTGTGGATGTCGGCGGCCCAGTTCGAGTACTGGAGCCACACGCATCTCACCATCGACGTGGTGCCCGGGCGAGGGGGCGGATTCTCGCTCGAGGCGCCCCTGGGCGTCCGCTTCCTCATCCGCTCGCGCATGCTCACCCGCGACGAGCTGGCCGCGCTGGACCTGGCCTAGATAAGCCCGAGCTTGCTGGCCGCGTACACCGCCTCGGCGCGGCGCCGCGCGCCCAGCTTCTGCATGACGTTGCCGACGTGGAACTTCACCGTGGCCGCGGAGATATACAGGCGCTGCCCGATCGCGACGTTGCTCAGCCCGCGAGCGAGCAGGACCAGGATCTCCCGTTCCCTCGGGGTGATATCGCCGGCCGCCGCCCCGGAACGCTGGCACCCGTGCATCCAGCTGACGACGACGCCGGCGCTGCGCGAATCGAAGGCGCTTTCCCCTCGGTGAACGGCCCTGATGGCCCGGATCAGCTCGGTCAGGTCCACATCCTTCAGCACGAACCCTTTCGCGCCCTGCCTGATGGACTCGAGGATCAGCCACTCCTCCGCGGAGCTGGTCAGCACGAGCACCCGGCTGTCCGGGTAGCGCTGGGTTATCGTGGCGCAGAGCGGGAGGCCGTCGCACTCGCTGCCCGCGGTCAGTTTGAGGTCGAGCAGCACGACCCTGGGCTGGGCCCGGTCGAGCATCGCGGTGGCCTGCCGGGCGGACGGCGCCTCGCCGACCACCCGCAGGTCCGGTTCCCTGTCGATCATGGCCCGCAGGCCCTGGCGGACGATCGAGTGGTCGTCGATGATGCCGATCCTGATCTCATCCATGCGTCTCTCCTCGCAGGCCATCGGGGGCGGGCCCGGTGAGCAGGACGCGGACCGCGATCCCGCCCAGGTCGGACCGGTCGGCCCGCAGCGTCCAGCCCATTTCCTCGGCTCGCGCGGCGATGTCGGCCAGGCCCGTGTGGTAGCCGCCGCCGGTACCCGGCACCTGGCCCCGGATGATCTTCCTCAGCGTCCTGAGTTTTCCGTGCCCGTCATCGGCGATACACAGCCCGACGCCCCCGCCGCCGTAGCTGAGCCGGATGACCGCACGGCGCGCTCCTCCGTGCACGGCCGCATTGAACACGCATTCGCTGGCCACGTGGAACAGTGACCAGCGGACCGCAGGCGGCAGCGGCACCGGCGGCCCGGTCACCTCGACGCTCACGTGGAGCTGGCCGGCGGGATGGCGGGCCTTGAGACGCTGCAGCAGAGCAGGCAGTTCCTCATCAGGCGCGCTCGCGCCCTCTCGGAGGTCCTGCAATGAGGACCGCAGGCGCCGCAAGGCCGTGGCGGTCAGCCGCCTGGCGTCTTCGAGCCTGGCCCGCATCGGGGATCCCGCGGGCGCGTCGGCCAGGCACAGGTCGATGGCCAGCCCGGCCGCCAGGACCTCCTGGATCGCTCCGTCGTGCAGTTCCCGGGCCAGCCGGCGCCGCTCGAGTTCCGCGACTTGCTGCTGGACGGTCAGCTGACTGCGATAGGCCACCTGGGCCAGGCCGAATGGCCGCGGCCGGAATGACTGGACGGGAATCGGGACGGCGGTCTGTGTCATATCGGCCCCTCCTCAACGAGAGGGGCTCATCGTAGGACTACACAGGTTGGCCACTGGTAGGTCGCCGTCCGCGGGAATCACCAAGCAATTCCAGGTCATGCGGGGTGAGCTCCAGGTAGCGCTGCACTGCGGCCGGATGAGGATCGGACAGCAGCGCATTGCGCACGGCGACCGTGACAAAGTGGCCGAATTCGGCCAGCGCCGGGGACTCGGAGCCGGGAAGCAGCTCTCCGCCGTAGCGCTCAACCGCGCCCGCCACGTCGCCCGCCCGGAGCCGGTGCAGCACGTCGGTGACGTCGCAGCGCACGTCGAGGCCGATCCGGTACGGGCGGGACTCCAGGTGCCCGCCGAGCCTGGCGCGCAGCTGCGACATCTCTGCCTTCAGCGTGCCCAGGCTCACCGATCGGTCACCGTAGAGCCGTGCGTGCAGTTCGGCCAGCTCCAGCCCGTCGGAGTTCAGGGCCAGCAGGGCCAGGATCTCCATCTGCCGTCTGGTCAGCCGCAGCCGCGCGCCGTTCAGCTGCGCGCTGGGCTGGCCGAGCAGCTTGAGTTCCAGCAGCCCGTGGCAGGAACTGGCATCGTCGTGCGCGCCCGCGGCCACGACCGCCGACGCCGCACGCACCTCGCGTCCCAGCAGCCGGGCCAGAGCTCCGGCCGTGGCCAGGCCGATGGGGTGGGAGCGGTCCCACGTGGTGGAAAGATCGAGCACGCCGAGCTGGCGCCCGGTGGCCGGGTCGTGCACGGGCGCCGCCCAGCACACCCAGCCGTGGACACAGCTGGAGAAGTGCTCCGCGGAGTACACGGTGGCCTCGCGGTCCAGCCTGAGCGCCAGGTCCAGGGCGTTCGTCCCGACGCTGGCCTCGTCCCACCGGCCTCCCGGGACGAAGTTCACGCTCTCCGCCTTCGTCCGCATCACCGCGCCGCCGTAGGTCCACAGGATGCGGGCATCGGGATCGGTCACCGCCACGACCAGCTCGCCGTCGTCCGCGGCCGCCTGCAGCTGGGCTCCCAGCTGCCGGACGGCGGCGTTGAGCGGGCTCTCCTCCCAGGTCCGCCGCGTCTCGTCGACGTCAGCCAGCGGCGCCTCGTGGGCCTCGGGCATGATGTGCGCGGCCGACCGCTCCCAGCTCGCCGCGATCTCGGTTCGCACGCCCATCCGCGCCGCGCTCGTGGGCCGCTTGTCGCAGATCGCCGGAATATGCTGATCCCACGCTCGCGCCAGATGGGAACGTCGTCGGTGCAACTGCGAGCGAGTGAACATGATCAAACCTCGGTGAGCCTGGGAAGCCCGCTACGGAGCAAAGCGAGCATGTGGCATCGTAGGCATGCTCCGGGAGGCGGAGTAAAGGCCAAAGGTCCCGGGGATCCTAGCCATCGGTCCCGGCGCCATCCGAGCCAAGCAGAAATGACGCCGCCGCGTCGGCGAAGCCGTCCGGGTCCTCCCAGAACAGCAGATGGCCCAGCTCAGGGAAGGTCACCAGCCGGGCGGCCGGGATGCGGTCCGCGAGCAGTTTCGCGTTGCGCGGGTCGACGACGGTATCGGCTCCGCCGTGCATGATCAGGGTGCGGGCCCGGATGCCGGCCTGCCGCCGGTGGCCGGCGTAGCGGGCTCCCGCGGCCGCCTGGGCCGACAGGGCTCCGGCATCCGGTAGCCGCTTGCGCTGGAGTTCCACCAGACGGCCGGTCGCTGCGCCCGGTTCCCCGGTTGTCCATCAGCACCAGCCGGAACCGGCGGCCCAGCTTCCGCAGCACCGGCTCCCACCCGGTCCGGTCGAACCCCATTCCCTGGATCAGAACCAGCCAGGGCCGCCGGTGCATGGCTCCGCGCAGCTCATAGGCGATCCGCAACGCGCCGCTGCGGGCGTACCGAGTCCCGGTCACGCGCTCTCCCCGCACAGGCCGGTGCATATAGTAAGCATTTGCTAAACATATCAAGCAGACCGCAGCTGGGGCCCTCAGGCCTTAGGGCCCGGATGGGAGTGACGTTAGCCGCTGCCGCCGACGGCGAGCCCGCCTAGCGTGGGCCTGGGCCTTCCGGGCCCGAACCTGACCGAGGCGGTGACGAACATGACCGGGGCGAGCAGGAAAGACATGGATCCGGCGCCGGGTCTCATCGAGCGGGCCGGCTACCTGATCGAGGTGGCGGGCCGTGCCCCGTCCGTGCACAACACCCAGCCGTGGCGGTTCAAGGTTAGCGAGGACGCGATCGAGCTCTACGCCGACACAAGCCGCCAGCTGCTCGAAGATCCGGCGGGCCGGGAGATGCTGATCAGCTGCGGCGCGGCGCTTTACGGGCTGCGGCTCGGGATCCGCTCGCTCGGTTACCGGCCCGAGGCCGAGCTGTTCCCCGACCCCGGCCGGCGGCTCCTCGCCCGGGTGCGGCCGGGTCGTCTGGCGCCCATGACACCGGATGAGCGGGCTTTGCTCCAGGCGCTGCCGCACCGGCACACCCACCGCGGACCGTTCGAACCCGGCTCGCTGCCCGGCGGCCTGCTGCCGCGGCTGCGGAGCGACGTCACGGCCGAGGGCGCGGCGCTGGCGGTCGTCGATGCCGGACCCGCATACCAGAAGCTCGCGGCGATCCTCGCCGCATGGAGCCGACGGCGGGACCTGTACCCGGCTTCGGGGGCTGAGATACAGTCCCGGGCCGAGGCAGAGCGGTGGACCCGCGAGGCCGGCAGCCCGGCCAGGGACGGCGTCCCGGCGCATGCCTTCCCGGCCGCGGCCGGCCGCGAGCCCGGGCGGCTGCCGCAGCGCGACTTCGATCAGGGACGGGGCTGGGGACTGCTGCCGTCGGGTGGGCCGCCCGCTCCGGTCACGGCCGTCCTGATGACATCCGGCGACGACGAGGAGGATTGGCTGCGTGCCGGCCAGGGCCTGCACCGGCTGCTGCTCCGCGCTGCCAGCCGGTGGGTCTTCGCGAACCTGCAGACACAGCCCCTGCAAGCGACGTCAGTCCGGGCGCAGATCCGCAGCGGCCTGGCTCTGCCGGGGTCGCCGCAGATGCTGCTGCAGCTCGGCGTGGCCCGGACCACGCACCCAACCGGCCGCCGGCCCGCGGCAGACGTGGCCGAGGTCGCAGGCCGGCCCGACCCAGCCGCGGCTCACCGGCCCGCTGGGCGCTGAGCTCGTCCAGACGCCGCCAGGTAGGCCATTGGTAGGTGACCAAGGTCCCCCTCGCTACGGGTCGGCCGGCCCTGGAGCGGCGAGCCCTCTGGCTGGTCAGCTATCCGGTACCGCGGCTTGCGCGGGAGCTAAGCCCAGTGACCCCGAACCTAGGAAATGCCGATGAGCGTGCTGCTGCTGTCCCGATGGCAATTCGGGATCACCACCGTGTACCACTTCATCTTCGTCCCGCTGACGCTCAGCCTGTCCTACCTGGTCGCGGGCATGCAGACCGCCTGGCTGATCAAGAAGGACGACGCGTACCTGCGGATGACGAAGTTCTTCGGGAAGATCTTCCTGATCAACTTCGCGGTCGGCGTGGTCACCGGCATCGTGCAGGAGTTCCAGTTCGGCATGAACTGGTCGGACTACTCCAAGTTCGTCGGCAACGTGTTCGGCGCGCCGCTGGCCATGGAGGCGCTGCTCACCTTCTTCCTGGAGTCCACCTTCATCGGCCTGTGGGTCTTCGGATGGAACAAGCTGTCGCCGCGGGTGTACCTGGCCACCATCTGGCTGACCGCCATCGGCACCAGCCTGTCCGCCTTCTTCATCCTGGCGGCCAACTCCTGGATGCAGCACCCGGTCGGCTACCGGGTCGACCCTGTCACCCACCGGGTGGTGCTGACGGACATCTGGGCCGTGCTCACCAACTCCACGTTGCTCGCGGCCTGGCCGCACGTGCTGTTCGCGGCGTTCATGGTGGCCGGCGCGGTCCTGGTCGCGGCCAGTGCCTGGCACCTGGCCCGCGGCTCGGCCAGCAAGGTGTTCCGCCGGGCGATGAAGCTGGGCCTGGTGGTCACGCTGGTGGCCGGGATCGGGACCGCGGTCACCGGAGACGTGCAGGCCCGGCTTATGGACTCGCAGCAGCCGATGAAGATGGCGGCCGCCGAGGCGCTGTACAACACCTCGGACTCGGCGTCCTTCTCGCTGATCACCATCGGCTCGCTGAACGGCGGCAAGGAACTGTGGAGCATCCGGGTGCCCTACCTGCTCTCGCTCATCGCCACGCTGAACCCGCACGGCACCGTGCAGGGCATCAACAACGTCGAGCGCGCGTACGACAAGAAGTACGGACCGGGCAGCTACAAGCCGGTCATCCCGGTGACCTACTGGTCGTTCCGCCTCATGGCCGGCTTCGGGTCGCTGGCCGCGCTGCTGGCCGCGATCGGGCTGTGGCTGACCCGGAAGGGCCGCATCCCGCGTAGCCGCTGGTTCTACCGGGCCGCGTTGTGGGGCCTGCCGCTGCCATACCTCGGGATCGCGATGGGCTGGATCTTCACCGAGATGGGCCGCCAGCCCTGGACCGTGTTCGGCCTGCTGACCACGGCCAAGAGCGTCTCGCCCGGCGTGACCGCGTCCTCGGTGATCATCTCGATGACCGTGTTCACGCTGCTGTACGCCGCCCTGGCGGGTATCGCCTGGTGGCTGACGGTCAGGCACGTCAAGGCGGGCGCGCCGGCCGAGGCCGGACAGCCCGGCGCCCCCGAACCGCTGCCCGCTTTCCAGTACTGACAGGAGAAAAGCCGTCATGAACCTCGCGACCTTCTGGTTCATCCTCATCGCGATCTTGTGGGCCGGGTACTTCGTGCTCGAGGGCTTCGACTTCGGCGTCGGCATCCTGCTGCCGTTCGTGGGCCGGGACGACGCCGAGCGCCGGGTCATGATCAACACGATCGGCCCGGTCTGGGACGGCAACGAGGTCTGGCTGCTCACCGCCGGGGGAGCGACCTTTGCCGCCTTCCCGCTCTGGTACGCCTCCCTGTTCAGCGGCTTCTACCTGGCCCTGCTGCTCATCCTGGCCGCGCTGATCGTGCGCGGGGTCTGCTTCGAGTTCCGCAGTAAGGTGGACAGCCCGCGCTGGCGGGCCAACTGGGACCGTGCCATCTTCGCCGGGTCGGCGCTGCCCGCGCTGTTGTGGGGGGTGGCCTTCGCCAACATCGTGCGCGGGGTCCCGCTCAACGCGGCCCACGTCTATACCGGCAACCTGCTCACCCTGCTCAACTGGTACGGGCTGCTCGGCGGCCTGGTCACGCTGAGCCTGTTCACGCTGCACGGCGCGAACTTCCTCAGCCTGCGCACCTCTGGCGAGCTCAGGCGGCGGGCGCGGCGGGCAGCGACCAGCGCCGCCCTGGCCGCCATACCGCTGGCCGCGGTCTTTCTCGCGGTGACCCAGTACAGCCACGGCAAGCCCGCCACCGACATCACCGCCGCGCTGGCCGCGGTCGCGCTGATCGGCGGCGCCGCCGCGGCCGCCCGCGGCCGGGAAGGCTGGGCCTTCGCCGGTACCGCGGTCACCATGGTGCTGGCCGTAGCCACCCTGTTCGGCGATCTGTATCCGAACGTGCTGCCGTCGAGTACCTCCGCCGCGTACAGCCTCACCGTGAACAACGCCTCCTCGGCGCACTACACGCTGGTCGTGATGAGCTGGGTGGCCATCATCTTCACCCCGGTCGTGCTCGGCTACCAGGGCTGGACCTACTGGGTCTTCCGTAAGAGGCTGACCAGCTCGGACATCCCCGCCGTCGGCCAGGCATCCAAGACCGCGGAGCCCGCCGGCGGGCGGCCGTGAGGCCATTCGATCCGCGGCTGCTCCGCTACTCCGCCGCGGCCCGCGGCTACCTTGCGGTCACGGTCCTGCTCGGCCTGGCCGCCGCCGGCCTGATCCTGCTGCAGGCCAGCCTGCTGGCGCACGTCCTGGCCGCCTCGGCCACCGGGACCGGCGTCACCGTCCTGGCCGGCTCGCTGGCCGTACTGGCCGCCGTGCTGGCGGCCCGGGCCGCGGCCGGCTACGGCGGCGAGGTCACCGCGCTGCGCGCCGCGGCCGCGGTCAAGTCCCAGCTGCGCCGCCGCCTGACGGACCACGTGCTGAAGCTGGGTCCTTCCTGGCTCACCGGGCACCGGTCCGGTGAGGTCACCACGCTGGCCACCCGGGGCCTGGACGGGCTCGACCCGTACTTCGCCCG
>Ga0070697_100000419_pt1 | contig 32781 bp, 25 predicted proteins | sample KBSK1501metaG_FD_65475 | JGI IMG/M metagenome (GOLD analysis project Ga0070697, IMG submission 65475) | Corn, switchgrass and miscanthus rhizosphere microbial communities from Kellogg Biological Station, Michigan, USA - KBS K1-50-1 metaG | ecosystem: Host-associated > Plants > Roots >...
CGTGTCGAGGAGAGCAGTCTGAGCGAACCAGCCAAGGCTGATTTATTGACTCGTCTGCGGGAGAAACAGCAGCAAGCAGAGACTGCGGCCACCTTGGCGATGAACGTTTCAGTAGAAGCTCTGGTGAACCCATTCGGCCAGCCGCGGGGCCAGTCCACCGAGCAAACGCCGGCAGCAGTATCCCCGGGTCAAAGGTTCACTGTCTCGGTCAGATTTCACAATGGGTCCAAGTACCGGCTCTCGATCCGAGGAACAGAGTTGGAAACTCCGAAGCCGGGCTGGGTAATCCGGCAAACCGAGGATCACGACGATGCGGTGAATCCGGGAGCGGATCACTACGCAAACTTCTTTGTCCAGGTTCCAGCCGATGCTGCATATACGCGTCCTTACTGGCATCGCGACGAACCGGAACGCGAGAGTGTGAACACGGTTGACGATCAGTCGCTCGCGACCCGCGCATTTCCGCCATTGCAGCTCCATGCACGCGTCGTGTATCAGCCAGCCAGAAAAAGCGATTTGGGCACCTTCTCATTGCTTGGCTGGCGGCACGACTTGGGAAAAGGATCGGACGCAGCGGAGGCAGAGATTTCGGCAGCGGTGATCGTGCAGCCCGGCGACCCTAACAGGAAGCAGGATAGGCGTTCTCTGGCTATCGTCCCTCTTTACTCGATTGCCCTCGATCCCGGGGAGCACGTGATCACCCTGGAAGACGGCGCGGCATCGGTGGTGAAGGTTGCAGTAACAGGTAATGTGGAATCCCGCCCTTTGCAAAATCCGCAAAGGACGGGGCACCCGTCAGACGGGGGGCAATCAGAGCCGAGCACGGGCGTGCTCCGATTGCAGGCGCCTTCCAGTTGGCGTGTAGAACCCGCACAGCTGCCCGTTGAGCTTCATCATCGCGGAGAAAGGCAGGAATTTGAGTTCAAGGTTTTTCCGGCGAACTTGAAGGAGGGCAGAACAGGAGTTCGCGCGGTGCTTGAGTCCGGCGGACGGAAGTACAGTGAGGGCTATTCTGTAGTCACGCGAGAAGATCTCGATACGTTTTACTACTATCAGCCTGCGGTACAGCGCGTCAGCATCGTCGACGTCAAAGTTCCCAAGGATCTGAAGGTCGGATACATCATGGGCGCGGGGGACGATATTCCTACGGTGCTGAAGCAGATCGGGATGGACGTTTCCATGATTCCGGCGGAATCTTTGGCGAGCGCCGACTTGAGCGGGTTCCAAACCGTGGTGCTGGGGATTCGGGCCTACGACACACAGAAAAGTGTGGTAGCAAACAACAAGAAGCTACTTGATTTCGTATCGGCGGGTGGAACGTTGGTGGTGCAATACAATGCCAGCGCATCGGATTTCAACAGCGGACATTTCACCCCGTTTCCGGCGTCGCTTAGCCGGGCGCGAGTTTCGGTGGAGGACGCCGCAGTCGAGATGCTCGCCCCGGATGACAGCGTATTTCAGTATCCGAATAAGATTACGGCGCGCGATTTCGACGGATGGGTACAGGAGCGGGGTCTTTATTTCATGGACTCCTGGGATGGAAAATTCGAGCCTTTGCTGGCCTCTCATGATCCAGGCGAACAGCCGCAGAAGGGCGGGCTGCTGAAGGCGCAGTACGGGAAGGGCATCTACATCTATACGGGATATTCTTTCTTCCGGCAGTTGCCGGCGGGAGTTCCGGGGGCGATTCGCTTGTACGTGAATCTGTTGAGTCAGTCGTCAGCTATGAGTCGTCAGGCATCAACTCGTTAACTCTCAGAAGAGTTCACCACAAAGGACACTAAGGACGCGAAGGTTATGGCTGCGGAGCCCAGCCGATCCGGGGAGAGCGCGTCTTCTCCGCATTTGATTCGCGGAGTGGGATTGGGCGGGGCTACGGCTCTGAACATGATCGACATGATCGGCGTGGGGCCGTTCATAACCATGCCGCTGATCGTGAGCGCGATGGGCGGGCCGCAGGCCATGCTGGGATGGATTCTGGGTGCGATCTTTGCCATGTGTGACGGGCTGGTATGGGCGGAGTTGGGAGCAGCTTTGCCAGGATCTGGCGGGTCGTATCGCTATCTGCGGGAAATCTATGGGCCCAACCGGCTGGGACGACTGATCTCCTTCCTCTTTATCTGGCAACTCTCTTTTAGCGCTCCCATGTCCATTGCCACAGGGGCGCTGGGGCTGGCGGGCTATGCGTCTTATTTCTGGCCTCGATTGGAGCATGCATACGTTGTACATAACTGGAGCCTGCCGGTTCCCCTGCTCGGATCGTTGCAACTCAGCTGGCTGGTTTCTGGCGCGACGTTTGTCGCGATAGGAATGGTGGTGCTGGCAGTGGTTCTGCTGTATCGCAAGATCGCCAGCATCGGCTGGCTTTCGAAACTTCTTCTGGCCGGAGTGCTGGGTACGATCGGATGGATCATAGTAGCGGGGTTGAGCCACTTCAACGTTGCCCAGGCATTCAGCTTTCCGCCCGGCGCATTTAGTTTGTCGAAGAACTTTTTCCTGGGGCTGGGCTCCGCGATGCTGATCGCAACCTATGATTACTGGGGATACTACAACGTATGTTTTCTTGGGGATGAGATCAAAGATCCGGCAAAGAACATTCCCCGCGCGCTGCTGCTATCCATTTTTCTGGTCGCTTGTCTATATGTGCTGATGAATATCAGCATCCTGGGCGTAGTTCCCTGGCAAGAGATTACGCCTGCGGCTAACGCCAGTAGCGGGATATATGTGGTGTCGATCTTCATGCATAGGATTTATGGGGCGTGGGGGGCAAATTTGGCCACGGCGCTGGTGATGTGGACAGCGTTTGCCTCGGTGTTTTCCTTAATGCTCGGATACTCGCGGGTGCCGTACGCTGCGGCGCTCGACGGAAATTATTTTCGGGCGTTTGCTCGGGTTCATCCCAAGTATCAATTTCCTCATGTATCTTTGATCGCGCTGGGCGCGGTTGGTCTGTTGTTTTGCTTCTTCAAGCTGGCGGACGTGATTGCGGCACTAGTCGTGACTCGTATTCTGTTGCAGTTTCTGCTGCAGGCTGTGGGACTGATCATCTTGCGGATACGGCAGCCGGAGCTGCCGCGTCCGTTTCGGATGTGGCTTTACCCGATTCCGGCTCTGCTGGCTTCGATAGGTTTCATTTTCATTTTGTTCGTGCGCACCAATTCCATGACACAGGTTCGATATGCGATGGTAATCCTGCTCTCGGGGCTGGCAGTCTATATGGCTCGCGCGTGGCGTCACGGTGAGTGGCCTTTCGGAGAACGGCCTGTGCCAGTGGCCGGAGGAGTCGCAAACGACTGAAATGGCGGAATCGGTGAAAGTTCCGGAAAGTTTGCCGCTGAGGAATATCCACTCGGCGTGGGCGCCTTTGCACGAACCGCTGTTTCGGTCCCTGTGGATTGCGGCGGTGATCTCCTATACCGGCACCTGGATGCAGAACGTGGGAGCGGGCTGGATGATGACCCAGCTCACCACGTCCCCTTTAAAGGTCAGTCTGGTGCAAGCGGCGAGCACGCTGCCGGTTTTCCTGGTGATTTTGCCGGCGGGAGCACTGGCCGACATGGTGGATCGGCGGCGTTTTCTGCTGATCACCCAGGGATGGATGGTGCTGGCGGCAGGAGCACTCGGCGCGCTGACTTTGTGGCATGCCGTCACACCATGGGTGCTGCTTGGCTTTACTTTCCTGCTGGGACTGGGCGCCGTGATGAACGATCCGGCGTGGCAGGCGATCACGCCAGAAATTGTGTCCCCGGAGAATCACGCGCCAGCGGTGGCTTTGAGTTCAGTCGCGTTTAACGTTGCGCGAGCTGTGGGTCCGGCGCTGGGCGGGCTGGTGATTGCGACGGCGGGATCGGGAGCGGCGTTCCTGCTGAATGCAGCTTCGTTCTTTGGCGTGATTTTCTTTCTTTATCATTGGAAGCGTCCTTCATTTGAACACGTTGCGACCGGGCGGGTGAGCGAAGCTCTGGTCGCGGGATTGCGTTTTGTGCGGAGCGCGCCGGTTGTGCGCTGTGTGCTGATCCGGACCGGAGCCTTCAGCCTGGGGGCGAGTTCCCTGCTGGCGCTCTTACCGATCGTGGCCCGGCCCCATGGCGCTACGGGATATGGTCTGCTGCTGGGATTCTTTGGTCTCGGCGCCCTCGGCGGGGCGGCAGTCCTGCCGCGCTTGCGAAACCGTTTTTCGGTGGATGGCGTGGTGGCTGTTGCCATCGTAGTGTTCGGTTTGATGACTTTCCTTGCGGGACGAGTACAGAGTTTCGGCTGGCTGAGCCTGGTCTTATTTACCAGCGGAACGGCATGGATCGGGATCCTCGCCTGTCTCAATGTGGCTGCGCAGACCATGTCGCCGCCATGGTTGAGGGCGCGGGCCTTGTCCACGTACCTTCTTGTGCTGCAAGGGGGCATGGCGCTGGGCAGCGCGGCGTGGGGAGCATTGGCCAGCCGCTTTGGGACTCCAAATGCGCTGCTGTTTTCTTCGGTCACCCTTGTGGCCGGCCTGTTTACGGTGCGGCGGTACCGGCTTACTTCGCAGGAACTGGCCATGTCGCCGTCGATTGTGAGAGATTAGTTCGGCTTTCCGTTAAGAAAATCACCCTGCAGTTTTCAAGGAGGAGTGGGATGAAGACGAAGTGCGTTCAAGTGTGTATGTTGCTGCTGGTTTGTTGTGCGCTGGTTTCGGCACAAGCAGATAAACCGGCGGAGCATCGGACTGTCAACCAGATCCTGGATGCGACGCTAAAGAACGTTGAAGGGGAGTTCGTTTCCGCGGCCGATGCCATGCCCGAAGACAAGTATTCTTTTGCCCCAACCAATGGCGAGTTCAAGGGGGTCCGTAACTTTGGCCAGCAGGTGAAACATGTGGCTGCGGTCAATTACATGGTGGGCGCCGCCATCCTGGGGGAAAAACCTCCTGTCGAGCTTGGAGGCGAGAATGGGCCTGATTCGGTGAAGTCCAAGGCGGACATCACGAAATTTGCCAAGGACTCGTTCGCCTACGCCCACAAGGCAGTGGGAACGATCAATGACAGCAACGCTACAGGGACTATCAAGAGCCCATTCGGCGAGGGCGACGTGACGCGGCTGGGAATGGGCATGGTTTTTGCCTGGCACTCAATGGATCATTACGGGCAAATGGTGGAATACCTGCGCATGAATGGCATCATTCCGCCGGCAAGCCGCCCGCAGAAGTAGAGCTTCTCTCACGGGGCGGAAGGCTTTCCGCCCCCGTTTTTCCGCCGCAATCGGTGTTTTCCACGACCCTGGGGTTCTAACCTCCACGTATGGCACGGAAGTGCTATTTACCTCGTCACTCCCAAACGTTACTTTTAGCTTCCCCTAATTCTGCGAGAAGTTTCCGGACACGTATTGGTGCCTTCCACAGGATGGAGTTCGCATTCCCATTACGTACCGGGGTGAGGAAATGAAAACAAGGAAACATCGGCCAATTCTCCTGGGCCAGTCTGACACAGTTTACGAACAACAGGTTCAGCAGGAAATCGAGACCTACCTGAACGCGCTGAACTCCTATCCAGGCCGCTTTGAGCAGGAACCATGCCTGAGCTTCGAACAGTATCTCTTCAGCATGGCGATGGCTAATCAAGCGATGGAAGCGGATCGCGGCCACGAAGAAGAGGTCGCGTAGAGGGCTCGACAGCTATCACTACTTTCTGCATCGAGTTTCTGTAGATATCAGCGGCGCACAACTCCGCGCTGACTAATTCCCGTTGAAATCACTTCTGCGGCCAAGCCACGGCCGCGAATATGCGCGGTAATCTGTTGGCGTGCGCCCCGGTCTGCTTTTCTATCGAGAAAAATAAGAACAGATGGACCAGCGCCGCTCAGGGCGACTCCCAGAACGCCCACGCTTTCGGGCAGAGCTTGCAACGCGGGCAGTAAGGGACACATCGTCGTGCGGTAGGGTTCGTGAATGCGGTCGTGGAGCGCGGCCCGGAGCAAGTCTTTGCGGCCCTGGGTGAAAGCCGCGAGCAGCAGCATTGAATTCTGTACGTTCAGGACGGCATCCGCACGCGAGTAGTGAGCGGGGAGCAAGCTGCGGGCCTTCTCGGTCGGCAAGCTTTCTTCAGGCACGGCTAGCAGTAGCGGCCACTTCCCTTTCGGTACGATGCGAGCGATGTGCGCCGCGCGATCGCCCTCCATACGAGCTACGGCGAGACCTCCCATCCAGCACGCGGCAGCGTTGTCGGGATGATGCTCGCGGCGCGAGGCTTCGGCCACGATGCGGCTGTCATTCCACCTCAGTTTCCCAAAATAATCAGCAAGCGCGATTGCTGCCAGACGCGCGGCAGCGGAAGAACCGCAGCCTTTTCCAATCGGAATTTCATTGGCGATACGAAGGGCGAGAGGTTGGATAGGTTTATGTTCCGCTTGCAACACCTCGCGGTAAGTGGTCAGGATAAGGTGATTTTCGATCTGTCCGCAGATATTGGCGTCGCGGCCGCGGGCGCTGATCGAGAAGTCGTCAGCACGATGGGCCGTAATTTTCAGGAAAAGTTTGAGCGCGAGAGCCGCGGCGTCGAATGCGGGGCCAAGGTTGGCCGAGGTGGCAGGGAGAGTGAGTTGCAGGCTTGGCTTGCGATTTGTTCTCACGGCCGTCTCGGGTTATCTGCCGATTCTTATGCCCCGCCGGGGCTTATCGCTTGTGCTCCACAAACCCACGGCTCGCGCCGTGGGCTTCATTCTTTCGCCGCTGCGCGGCTGTGCGGGTCCGGGTACCCTGAATACGCATTGTGTATCCGCGGCGCTGAATATACATTAAGACCTTTCCGCATCAGTTAAGACCTTCAGCACCGCTTCCACGGTCGCATTGAGCACCATGGGGGCACGCTGATGCGAGGTCAGCATCGCAGCCTCTTTTTCGTGCTCCGTTCCTGCGAACAGATCTCCGCGGTGAAACTTGAGCGTGTACTCGGGATCTTTTAGCAAGTGGCCGGTCAAGATCAGGACCACGCTCTCGTCCGATTGTACGAAACCTTGCTTCACCAGTTTTTTCAATCCTGCCAATGTGACTGCAGAGGCTGGTTCGCAGCCGATTCCGTCGGCGCCGATTTCTGCTTTGGACTGGGCGATTTCGACTTCGCTGACTTGCTCGACCGCGCCTCCGGTGGCTTCCAAAATATGCACAGCTTTCTTCCAGGATGCGGGATTGCCGATGCGAATGGCTGTGGCCAGGGTCTCGGCCGATTGCGGCACGAGATTCTTGCCAGCTCTGTCGCGCACCGCGCGCACCAGCGGATTGGCGCCTTCCGCCTGGATGATCGACAGCTTCGGCAGCTTCGAAATGAAGCCGAGTTCCTTCATCTCAAGGAAGGCCTTGCCCAGGGCGGAAGAATTGCCCAGGTTGCCGCCGGGAACGATCACGTGATCCGGGACCTGCCAGCCAAATTGCTCAAGTAGTTCGATGGCGGCAGTTTTTTGCCCTTCCAGCCGATAGGGGTTGACCGAGTTCAGCAAGTAGACCGGCGTGCGCTGCACCACCTCGTTCAGGATGCGCATGCAGTCGTCAAAGTCGGTGCGCAACTGGCAGGTGAGGGCGCCATAGTCGAGCGATTGCGACAGCTTTCCCCAGGAGATTTGGCCTTCTGGAATCAGCACCAAGCTGTGCATGCCCGCGCGCGACGCATAGGCCGCCATTGAAGCGGAGGTATTCCCTGTGGAGGCGCAGGCTACCCAGCGGAATCCTCCTTGCCGGGCAATTGAGGCGGCGACTGTCATCCCCGTGTCTTTGAAAGATCCGGTGGGATTCATGCCCTGGTGCTTAGCGTAGAGTTGACGGAGGCCGGCGCTGCGAGCGCAAGCGGGCAGTTCATATATCGGAGTATTTCCTTCGCCCAGAGTGATTGCCTGTTCGACATCGCGCAGCGCAGGAAGCAGTTCGCGAAACCGCCAGACTCCACTTTGATCGATGGCGTCTTGTGAGGTGCGACGGCTTAGCCAGACCAACTTGAGAGTGGTGGCGGGTGCTGGCGAGTTCTTCCAACCGGGATAAGTAATTTCCAGCAGATCGCCGCACTTATGGCAGCGAAAATTCTGGGCAGGTGTCTCCTGGTGAGCGCCACAGGCGATGCAGCACAATATGGAAGCAGGCGATTGGCTGGGCGATTGAGAACTGAAGGCCGATCCCGCATCGTTGGTCATACCGTGATCGCAAGTCTCATTTGCTGCCGCTGCGGAGATACTTGTCGGTCTTGTTGAGCCAATCCTCGCGGGGAGGATTGAAAACATCCAGATCAACGGTGTCTTCCAGCGCCTCGGCTTTGTGCGGCATGTGGGGAGGGATCGCCAGAACTTCGCCCGCATTGACGACGATCACCTTGCCATCGATCCAGAACTTCAGCGCGCCTTCAAGGATGTAAGTAATCTGCTCGTTATGATGGCTGTGTTCGGGGACGATGCAGCCTTTCTTCAGAAGGACGCGGGCGAGCATCATGGTCTCGCCTACCAGCATTTGACGTTGCAGGAGGGGATTCAGGTTTTCTACTTCGACCGTAGACCAGGGAATGTATTTCAGTTTGGCTAGATTGGCTTTTATTGGTGTCTTCGCAAGCCGTGCTCTGGTTCTCCTTGGCTTCGGTTTTGGCTTGGACCTTGTCTTTGATTTTGTGTTCGGCATAGGGTTTGAACTTATCCTGACGGCTTCCTAATGTCTTGCTTATCGAGCGACGCGGGCGAGAGCCCCTTCGACTCCAGCTCAGGGCAGGTCCGCGCCACACATTTTCAGTGTACCTTTCCAGGATAAAGCGCGACGGCGTTATCGTGCAGGTAGCCGTGGGCGAGTTGCAATGCCTGAGCTTCCGTGACCTCTCCCATGGAAATCATCTCAGCCAGCGCTGCTGCCAATGCGGTACGCGCCGACTGCACACCGAGCCAGTAACTCTCCTCAGCGCCCAAGACTTCGTTGTAGGGGAAACAATCTGTCCCGAAGGTAATTTTGTCGGGAAAGGTTTCCAGCCACTGCTTCAGCGAGGCCTTGAACTCGGAAGGATACATAATAATTTCCATCAACGAGGAATCCATGTAAACGTTCTTCACGGCCGCCAGCCAAATCGCCTCGCGCTCCAGCGGGTAGCCGCCGTGAATCATCACGAAGGTGACGTTCGCATAGCGCGGATCACGCAAGATGTTTTCCAGGCGCATGATGTTGCTGTCGGAGATGTTGAAGTAGTCGCCAATGCCCACGGCGGAGTGGACATGCACCGGCAGACGCAGGCGCCCACCTTCCTGGATCAGGTAGCGGAAGATATAGTCCTGGAAAGTGCGATACTCAGCCGTGACGGGCACTCCGCCGTTTGCATGCTTCTTGTAAATAGCCTCGGCTTGCTCACGGGTGGGATCGTCGAAATGCAGCGGCCGGAAATAGGCGACCTCGAACTTCATGGCAATGCCGCCCCTCTTCTGATTGTCTTCCAGCGTGCGGGTGATGAATGACAGGTATCCGGCAAAGTCGGGCGGCAACTTGCTTACGCCTTCCTGCTGCATCCAGCGATGAAACATTTTCTCCTGCAGAGGAATGAAGACATTTTGATCCGGATTGCGCTCGGTCTCTTGCTCATTGTTGAATGGCCAGAGGAATGAATCGACGAAAAAGACCCATACAAAGCGTTTGGGATCGAGATAATCGGCCATCATGGCGCGATTAGCCACCGATTGCTCAATGTTGAGCTTGTCAAGAATGCTCGAGAAATAGGAGACGCCCTGCGCTTTTTTGAGTTCAGCCTTTTTCTGGATCAGCCACTTGGCGTGCTCGGGGGAGAGATCGTCGTAGGGATAACCGAACAGAGATTTCGCGGCGGCGATCAGCTCCGGATTCGTGTCGCGTTCTCGCAAAGCTGCACTTCCCGGCGGAGCGGCCATGGCATCGACGTCGGGATCGTCGGCAAAGCCGGGGTGGGCATGATGATCGAAGATTGGAATCTTCTCGATTTGGGGGAGGAGGCGATTGTAGATCTGTTGAACGTCTGGTCCGGGAAGGGGGCGGGCCTGGGCGAGAGCAATCGACGAGAGCACATACAGGGTGAACAGGTAGCACAGGGTTCGGCGGACGATCATCAGATTCATCAGGTCTTTCCTCTGGGGCCGCACTGCAAGCGGATTCCACTTTCGATGTTCACAATTCGACTGGCACAAACTTTCCCAGAAAGGCGGAACTCGCCCCAGCGGCGACAAACTTTGCCCCGGCCGCATAGGCAACACGCATATGCCTACGTGGGTCTCGCTACCGCCGGAGTTCCCTGCCAAGCGGACGAGACTCGCATGATGCGCTCTACCGCTTCCTTCAGCGTCGCATTCGAAGATGCGAATGAGAAGCGGACGAAATCCGCCCCGCTGGGGCCGAATGCGGCTCCGGGAATGGCGGCCACGCCGGCTTCTTCGAGCATGATGCGGCAAACTTCCTCGGCGCTGATGCCGGTGTCCGCAATGTTGACCCAGGCATAGAATGCGCCTTCTGGCGCGGCGCAGCGGAATCCGGGCACACCATTCAGATCGCGGATGAATTGCTGGCGACGCCGGGCAAGCTCGGCGACCATTCGCGGCGTGGCTCCCTCACGATCGTTCAGCGCTTCAATCGCCGCGTATTGTATGAACTCGGCTACGCAGGTGTAGCTGTTGACGGCCAGCATCTGCAGCGCCTCCGTGATCGCAGGTGGAGCAACGGTATATCCCAAGCGCCAGCCTGTCATGGCAAAGCTCTTCGAAAAGCCGTCGATGATGAGAGTGTGCTCCTCCGTGCCGGGATAGCTCAACATCGACTTGTATTCGCCGTCGTAAATGATGCGGGCGTAGATCTCATCCGAGAGCACAAACAGATCATGTTTGACGGCGAGTTCGGCGATGCGGCGCTGGACTTCGTCGGTGTAGACGGTGCCGGTGGGATTGCCGGGCGAATTAGTGATGATGGCTTTTGTGCGTTTGGTGATTTTCGAGGCGATTTCGTCGGGATCGGGCTGGAGATGATTGCGCTCGGATAATTCAAAACCGACAGGGATACCGCCCAAACCCAGCGTGATCGATGAATATCCGGGAAAACCGGGGTCGGGATAAAGGACTTCGTCTCCGGGATCGATGAGGGCCATCATCGCCATGAACAGCGCGATTTTGCACCCGGGCGCGATGACAATGTCATTGGACGATACGTTGATATCGCGAGTCCGGTGCAAATAGTGAGCCAGTGCTTCACGCAGTCCTGGGACACCGGCCACTGGACAGTAGCGGTCTCTACCCTGGTCGAGGGCGCGATCGAGGGCTTCCCGCACCGGCGCGGCCGGATGGAAGTCGGGTTCGCCAAGTTCGAGATGGATGATGGATTTGCCGGCGCGTTCGAGCTCTTTGGCGCGGGCATACACGGACAGGGCGCCTTCGCCGCTCATCACCGACATGCGTGAAGCCAGAGGTCGCATTTTCGTGTTTTCGTGCCTTTAGAGCTGCGCCTCGTTCCACGGCTTGCGCCGTGGGCTTTATTCTTGCGCCGCTTCGCGCCAAGAGTCAGTTGCAGACGGTTCCCACGATGATGGTCGCCATTATCCTCATGGGATTGCCTTCTCTGCCGCAGGCGTCAACGGAATCCGCAGTGCGTCCACAAAACGCGGGAAGAACTCGAACACCGCCGCGGTAGCGATCAGCTCGATAATCTGCTGGTCAGTGAAGGACCCTTTCAGTTGAGCGAAAAACGCATCATCGATTTCGCTAGCCGAATGGTGCAAGCGATCGGCACAGCGCAGGCCCAACTTCTCCGAATCAGAAAAAGGGCCATGATCAAAATCGGACTTGACGGCGGCAATCTGCTCGTCGCTCGCGCCCTTCTGCTTGGCCGACAGCGCGTGTCCGGTAACCGCGTAGCCCGATCCCAGCAGTACCGACATTCTTGTTGCCACCAATTCTTTATACCAGCCGGGAAGAGCGCCGTCACCCAGGAGCGGCTTGAGCAGCGCGGCGAATGCCAGAGCCAGGCCGGGAGTGTTGGCGACGGTCTTGATCATGTTGGGCACAGCCCCACGCTCTTTGAGCAAGGCGTCGTACAATGCACCGAGCTCGGGCGGGACCTGGTCCCGCTCGAGCATGGGAATTCTGCCGCTGTTTGGTTCTCCGCTCACCTTTAGAAGGCCCAGCGGAGCGAGAACTGGATGAGGCGCGGCGTGCCAACCGTTGACACGATCTTTCCGAATGGAGTCGCGCCTTGCGAAAGGCGCCCGTTGGTTTGGCAACTGCCCACGCCGGGAGCGCTGCACAATGTGGTTTCTACATCTGTCACGGAAGGGTTGCCGAAATTCGGATGGTTCCAGATGTTGAAGAAGTCCGCTGCGAAACGCAGTGTCTGGCGCTCGGTAATGCGGAAGTTCTTGAGCAGCGAGAAATCCCAGTTCTGCTGGAATGGCCCGCGATAGATGTTGCGTCCGAGATTGCCGAAGTCGGTAGTGCAGAAGTTTGGATCCGAGCCGCATTGCACGGGATAAAGCAGCGGCGCAGTAGTGAAGTTATTGATATTCAGGTACCCATCAAGGCGCTTTGTGATGTCACCACTGGTTTTGCCGGCGGCAATCGAGCCACCTGGCGTAAGACTCGCTCCCAGCGTGAGCGGCGTCAGTCCGGGCCCTAAGAAGGCAGTGCCCGCGCCCGAGTCAGTTACTGCAAAGGGCGTCCCGGATTGCAAAATGGTAATGCCGCTGATTGCCCAGTTGCTCAACACCAGGCCCTTGGCGCCGGCGGCACCTTTGAAGATGGGCAGATCGTAGCGATAGCTCACTACGAAGCGATGGGTGCGGTCGAAATCGGAAAGTCCGCGCGAGGCGTCTAGCGTGGACTCATCATTGAAAGCGGTGTTCAGGGCCGTGTTCCCGCTGGACGTGGCGTCGGTCGAACGCGAGAAAGTGTAGGCCGCCTGGAAATATCCTCCTCCCCAACGGCGGGAAAGGGTCGTCTGCAGCGAATGGTAGTGCGAGTAGGCATCGTCGGCGAAGAGCTGCATGCCGCTGTAACCGTTGATGCCTTGCGCCCGCGAGCGTGCCGGAGCGTTACCAAAGGTGTTGTTGGTAATGGTGAACTGGTTTCCGAATGCGTCGGTGAGTACCAGAGGATTGGCCGGGCTGACGCGCTGCGCTTGCAAGCTGGTGCGGGTCTCGCGGAGATGGACAGCATGTGTTCCCACATAGCCGATCTCCACTACCCAGTGTCTACCCAACTCTCGCTGGATGGTCAGGTTCCATTGCTGGGTGCTGGGCGAGACGTACTTTCGGGGCACTACCAAGCCAAAGATGTTGGTGGACGGAATGCCGGCTCCGCTGCAGGCATAAATGCCAGCTTGGTTAGGATCATTGGAGGTGAAACCTTGCAAGGTCGCAAGGCATGGAACGAAGTTCGGATCAATGACTCCGGCGTTCGGCAGAGCGTTTGGGTTGGGACTGGGGCACCCAGGCAAGGGATTGGCGGAAAAGAATGTTCCCAGGCAACCAGCCTGACCGTTGAAGAAGGCGACCGGTAGAAAGGGGGCCTGGAAGCTAAGCTGATCCACCGAGCCTACGTCTTCGCGCACGTAATAGATGCCGAAGCCGCCGCGAAGCGAAGTGGTGTGATGGCCGAACACATCCCATGCAAAGCCAATCCTCGGCCCGAGGCCGGTGGCGTAGTTATTCTTATAAGTGGTGTCGCTGCCGGTTGGGGTTAGGCCGGGTACGTTGAGACCTTTGACGCAGCCCCCGTAGACGAAGGGATACTGTCCGCGGTTGGCGAGGTCCGGATCGAGATTGCCAATGTGGCAGAGTTTGTCATAGAACGCGCCCAGCACTTCGGCGCGCAGCCCGACGTTTAGTGTCAAATCGGGGCGGACTTTCCAGTCGTCCTGCGCGAAGAAAGCGAAGTCATTGGTACGATATTTATGGTTGAACACTCCACCGCCGCCGAAGCTGAAGTCCGGCGCACCTTCCAGAAATTTCTGAAAGTCGGTCAAACCGCCACCGTTCACGAAGAACAACTGGCCGTTGAATACCTGCGGAAATAGCTTGTCGAGGTTGACCCGGGTATATTCTCCCCCGAAACGGAAAACGTGTGCGCCGTGGACCCAGCTCATGGTGTCGACAAAGTTGTAGTTGTTCTGGGTCTGAGACTGGTCGGCGGGCGGGGTGGGGCCAATCTGAAAACCGGAACTGCCCAGAGTGAACTTGTAAATCGAATTGGTGACGCTATTGGTTGGACGATCGATGCCAAGGTCCGAAGCTGTCACCGGAGGCACATTCGCCAGCTTGTTATTGATACGCACGAAGCCGAAGCGAAAATCATTGACCAAGGTTGGCGAGAATAAATGCGTCTCGCTGACGCTGAAGAATCGGGCATTGACCGGGAGATCGTAGGGGAAGTTCAAGTCCGTGTTGCTGATGCTGGTCTTTAAATCTCCGCCCAGGGAAAGCTGTAAGCCGCCGGCGCCGAAGGGCAGCAGCGATTCCGCGTTAGAGAAAAAGAAGCGGGCAGAGATTTTGTCCTTGCCCTCGCGGAATTCCCGGTCCCAATTGGTGGTGAACTGATCGTCGGTGAACCGGCCGGGCTTGCTGACAATGAACTGGCCGGTACTACCGGGAGTTCCCGCGATGGAGGGAATCAAGAATCCTCCCGGTGAGCTGCCAAACTGATTGCTTTGAAAGTTAAGCAAATTGTGAATGACGGGATCAATGCTGGGAACCCCGAACGCGGCTTCCAGTGAGGCGTCGGACCGATCAGTGGGCAGCACGGGAATGCTCGTGCTGATGAGAGTTCCTGGAGATAAGCCGCTACGCTGCCGGGTACCCTGATAATTCACGAAGAAAAACCCACCTTTGGCGTCCTTACCTACGGGACCGCCGAAACTACCGCCGAAGATGTTTTGTTTCACGGGTGGGCGCGGCAGTCCGGCGCGGTTGAGGAAATAGTCATTGGCGTTGAAAATGTCATTACGGAAGAACTCGTAGAGATCGCCGTGGAAATTCTTGGTGCCTGACTTAAGGATCGCATTGACATTACCGCCACCGTTGCGGCCCTGGGTGGCGTCGTAGAGTGAGGTCTGCACCTTGAAATCACCGACCACGTCGGGATTGGGCAGCGGCACGTTGGTGGCCTGTGCCACGTTGTAATCCGTCGCACTAATGCCTTCAATGAGGTAGTTGTTGTTGTCTTCCCGCTGTCCGTTCACGATGATGCGGACGTTGCCGCGGCCGAGTTGCGCCGAGGCGTTCAGTTCACTCTGGGCGCCAGTGGAAAGCGTCAGCAACTGTTGAAAGTTCTGAGTCGCTAAAGGCAGGGTGCGAATGGTATTCGACTCAATCGCCTGGCCGGTAGTGGGCGCTGTGGTCTCAATGGTTTGCACCTCGGCCTGCACCTCGATCTTTTCTTGCACGGCTCGGGGGCGCAACTTGGCGATCATGCGTGTAGTCTCGGTAATGCGCACCATGATGTCGGTAAACTTGCTTTCCTGAAAGCTGGCGCTGCTCACAGTGACGGTGTAGGTGCCGACGGGAAGTAGGGGAGCCGCAAACGAGCCGGTGGGGTCCGTTTTCACGGCGCGCGCTAGAATTCCGGTGTCCTGGTTGACGATCTGCACATCAGCGCCGGCGACGAAGGCGCCGCTGGGATCTTGCACGGTGCCGGAAATGGCACCGGTAGCGCCGCCCTGGGCGAGCGCTTGGCCAGCTAGTCCTAATCCAAGTAGAAGCACCCACAACAGCCTCACCGCTAACCTGGGCATAAAACCCTCCCTATGTTCAATCCGGCTGGTACGCTTTTGATGAAGGAAGTCGGCGTTTGCGGGACGGATCACGCGAATCGAGAGTGAATCAGAGCCACGTTCGCGAATGCTGCCAGCGAACAGTTCGGACCCGGCGCCTGAAATCGGGTACACATCCGCCTCTGAGACTCGAAGTTTTCGGAAAGAATTGGGCTAGCTTACTGGAAAATTAGCCAACTTTTCAATAACCAAATTGGGACTGCCGATGCTGAAACATTTGTTACAGCCCCTTGTAGGCGCCGCCGTCTACCAGTATTGTCTGGCCCGTAACAAAGGAGGCGCGCTCGGAAGCGAGCCAGACAATCGCATCGGCCACCTCTTTTGGATCGCCAATCCGCTTCAGGGGAGAATCCTTGGCCCAGGATTCGAAGATTTCCGCTTCCTTTTGCCCAGATGCCGTGGAACGAGACTTGGCCAGTTCTTTCAGACGATCGGTAGCGGTGTAGCCAGGGCCCACGTTGTTGACCAGGATTCCGTCCTTGCCGAACTCGTTGGCTAGGCTTTTAACCAGCCCAACTACCGCGCTGCGCACTGCATTGGAGAGTACCAAATCGGGAACCGGTTGCTTCGTAGTAATCGAAGTAATGGTGATGATCCTTCCCCACCGTTTGCGCTGCATGTGGGGGATGACCTCGCGCGCGAAGTAGACCGTACTGAGGAAGTTCTGGTCTAGGGCTTTGCGCCAGTCCTCCAGGCTAGCCGCCAGAAAGCCCTTGGCGGGAGGACCGCTGGCGTTGGTGACGCAAATATCGACGCTCCCCCATTTGGCGATAACATCGTCGACGAAGCGGTGAACCGCGTCCGGGTCGGTCACGTCTACCGGTTTAGAAAGCACTTCCACGCTGTATTGTTTTCGAAGATTGTTTGCGGCTTTTTCGAGCGCCTCGGCGCCACGGGCACACATAGCCAACCGGCAGCCTTCGGCAACAAAAGCCTCAGCGGTGGCGCGCCCAATTCCCTGACTGGACGCGGCAACAATTGCAACACGATTCTTTAGACCTGTCTCCATGACGCTGGATTATAAAGGCAGGTTGCCCACGCGAGCTATGTTGTGCCCTCTGGCTGAGTGGGGTTACTCTTGAACGATCGGTCTCGGTTTGGCTACGTGGCTGCGCTCCACGGGCAGCAGATAAAGCCCACCGCAAGGAGAGATTATGAAGAAGCACCGGCATCATCAGGAAACGGAAACCGTGCGCGGCGGAACCGATTTGAGCAAGAAGAACGGACCGCTGTCTACGCCGATCTATCAAACATCCACATTTGAAGTGACCGACAGCGAGCAGCAACTGCGCGCGACCCATACCGATATGTTTTACACGCGTTATGGAAATCCGACGCACACGGTGGTGGAGTCGGCGATTGCCGAACTCGAAGGCACCGATGCAGCGCTGCTGTTTGCTTCCGGCATGGGCGCCGTGACGACGACCATTCTCGCGCTCCTCAAAAGCGGCGATCACATTGTGGCCCAGCGCGACATTTATGGTGGCGTGACCAAATTTTTCAGCCAATGGCTGCCAAAGCTGGGAATTGAAACTACTTTCGTGGACACGACGCAATATGACCAGCATGTGCGCGCGATTAAGCCAAACACGCGACTGCTCTATCTGGAGTCTCCGACGAATCCCACGCTGCGGGTCATCGATCTGAAAAAAGTTGCGGCCATTGCAAAAGAGCACGGACTGATAAGCATGATCGATGCGACGTTTGCGACGCCGGTCAATCAGCGGGCAGCGGAATTCGGCATCGATCTGATCATGCACTCCGGAACGAAATATTTCGGCGGGCATTCCGACTTGATCGCCGGCATCGTGGCCGGGCGAGGCGATCTTGTCGAGAAGATTCATGAGACTCGCACAACTCTGGGCGGCACGATGGATCCACACGCCGCATGGCTGCTGCTGCGGGGAATGAAGACGCTGGCGGTGCGTGTGCAGCGACAAAACGTGAATGCGTTACGGATTGCGCAGTTCCTGGCGCGACATCCCAAGGTCAAGCGGGTGAATTACCCCTTTCTTGAGGATCACCCGCAGCATGCGCTGGCATTGTCACAGATGCAGGGTGGTGGCGGCGTGCTTAGCTTCGAAGTGGATGGCAGCGAAGAAGATGCGCGGCGATTGTCGGAAGCTCTGCACCTGTTTACGCTAGCGCCAAGCTTAGGCGGAGTCGATTCCCTGGTATCTATTCCGGTGCTCACCTCGCACGCCATGATTTCCGCCGAGCAGCGGCAAAAGATGGGAGTCACCGAGCAGTTGATACGGCTGTCGGTAGGGATCGAGAACGCGGATGATCTGATCGCGGATCTGGAGCAGGCGCTGTCGGTAGTCAAGCCGGCACGGCAGCATGCGGAAGTAGGATAGTTCCCCGGAGTTGAAGTCACCTGAGACACGCAGTTTATTATTACTGCGTGGCTTCGATTGGCTGTTTTCGCTTGCTAGATTCTTGAGAACGAGAAAGGAAAAGGGTGAAGCCGGAGACAGGCTTCACCCGTTCTTATTCTTAATCAGAATTCAATTTTCAGCGAGTACTGAATCTCACGCGGGCCCTTATCGTGCGTTACCTGCCCGAAGGTCTGGTTGCCTTCGTTGGCAAAGCTCCAGCTCACCCGATTCGTGATTCCGTTGGGACAATGACTGGCGAAATTGCCCGGATCAGATGTAGAGAGAAAGCTGGTGCACGCGAAGGCGTTGTTGATCAGGTTGTTATCCACACTGGTAATGTCTTCGGAATTGTCGCGGAACTGCACCTTGTTGAAGAGGTTGAAAAACTCCATTCGGAACTGGAGGGTGACCTTCTCGCCCACTTTGAAATTCTTGTGAATTGAGAAATCAGTGTTGGCAAGTCCAGGCCCAAGGCACTCGCCGATCCCGGCTGTTCCGAAGGTAGACAATTGGTAATTGTCCACCGTCCAAGCGGCTGGGTTGAGCCACTGGAACTTTGGAGATCCCGAGGCAGCGCGGCACGATTGGCCAGAAACTCGAATCGGCCGAGTGGCGTCAGTGCGCGCACCCGTGCCAGTGAAGCCGCCGGGCGCGCCATTTACCGCTCCGTTAGCATACACGGTAAGAGAGGCACCGCTGGCATAATCCAGGATGCCAGCTAACTCCCATCCGCCTGCCGCGTACCGAGTAAAGGCATTGTGGCCGACGAAAGTGGGCATGGTATAAACCACGCTTCCCACCAGAATGTGGGGGCGGTTGATGTAGCTCGGCCCATAATTTAGCCGAGGATTGTAAGGGTCAAGCAAAACAGTACTCTGCGAAGTCGTGCCACTGCTAGTGAGGGACGTATCCGACAGCGACTTAGAGAATGTATAGGCGAACTGCGCATCCAGCGCCTTGACGCGTACGCGATACAACGCCTGGAGTGCGTGGTAATTGGAACCGCCCTTCCACTCTGCATAGTCGATTTGCCCGAAGTTGCCGGCCCCGAAAGGACGGAACGAGTTGTCCGCACCACCATTGACTGGATCGAGAGGAGTTATCGCGTAATTCAGCCAGAGGTTCCTAGGGACAAAATTAGCGTCGTTGTAGCGGAGAATGTGAACTCCCCGGTTTCCAACGTAAGCCAGTTCAAGTTTGCTGTCCCGGAATATCTCGCGCTCAAAAGTAAGGTTCCATTGCCAGGTGTTGGGCAGTTTGTATCCTGGATCTACTCCAAAGTTGGGGGCGCCACCATTTGCGGCCTGGACAATTGGAGTATCAAGGTTGCGAACAACATTGGGGGCCAAAGCCGAGAACGGATTGTTGTTGGCCAAAGACAAGCCGTTGCTAAGGCGCTCGCGCTGAAAGAACTGGCCCACGCCGGCGCGAATTGACATCTTGCCATCGCCTCTCGGGTCCCACGCTATTCCAATGCGTGGCGCGATGGCGTGATTGTCGTTGTTCTTCAAGGCACGATTCGGTCCAGGTTTCCCACCCAGGAAACCGGCAGCCTGGCAGAAATTGGTTCCGGGCACGAGCAGCAAACCGTTACAGCCGTCGCCTCCCAATGCAGGATCATAAGCCGAGGGTTGAAAGCTTGCGATCTTGTTGTTGGACACGTAGGGCTGCCGCAGAAATGACCAGCGGAGGCCGTACTCGAGAGTCAAGTTGCGGCGCAGTTTCCAAGTGTCACCGTAGTAAAACTCAACGTCGTGCCAGCGTTGCTGGCCAAAGGGATTGGTCTGCAACTCTGAGCCGCCCCATTGCACCTGGTTCCATAGGGCGTTAAAAGTCCCGTTACTCGTATCGTTGCTGGCGGCTCCCCAGAAGTTCACGTTTTCTTCCGAGGAACCGTTCACCAGTTCGTTTTTCTGGTTATTACTGAACAGGAACCCGACTTTAAACGAGTGGTTTCCCGCGACTTTGGAGAAGTCGTCCTTGTAGATGAAGAGTTGCTCGTTGTTGTGCCAGGGAGCTTGCGTCCACAGATCGGAAGAGTCTGCACCGTTGCCCAATCCTCCCCAGAAGACGGGATAGCCTAGCTGATTTCCGGACGTCTTGTCGGACAAGGGAAAATCGGGCGGCAAAGCCGCAAGGATTTGATCATTCAAGCCCGCGTTTGTTCCCGAGCGATTTGCCGTGATGCGGTTTCCCGCAAACGACACCTGGAAATCATTGACCGCAGTCGTGCCGAACAGCTTCGTCACTTTGATGGTGGCCTGCACTCCGGGCTGAATCCAGCTGCTCTCAACGGACGGATAAATATCATCTCCCCAGAAGCCCAAGGTGCTAGGGTACGGCTGTGACCAGGAATCATGAGTGTAGCGTCCCAGGATGCTCCAGCTACTCCCAATCTTGTAGTCCATGCGAATGCTCTCTTCGCGCCAGTAGATGGGAGCGGTCAGGGATTGAGACCAGTTATTACACAGGCTAGGCAAGACAGCAGATTGGGGAAGGTTCGGGTCAGGGAAAAGCTGGGCAATCAGCGCGCCAGCATTGGAAGCCTGGCTTCCGGAGTACCCATGGTTGGTAACGTCGTTAATGCTCAGAAACCGGTTGGTGAGCGGATTTGCGTCGTTGGGATCGGTAGGTACGTTCTCGCACGGACTGCCATCATTCGCAACACGCAGTTGGGAGAAGTCGCCGTTCTTCTCTGCAACCGTCGGGACGTTGGCCGAGCGTGCCGCGCCACGTAGTTCGTGGTTCCACTCCTCCGACCAGAAGAAAAACAGCTTGTCTTTGACGATGGGGCCGCCAATGTTGTAGCCCCAGTCGTTGCGGCGGAGGACGTCCTTCTTGATGCCGTTGAGACTGTTGAAATAGTCGGTGGCGTTTAGCGCATCGTTGCGGCCAAAGTAGTAGGCGCCGCCATGAAATTTGTTCGTACCACTGCGGGTAACCAGATTGACGATGGCGCCCATCGCTTGGCCGTATTCGGGGCCATAGCTGTTGCGGAGAATCTTGAATTCCTGAATGGCATCGATCGAGGGATACACCAGGATCGTACGGTTGGAACCGACGTCATTGTTGTTGACGCCATCCACCATGAAGACGTTGCCAGTGGTGTTGTTGCCATTGACGGAGAAGTCGACGCCAGCCAGCAATCCCTTGTTCTTGCTGTCGAAATTGGCTTGCGGAGAAACGCCGGGCATTAACTGGGTCAACTGCACGAAGCTGCGGCCGTTGAGAGGTAGCTCGCGTACTTCACGCCCTTCGACCACGTTGCCCACGGCGCCGCTCGTGGTCTCGACCTGAACTGGGTTTGCCTCGACAGTTACCTCCTCCGTGATATTGCCTACCTGCATGGAGGCATTTACCACTGCGATGCTGGAGACAAACAACTGCACGTCTTTGCTGACGAACTCCTTGAACCCGGCCTGCTTGACGCGGACCTCATAGGTTCCAGGCTGCAGTTCAGGCACAACGTATTCGCCTGCGGCATTGCTGGAAGCAGAGCGAGACTGGCCGGTCGATGCACTGGTCACCGTCACCGTCGCCCCGGAGACGACAGCTCCGGACGGGTCAGTGACCAGGCCGCGAATAACGCCAGTATCCTTTTGGGCTGCGAGCGGAAGGGAGAGCGATAGGCACACGAACCACTTCAACCAGAACGTCCTGCGCATACTTGCCTCCGGCCAGGGCTATTAAAACGTTTAAGTAGGCTGATGTAACGATTTAATACGGCCTACAAATTGCCCGCTATTAGGCGGCAGTTGGAGTGGTATTGTCAAGCGGAAAATTCGTATGCCGGGCCGGTTGGAGGCGGAGAAGGGTCCTGGTCGGTCACAGAAGGCTACGAGTCGATTCCCTGACCGCCAACTCCGGCGCAACTTTGCGGTGCACGGCCGTGACCTCCCGTTTTTCCAGCACCGCGTTGATGCCGTCCACCACGATGTTAACCGCCAGGGTACCCATGGTCTCCATCGGCTGGCGAATGGTGGTCAGCGGAGGCGTGTACAAGCTCGATGCCGCCACGTCGTCAAAGCCAATCACCGAACATTGATCCGGCACGCGAATGCCTCCCTTGGTCAAGGCGCGGATAGCGCCAAATGCAGTCATGTCGTCAAATGCCATTAAGGCAGTAAAGAGTCGTTTTTGCTTGATCAACTCCTCGGTGAGCTTGTACCCGGCTTCAAAACTGGAGATAGGATCGCGCGATTCGGGGAGATCGACCACGAGCTTGGGGTCGATCTCCAGGCCGGCGCCTTTGGCAAAATTACGTATTCCCTTCCAGCGCGGCGCGCTATCGGCCAGGGTCTTGGGACCGCGGATGAAAGCAATTTTCCTGTGCCCGAGGGAATGGAGATGTTCGAGCGCGCAGTAGGCTCCCAGTTCATTGTCGACAATTACGGAGCTGACCGAGTCGGTCTGCAGTTCGCGGCCGATCATGGTAGTGGGAATGCTGCTTTTCTCCAGATCGGCGAGCACGTCGATATCCACGAACAGCCAATTCGCGAGCACGATCAGCGCCTCTACGCGACGGTCGAGAAGCATCTCGAGGTAGCGTTCGAAACGGCTGCGTTCATTGTGAACATCGGTGAGGATAGGCAGATAGGACGCTTGATATAACGTGTTTTCGATGCCGCGCAGCACCAGCGTGCAGTAAGGATCGGTCATGTCGAACACCATGACGCCGACGGTGTGGCTGCGTTTGCTGCGTAGCGAGCGGGCGAAAAGATTGGGCCGGTAGCCGAGTTTCTTGGCTGCTTTTTCTATCCGCTTCTTGGTGACTGAGGGAATGTAGCGGGCCAGCGGCGCGTTATTGAGAACAATCGAGACGGTAGTAGAGGAGAAACCGCTCTCGCGAGCGACATCCCGGATAGTAACCATCGAGCCTTTTACCGTCGAATCATTCCCCAAATGCGTTTCCAACTGATCGAACCTGGCAGCGGGGTTTTGAACGCGTTCTCAGGACCTGCTCCCGAGTCCCAAACGCTCATCCCCACTTGAATTCAAGCTGCTGCTGGCGGACACTACAGCAGAGCGAAAGCAGTGTCAAGCAACAGAGCTTTACGGGAGATCACTGCCCAATCCTGAATTGACCAAGGAACCGCAGTAGGAGTTGCCATGAAGCGCATATTGAAAATTGCAGGAATCACCATCGCTGCCGTGCTGCTGATCGCAGTGGCATTGCCCTTCGTGATCGACGTAAACAGCTTTCGTCCCAAGCTGGAAGCGGAAGCTTCGTCCGCAGTGGGGCGGCAGGTGAAGGTGGGGAACTTGAGCCTGTCAATTTTGTCGGGATCAGTCTCCGCGCACGATATAACGATTGCAGATGACCCGGCTTTCAGCAAAGATCCATTTTTGCGCGCACAGTCGATCGATGTGGGAGTGGAATTGCTGCCATTGATCTTTTCCAAGGCGCTTCACGTAACCAATATCGAACTGAAGAAGCCGGAGATTGTGCTTCTGCATACTACCGACGGAAGATGGAATTTCTCCAGCATGGGCGCGAACTCGCGGCCGACCTCGGCGGCGCAAGCGTCTGCTTCCGGAAGCAGCCAGCCGACAAATCTCTCCGTCGGCAAACTGAAAGTAAAAGAGGGCCGCGTCTCGGTCAACCAGGCAAACTCCTCGCGATCTCCTCACGTTTACGACAACGTCAAAATCGAGGTTCACAACTTTTCGTTTGCTTCGCAATTTCCCTTTACCCTCACAGCGGACTTGCCCGGGGGCGGCACAATGGCGCTGGACGGCACTGCCGGACCGATCAACCCCAATGATGCCTCGGCCACTCCCCTGCAGGCGAAAATGGAAGTGAAGCACCTTGATCTGGCTGCGTCCGGCTTTGTTGAACCTTCCACGGGAATTTCCGGCTTCGCTGACTTCCAGGGCAACGTGATTTCCGACGGGCGCCTGCTGCACACGCGAGGCACCTTGAATGCCGAAAAACTAAAGGTCGCGCAAAAAGGCTCACCTGCAGGCCGTCCGGTTCAGGTCAAGTACGCCGTTGATCACGATCTACAGAAACGGGCTGGAACACTGACGGAAGGCGAAATCAGCATGGGACGGGCGATCGCCAAGCTGACCGGCAACTATTCGATGCGCGGCGACTCAACCTTATTGAACATGAAACTAAATGCTCCCGGCATGCCGGTGGACGATCTGGAGGCGATGCTGCCCGCTGTGGGCGTGGTTCTGCCTTCCGGCTCGCAACTCAAGGGAGGCACGCTCTCTACGGCTCTGGCGATTCAGGGTCCGACCGACAAGCCGGTCATCACGGGGCCGATTCGCCTGGCGGACTCACAATTAGCCGGTTTTGATCTGGGATCGAAACTGTCGGCGATTTCGGCGTTCTCGGGCGCGAATACGGGTTCCAACACTGCTATCCAAATTTTGAGCACGGACACTCGCGTGGCACCAGATGGCGTGCGCACCGACAACATCAACCTGATTATCCCAGCTTTGGGAGTCCTAACCGGAAGCGGAACCATCAGCCCGAGCGGAGCTCTGAACTATAAGATGACAGCGAATCTCAGTGGCGGAGCGGTGGGCGGGCTGACACAAATCGCGGGCGTGTCGAACAGGATGGGAAGCATTCCTTTCTTCATTCAGGGCACCTCCTCGAATCCGAAATTTGTGCCGGACGTGCAGGGCATGATGAGCGGCCAACTCAAGTCACGGCTGCCGGCCAACGACACCGGCAAGCGCTCTCCGTTTGACGCCATCAAGGGACTGTTTGGGCGGAAGAAAAAGCCTCCAAAGTAGCGCGTTTAGTATCGAACACTAATTGTGGAGTTGATAGGGACGATACGCCAAGAAGATTTGGGAGCAGGCCTTAAACGTAGCCCAAGCCGGCCAGTCGGTCGCGCACCGTCTTTTCGGCATCCTCTGAGCTGTCTCCACGATCTCTCTTTTCCATTCCAGCCACCAGCGATTTGCCCTGCATGCTCTGAGGAATATCGTAGCCAGCCAGGTCGAGGAGAGTGGGAGCCATATCGATCAGATGTGCGCCTTCGTATTCTCCGCTGACCGGGCAGTTCGCCGCGGCCAGGATGAACATTCCCTCTGGGGTCTGATCGTTGCTTAGATTCGATCGCTCTCCGCGGATTGAAACGACGAGCACCATAGTCTCATTGTCAAGCGTCTCCAACACGGCTCCGATCTGTTCGTCGAGGCCCGAATAATATTGTGCAATCACGTCTTGCAAATGCCCCTCTGATTCGATTTCGGGGCGCAGCTGGTCGAAGTCTTTCCCAAAAGCTTGCTGAATGCGGTCCAGACCATCCTCGACAGAATGAAAGTAATCCCATTCCTCGTCGGCCAGTAGGCTGCGCACAAGCTCCCATTGTTTGCGACTCGTGCTGAGCACTTCGTCCGCGAGCGCCTCTGGGCGAGTGATTGCAACGTTCCCCATATCCGGGAAGTGTCCGCCCGCAGGTCCCGGGGCGGTATCCTTCAGGCCCGAAGGAACATCCCTTCCTGGGTGCTCAGGTGTGTGCAGATGTTCGTCGCCGGCGGCATGTATTCTCCGCGGCTGAGTACCAGGCAGCACGCCGATAATGATGGACTGCTTTCCCCGTTGCGCTAATTGATCCCAGATAGCAAGCGCGGGCGATGAACCGGAATTTGCCGATGCAGGAATCTGGCTGGTCGCCATGCTCATCCACGCGGAGGCTACCGAGACTGAGCTAATGCTCTGGAGTCGACCGTATACACCGCAATCCATGATGCGACGCAGATTCGTCAGGCGCTCATCCGCAAACAAGATTTCTGGCGTCGCACCATCGAGACCGAAGACAAGAATTTTCATGGACAATCGCTTCTATGCCAAGTACTCATGTCGAAACTATCACTCAAGGGAAGCCACATTCAGAGCACCGACTTGCCTTCCATCGAATCGGGCACGGACACACCAAGATAACTCAGAATGGTTGGCGCAAGGTCGACAATGCTGGGTTGCGGATTCTGCGCCTTGCGATTCATGAAGAGAATACCGGGGACCGATTCGGGATTAATGATGTGATCGCCGCTCCAGCGGCGCTGATTGTCCTCCAGCAGCGAATTGGCAAAGTTGCCAAGCGCCGTGTGCCACGACACCCGGTATCCGGGAGCGAAGTTGACGAGGAGGTCGGGAGAGTTTTCCACGAAGGGGCCGAAGTAGAGCGCCTCCCGTCGCGATACGCTTCGGACTGCAGGATTCTGCTTTACCACATCAGGAAAGTTGGCTAGACCACTCTCGATCACGCGCCGCACGCGCTCGGCATCGGTTCCCTGTTCGACGATTCCCTGTGCCTCGCGTCCTTTCTTGTTCAAATAGATCCCGCCCAGTCCGACGGCATAGGCGTAAGTCCGAGACCAATCAATCGCGGCGGCACCATCTCCGGTCTCCTCGCCAGGTTTGCGACGATTCTTAAGTGCGAGCAAACCGTTTTGGAATAGCCAGGTATTGGTGTCGAAGGCGCGGCGAAAGCTTCCGAATCCATGATCGGAGAGCACCAGTAGCAAGGTATCTTCATCCACGCGGTCGAGCACTGAAGTAAGAATCCTGTCGCAACGGTCATAATGCTCCTCAATGCGTTGAGAAAAATCCGCCGACAGATCATGTTCGAAGCCAGGATGTTCGCGGTCACGGAAGCGCCACATCATGTGCTGCACCCGGTCGGGGGTGTCAAACAATATGAAGAACAGGCCTTCATTGAAGCGCTCAAGCTCAAAGCGCATCAATTTCTCGCGCTCCTCGAGCACTAGTTCGCATTGCGCCAGGTAGCCGGATTCGTCCAGCCGTCCGTTGTTCAGGCCGTTGTGGTCCTCAGCCATGCCCAAGGTGGAAAATAATCCGAGCTTCTCAGAGATTTCTCTGGCGTACTCCGCTGGCGATGAGACTGGAAACAGGGGCGCCGCCGGATCAAAATTCACAGCGGAGACATAGAACTCCAAGTGAGGTTCGAGTCGGCGAACATAAAACCTGGCGATGCCGGTAACCGACTGCAGCAAGGAGAACTTGAATTTGAAGCGAACCCACTCGCTCCAACTTCTCTCGGCAACCTCAATCCGTGCAGGAGTCCCACCAGTCTCGATGAGCAATTTGCGATTCGCTCTGTCTGCGCGAATGCGTATCTCGCAGAATGTATCCATGGGCGGTGATTGGCGAGTGTTTCGCGGCCCCAGGACACGGGTGCTCACGCTGGTGCCGGAGTCGAGAATGACAAGTTGCTCGTTCTCTTGTGCTGCTGTGCTACGATCCTGCGTATAGAACGTGCCTTTGCTCTGACTGCCCCGCAAATCGGGTACCCCGACACCGGCCAACATTCGTCCGTGCAGAGTTTCCGGAGGAAAGGTGCACGGACAGCGCAAAATAACACTGGGAATACCGGCATCGGTGAGCGGCTGCCAAAGCGGGATTCCTTTGCGCTGATTGACAACCCGCGGCTGCGCGAGGACGTTTCTGGGCCGCTCAAAGCGGCTCAGGGCAGAATCGGGCAGATAGGTGTTCGGATCACGAGTGATGAAATCAAAGATCCCGTGTCCGCCCGGATTGGCGCCAGTTACAAATGAGGACCATGCGACAGGAGTTTGGGCGGGGTAAGTAGTCTTCAGGCGTGTGTATCCGCCCAATTCACGAACCTTGGCGAGATTAGGCAGTTCTCTGCGCTCCAGCATGGCTTCCACAATGCTGGGCTCAAGCCCATCAAGCCCAATGACGATGACTTTTCTTGACAAAGAAGAGATCCGAAATCAAGAAGTCTGACCGGGAACACTGTTCTGCGATTCACCGGCAGCAGGTTCGGGGGACCCGCGTAATTTTCGGATGATCTTGAAAAACGTGGTGACGACTTTGTTCCAGAAAATAAGGAGCAGTCCAAGCAATCCGGCCAGACCTGAGGTCACCCCCATTATCTGGTCCGGTCCGCCGTACAGTGCCAGATATAGAATTCTCATTTAGTCTCCCCACACCCGCGCGTCGTGCTCCAGTGTACCAGTTTGGAATTAGTCCGAAATAGCACGGTAGTTACATTACTGTGCACAAACCTCGGACGCGGCTTGTCGCTTCAGGATTCTGGAGTTGCGGTCGGGCACCGAGGCGCGAGATTGCACGCGGCCGATTTTGGAGAACATAACACCACCGCAGGACTGGTCCAGAAATCTTCCACGTGGCGCGAATTCCTGAAAACAGAACAAGCGGCACCCCTGCCAACAAAAAGAGGTGGCAATAACATTCCTGTTTTCAATCGCTTATGGAGATAAGGCAGAGCGCCAAAATTACTTGATCTAATTTGCGGAGCCAAGTGTGTGTTTGATGGGTGACCCGCATCCAGCAAAGCAGAGTCGTTGTTCCGAAAACAGAACAAGATCCGCAAGTCTACAACGAGCTGGTGACGCGGGCTGCGGCGACGGGATTCTGTAAACGGCCCAAATACCACGCAAGATCGGTGGCACGTTGATACCGGTCGGCCAGTCCGGCATGCGAGAAGCTCGCACCCGGCAACGCCGCTGCTGTCCACAACTTCAGTCGGACTGGGATGACGTACAGTCGAAATTGGAGAGCCGCTTCCACCATCTGCTCGCCGGCTGCAGCTACGCGCCGGTCCGGACTGTGTCGGGCCGCTTCGCCCACCAGCATGAGAATCCCAGCATTTCGGGCGGCAGCATTCACGTAGTCGAGAGCCGCAAACATGCGTTGCCTCCGAACACTGCGAAATTCTGCCGGCGGCAAGTGCTTGCGGAGAAACTCATCCTCGCCCGGATCGACCAAGTTACGGAATGCCTGAATATCCACGGGGCGAGTGTGGCCTGCTAGATCAGCCACTCCAACAATCGCGCTATTTCGACTGCAAGCGGCCTTCCATATCAGCGTGACAATAACAGCAATGATCAAGACAAAGAATATGATTAGCAATTGAGTACTTCTCCCCCTCCGGCCATCTGCTTTGGCACTGGAGACCGCCCCCTCTTTTCCAAGAGTCGAGGTCGTGCTATTGTGCAGCACAAGGGGGCCTAATTCCCAGGCCTCTGTTGATTTTCGGCTTTTCGGAAAGCAGGAATGCCACTTTTTTCCGCCATCGAGGACTTAAAGGGTACGACGCTTCGCTCTATCTCCGGACTATTAGCCCGGTTGGAGTACCTGTCGGGGCTACGGAAGGACGAAGGAGCTTACGGCCATTGGGGATTCTCGCGGGTCCATGGAGAAGCCCCCGCACAGCAGGCTCTAGTCGAGGCGCATCGGACTACGCTTTCGGGCATATTGCGTACTCCGCTACGGCGAATGATGAAGGATGCGGAGGCCTCCAGCCAGCACACCGGAGCAGACCCGGCAAAATATGTATTGTCACTATCTCGCCGTTCTCCGGAACTTCTACCGCCAAATCCCGGGGCGGGATCGGCGCGTCATCTCAGCGCAGTGCTGCACGCTCTGGCGAAGCTGCTAAAGCATCGGTAGTCTGCCACTCGCCGAGCCTTATCGCCACCCCGACCACTTGTCCCATGACTTCGGCGTCCTGAGGGTGTCTGAGAACACGAATTGGGCTCGGAGACAACGGGTGCGGCTGCAGAATCAGATTTTCGCGTTCCAGAGTGCACCAACAGCAGGTGTATCCATCGCGAGTCTCGACAAAGTAGATGGGACGTTCGTACTCGGAGCGCCATGAGCCTTCGGCAATTGTGCTGCGCGACTCGTCCACTTGGATGAAGCTCCCCGGCGGAAGAATGGGGTACATGGTGAAATCATCAGTGCCAATGTAGCCGTAGGTGAAACTGTGACTGACAAATTGTTCGAGATAACTCACCGGCACCCAGCCCCACTGTTCGATGATACGACCCAAATTGTTGGTCCGCCGAGTGTCAAAGCTGGGATCCAGGCGGACTGGCATCTGCACCGCGCTCGCAGACTGCAAAGTTTCTGCCCGGTGAGACTTGGTAGGAAAGGCCAGTTTCAGGTCGGCAGCGCCATCGTTCAGGTCGACGCCGTACCACTTCATAAGCTCGCGCACGTCACGACGGTAAATCACCGCCAACGCGTACAATCTGTACAGATTCGGAACCACTCCTTTGGTTTCGATATCAGAGAGGCGGCTTGGTCCCAGGAAGAATTCTTCATTTCCGTGGCGGGCAGCTATGCGAGAGCTGGCGCTTTCCACGTCACGCATGGTAAGGCCCAACTTTTCCCGTACCTGTCGTAGACTTTGGCCCGCCTGTAACATCAGCCCCCCTCACCCATTTGTGCTCTGGAATAGTTAACACATTGGCACTCAATTAGCAAAAGGCATCACACTGAAGGTCTCCGGGAATACATCCAAGCTATGCCGAATTTGTGGCTCGTTTTCTGCCGTTAGAACGCACAATGGCGCGGGACCACATCTCGAGTTTAAAGTTAAACTGGTAGTCCGCTGAAGTGAGTTGGAGCGCTCATGAGTTTCGAAATGACCTCGTTCAGGCTGTTTGCGCTTCTACTTGTTGGAAGCCGGCTGTCATTGTGTTGCCTGGCCCAGCAACCTCAGACGACGGCTCCGTCTTCCCAGTCGGCGCCCGCGGCAACGCAGACATCAAAAAAACAAGCCGAGAAACAGATCGAGAAAAAAGAGCAGTCACAGCGCATGTTGGGCGTGGTTCCAATGTTCGGGGTCACAAGCCGTCAAAACGCTCCGCCGCTCACCGCCGGGGGGAAGTTTCATCTTTTCGTCAAATCGGCGTTCGATCCGTTCCAGTATGTCGCCGCTGGGTTGCAGGCTGGAATCAGCCAGGCTACCAATGAGTTTCCAGGCTACGGTCAAGGAGCAGCCGGGTATGGTAAACGCTATGGCGCCACTGTCGCCGACCAGGTCTCAAGCGGTTTTTTTAGTAACTTTTTCTATCCTGTGCTGCTGAAGGAAGATCCACGATATTTTCGTCTGGGGGAAGGCACCGTCAAACACCGGATTGAGTATGCCTTCGCGCAGGAATTTGTCACCCACAAAGACAGTGGTGGCCGCACCTTCAATTTCTCTAATGTCTTGGGAGCAGTTTCCGCCGGTGGTCTGTCCAACCTCTATTATCCGAGTTCTGACCGTGGCTTCGGACTAACCATGAGCCGTGCAGCCATCGCCCTTCTCTACGGGAGCGCAGGTGGTCTTGTCGATGAATTCTATCCTGACGTTCAGCGCAAACTGTTCCACAAACACCATCACGTCCCCGCTGTTCAATAGCAGAAGAAGCACACCACCACTGTGCCACTTCCCGGCCCAATCGGGCCATTCCGCTTGATGGACGCGGAATTTAGCCTTCCTCCTACTGACGGAGTTGGGATGAGGAGCGTGCCAGAAAGATTCCTTATTCATCTTTTCCGTTAACCTCAGATTTAGGGGAAGTACATGTCGACAGGCGAATCTCAGGACGAGGCGGCCCTTCAGTACGCCCTGGAAGAACTGCAGGACCTGGCGCAAAAGAGTGGGCTCAGCGGCAATGAGGTCACGGCCCTGCTGGAGCTGATGAGCATTTACGAAGTCTTGGATTATCTCGACGCCAAAATGTCGAACCGGCTGCAGTAAGAAACCCGGCGGCGACCGCCAGAAATCGCTTCCTGTGTGAGCCTTCGCTTTAGCTCGGTCAATCAAACACTCAACATCACCACTGAAGCAGCACCAACTCTGCGCAGAAGCCAGGCCCCATTGCGGCTAGAACGCTGAATGATCCCGGCTCCGGCCGACGTTGCTTCATGAACTTCTCCAGAACCAGCAGCACTGACGCGGACGAGAGATTTCCCACTTCGCGCAAGCTTTCCCAGGAAGCGCTCAGCGCCTCTTTTGGCAGTTCCAGAGCTTGTTGGGTTGCCTCGAGCACCCTGGGACCGCCGGTGTGCATGATCCAGCTTCCGACGTCGCCACGGGTCATGCCATAGTCCGCAAGAAACTGCTCGACGTCTTCCCGCAAATGTAGCGTGACCATGTCGGGCACGCTGCGCGAAAGCACGATCTTGAATCCCTTTTCTGAGATGTCCCAGCCCATCACGTCTTCGGTATCCGGATAAAACACCGACCGCGTCGCCAGAACTCTGGGACCGTATGCCGCCCTTTCTTCGCCGCAGAGAACCACGGCGGCCGCCCCGTCCCCGAATAAGCCGGTCGAAATCAAGTTCGCCGCAGAGAGGTCGTCCTCGCGCCAAGTAAGGGAACACAGCTCGACAGAAATCAGGGCAGCCGCCTGTTCGGGATAAGCCCGGATGTAATCCGCAGTGCGAGCGATTCCCGCGGCGCCCGCAACGCAACCCAGCCCGAAAATCGGAATGCGCTTGATGTTGGGGGAGAGGCCCATGCGGTTGATGAGTCGCGCTTCAATCGAAGGACTGGCAATTCCCGTAACCGAGACGAAAAAAATCGCTCCCAACTCGCCAGCGCCAATTCCCGCACCGTTGAGAGCCCGGCAAAGACTCTGTTTGGCAAGCTCGATGGCCGACTCGATCCAGGCATTGTTGGCGTCGCCCCAGGTCTTAAGATCGTGATAAGCAGGGATAGGCAAAGCGAGATAGCGGCCCTCGACGCCTACGCTGGCATGAAAACGATCGAGAACCAACGGATTGTCCAGCTTGCCGGCCCACTTGTGCTTCAACGCTTCACGGATTACGTCCTGCGAATAGTAGTTCTTGGGAAACGCGCTGGCGGCGCCCGCGATCCTGGTATTCATGAAATAGGT
>Ga0070697_100000420_pt1 | contig 32693 bp, 27 predicted proteins | sample KBSK1501metaG_FD_65475 | JGI IMG/M metagenome (GOLD analysis project Ga0070697, IMG submission 65475) | Corn, switchgrass and miscanthus rhizosphere microbial communities from Kellogg Biological Station, Michigan, USA - KBS K1-50-1 metaG | ecosystem: Host-associated > Plants > Roots >...
TCGGCGACGGCCCAGGCGATCGAAAGCCCGTCGAATGTTGCGGTGCCGCGGCCAATCTCATCGAGCAAGACCAGGGAGCGTGGGGTTGAGCTGTGCAGGATAGCGGCCGTCTCCGTCATCTCCACCATAAAGGTGCTGCGCCCGCGCGTCAGATCGTCGGAAGCTCCTACGCGCGTCCAGACACGATCGAGCAAAGGCAAACGCGCCCGCTCGGCCGGGACGAAGCTTCCCATCTGCGCCAGGATGGAGATGATTGCCGTCTGCCGCAGCACCGTGCTCTTGCCGCCCATGTTGGGCCCGGTGATGATCAGCAGCCGGTCAGTCGAATTGTTAAGGTAGACGCTATTCGGCACAAACGGATCTTCGTTAAAAACTTCGATAACCGGATGCCGGCCCTGCACAATCTCAATCTCATCGCCGTTATGAATTAAAGGCTTAACGTACCGTCTGCGCGCCGCCGTTTCGCCCAGCGAGGCCAACGCATCGAGAGCTGCCAGCGCGCGGGCCGTTCCCTGAATTCGTTTTGTCTCAGCTGCGACCTGCCGGCAAATGTCAGCAAAGAGCGTATTTTCAAGTTCGATGATGCGTTCTTCCGCGCCTAATACTTTCTTTTCCCAGTCGCGCAGTTCGGGCGTAGTGAATCGTTCGGCATTGGTAAGGGTCTGACGCCGTTCGTACTCAGCAGGGACGCGCGCGGCGTTTCCCTTGGACACTTCAATGAAATAGCCGAAGACGTTGTTGAACTTTATGCGCAGGTTGCTGATGCCGCTGCGGGTGCGTTCAGTCGCTTCAAGAGTGGCAATGATCTGTTTGGCATTGCGACTGATGGAGCGTAGTTCGTCGAGTTCTGTTGAGTAGCCCTCACGAATCGTATCTCCCTCGCTGATCTTTGCGGGCGGATGGTCGCTAATGGCCTTAACCAGCAACGCGCAAATCTCTGGTACTTCGTCAGCGCTCTCCGACAGAACTTGCAGCAGCGAAGACGGCAACCCAGCCAGGTTTTCGCGAATTGCGGGGACCTGGTATAGCGATCGCAGAATTGCATTCAAGTCTCGAGGCGTCGCGGATCCAAAACTAATCCGTCCGATCAAACGCTCCAGGTCAGAAACGTCCTTGAGCAATGACCGCAGCTTGTCTCGATTGATCTGCGAAGCAAACAGATCCTGGACGGCCGCCAGTCTTGCTTCAACTTCGCCTTGCTTAATGCACGGCCGCAGCAACCAAGATCGCAACAGTCTCGCGCCCATGCTCGTAACCGTTTCATCGATTACGCTCAACAGCGTTCGCCCACTCGCGCCGCCGAGCGACTCGACCAGTTCGAGATTACGGACGGTCACCTGGTCAAGCACCAGATGATCCTGCGGCTCAAAATAGGTTAAACCGGTTATGTGCGCTGCTGCCGCTCGTTGTGTTTCCTGCGCATAACGCAGGCACGCGCCCGCTGCGCGCACCGCTTCGTCCTTGCGCTCTATTCCGTAGCCCTCAAGCGACCGGACGCCAAAATGATTTAGTAAAAGTTCTGCGCAATCCTTTTTTTGCCAGAGCCAATCTTCCAGCGGAGTCAATGACGCGTCGAGGAATCGATCATTCTGAGAGTCGCTCGAAGCGTTGTAACGCAAACTGTTAGTTTGCGGTGACTCGCTATCACTCAAGCTGACAGCCTCCGGGTCATCCCGCAAACTAACAGTTTGCGTTACGTCTCCCAGGGGCAGGGGAGCGGTTTGCGCTTTGGGCGAGAGACCGGCCTTTATTAAGGGTGCGAGCGACGTAGGGAAAAGAAGTTCGCGCGGTGAATACGATTCCAGGTCGCCGCGAATCTTGTCCCAGGCGCGGGCCCCGCTCTCCTGTGTGACGCGAAATTCTCCGGTGGAGATATCCAGAAAGGCAGCGCCCACTGTGTCTCCCGAGCTGCATACCGCAGCCAGGAACACTGCTTCGCGGGCATCGAGAAGCTGCGGGTCGATTGGAGTTCCGGGAGTGACTATCCTGACAACTTCGCGCCGCACGAGTTTCTTCGTCTTAGAAGCTTCCTCGGTCTGTTCGCAAATCGCCACGCGATACCCTTTGCGCACCAGCCGGGCGATGTAGTTTGCCGCCGAGTGATGTGGAACGCCGCACATGGGAACCGCATCGCCACGTTCTTTGTGTCGCGCGGTCAGCGTTATTTGCAGTTCGCGCGACCCGATTACAGCGTCGTCGTAAAAGAGTTCATAGAAATCGCCAAGACGGAAAAACAGCAGGGTTCCGGGATGTTGCTGCTTCAGCTCGTAATACTGGCGCAGCATTGGCGTTTGTGGGGAAGTCGTCATAGAAAGTGCTATTAAATTATTCTAATGAAGGCGAAGCGAAGACTACATCCGCGAATGATGGTTGTGCAAGGCGCTGTGAGAAACACCACCACCAGAGGCTTCGCAAGAAGACTGGCTAAAGTCCAAAGTCCAATGTCCAAAGTCCAAAGTCTTTCTTCTGCGGGTCGAGTCAGCACTCGCCACATTACCAGCAAAAGGATTTGGGGAGACACAGACTTTGGACTTTGGACCTTGGACTTTGGACTATTGACGGGACCTTGGACTTTGGACGGGCTTCCCAAACTATGTTAGTTTCCTGACTTCGTGAACAGCAATTTACCAAATCCTGATAACTCCCGCTCTGGCGTCCTGACGCGTTCACTCGAAGAGCACTTGAAAACCATTCAAGCTCTGATCGACTCCCGACTTGGCGAAATTGAAGCTGCAGGTAGTCTTATCTGGGATGCTCTCAAATCCGGCAACAAAATTCTCCTTTGCGGAAATGGCGGTAGCGCTGCTGATGCCCAGCACATCGCAGCCGAACTCGTGGGCCGCTATGAACAAGAGCGGCGGGGGTTCCCGGCCATATCGCTAACCACAGACACGTCCGCTCTAACGGCTGTAAGCAATGACTACGGCTACGAGGAGGTCTTCGCGCGACAGGTGAAGGCCCTGGCGGTCGCCGGCGACGTTCTGATTGCGATCAGTACCAGCGGAAAATCTCCAAGCGTGGTTAAAGCTGCGGATCAGGCACGGGCTCTGGGCTGCAAGACAATCGCGCTAACGGGCTGCTCCGGTGAGCCATTGAAGTCCCACTGCGACCTTGCTGTCGTCGTTCCCTCCGACCGGACGTCGAGAGTTCAGGAGGCCCATATAACTATTGGCCATCTTTGGTGTGAAATAGTCGACAAGGTGCTTGCAGAAGGCTAACCCCTAAGTCCAATGTCCAAAGTCCAATGTGCAAGGTCTGTCTTGGGAAGCTGGAATCAGCACTCTCCACATTGGTAAAGAACTTAGTGGTACACAGACTTTGGACCTTGGACTTTGGACTTCGGCCCCATCGGGAAACTACTTGACATAGATTATCGATGCATTTAGGCTCTGGGGCGCATTCAATTGGTCAATCTGTAGCTCGGTGATTTCCCCAGAAGTCACTCCACTTCACAAGTTGGTTTTGTAAACGCGGGATTTGTTTGGGCGTTTCTGCACGCTATATTTCAGTCTACGGGAGTTTGACGAAGTAAGTTTTGCGGGCCCTGCTACGAAACAGAGCTGACGGGTTAGATCCTGCCGCAATTTCTCGTAATCCCAATTTGTAACCATCGATGTTTCCCCAAAAAGCCAAAAGCATCGCAGAGATCGATTCAAAAACCTACCCTTTAGGTGAGAAGATCGAACATCCTGCCGATGAAGCGAGTCTGGCACTGGTGGCCTTGAGTCACACGCCGGTCGAGCGACGCCTTTACGCGGCGATGCTCGCGGGGATGAATGGTGCCAACGATCGACCCGAAAATGATTTGGCCGAAGATCGTCCGCCAGTTTTCACCGTCCGCACCTTAATGGACCTTACCGGTATCGTCAGTTTGAGCACCATCAGACGAGGCCTCGAAGGATTGGTGTCGAAGTTCAGTATCGAACGCGAAGTTAAGGCTAACGGAAACGGAACGCGCGATCACACTTCCGCCTATCGCGTCTTCCCTCCTGATCAAGTGATTGCGCGGCGCGAAGAGCGGGGGATGAAGTCGTATGCGAAGGGAATCGAAAGCGGCGTTGGCGGTCGCGCTTTCGAGCGAGTTATCCAGAGAGTGGTGGAGAACAAAAACCTGAGCCGCCGCGAGGCGCAGGTAGCGTTGTGTTGTGTCGAAGGACTGACAAACGCGGAGATCGGTTTGCGACTGATGGTGAGTGAGCAGACGGTGAAATTCCATTTGCGTCACATCTTCATCAAGTTTGGAGTGAGGCGACGAGCGGAATTGATATCGCGACTACTGCTCTAGCAGTGGTCAGTGGCCAGTGACCAGTGGTCAGCGAGATTGAAAAATTAATGCTGCCTCGCATCTGAGGTTTCCCTTCGGGGTACCGTGTGTGGACATTTCGCAAGAAATGAAAACATACCAGGACACACGTGTGTCTGGCAGCAGTTTAGGTTTCAAGTTTCAAGTTCCAAGTTCCAAGTTTCTAATCCACAGGTTGAGACCAGACCTCCCTGCGATCTTAGCAAGGTTTCGTTTTAGACCTGGAACTTGAAACTTGAAACTTGAAACTGGAATGCAAAAACACCTATGAGCAAAGCCGTAAGCAGCAAAGACAAGAAGAAGAAAAAGAAGAAAAAGACTGCCCTCGTGATCTGCAAGGACCGGAAAGAGTTCTGGACTACCCAAACTCAGTTCTGGCAATGGGTGAGAGAGGGCGTCGTTACCAAGACCGACGATAACCCTTTAACCGGAACCTTCAAAAGAGAGCACGAGGAACTACTCGTACTCTTAAGTAACACAGTCTTAAACCTGGCCCACCCTAACCACATGCGCGAAGCATTGCTTTCACGCAGGGTTGGGCTGGCGAGAAAGTAATGAGGTTTTTATGAGCAAGAACAAGTTTGTTAGCGGCTTTGGCGTAAAGCTTCTGGTAGTGGCAGCTTGCTTTGCCGCTTCGTTTTCCGTCAAAGGCCAGCAGGCGGCGGAGCCAACCGCGGCGGACAAAACTGCGACCCCGGTTAGTACTCCGGTCGCCGCTGCCGCCGCCGACGAACGCTACCGCATCGGTCCAGGCGACGTGCTGGATATTCGAATTCTGAATCGTCCTACCCTTTCGCGCGACGCGGTTCGCGTTGAAGGAAACGGCGTGATCCGCATGCCGCTGATCGATGATGAGATTCAAGCTGCCTGCAAGACGGAAGGCGAGTTGGCGAAGGAAATTGCCGAGAAGTACACCAAGTTTTATCGCAAGCCGCAGGTGGATGTTTTTATTAAGGAGTATCACTCGCGGCAGGTGGCAGTCATTGGTGCGGTGAACGAGCAGAGTCGATTTGAGTTGCAGCGGCGCGTTCGTCTGCTTGACCTGCTGACTTACGCGAAAGGTACTTCTCCGAAAGCAGGACAGACAATCAATATCGTACATGCGCCGCGAGTGCAGGGCTGTCAAAAGGCAGGCGAGACAGATGACGCAGCCTTTTCCAGTTATAAGCTGAGCGAGACGCTGCAAGGCGACCCTCGAGCCAATCCCTACATTCAAGCCGGCGACATCATCACTGTGCCCGAGGCTAACCTGGTTTATGTAGTGGGTAACGTCTATACGCCATTGACCATTCCGTTGAAGGAACCCATCACGCTTTCGCGCGCGGTGGCGATGGCGGGCGGTGTTAAGCAGGACAGCAAGAAAGACAAAGTGAGAATCGTGAGACAGGAGCCGGGCGCTGCCACGAGTAGGGAAATCGTGGTGGACCTGTCAGCGATTGAAAAGAAGCGCGCGGACGATATCGCACTGATGCCCAACGATATCATTGACGTGCCGACATCCGGCAGCAAGAGCTTTTTGCGTGGTCTGCTTGGCACCGTTGCGCCTTCGGTGGCTCAGCTGCCAGTGCGAATTGTTCCCTAGGAAAATTTCGGGGCAGTAGCCCGACAGTAATGGAGGGCTCTCGTTATGAAGACTTCTACCGACGTATCGTCTAGCTCAACACTAAGTTACTGGCTCTGCCAACGAGCCCTCCATAACTGTCGGGCTACTGCCCAATTTTAGAGGCTTAAGATGAAACCATCTCGTGAATTAATGAAGCCCGAGCCTGGTCTCGAGGCCATCGACGGACTGAGAGAGTCCGGAGGCAGTCCGCACGCTTACAACTACGGAGTTGACCCGAATGCGGACTCCGACATACATCTGCTTGATTACTGGCGCGCCGTGCGAAAGCGACTGTGGCTGGTTATCAGCATCGTCGCGCTGATTACGATGCTTGCGGTCATCTATGTTGCCCGCAAGCCGGATATCTATCAGGCCGGTGCTCGCGTTCAGGTAGACCTGGAAAACAGCGGCGCGCTGGTGGGTAAGACGCCTTACGTCTTTGGTCCTACGAACGACCCCACCTACTTCAACACGCAACTGCAAATTCTCATTAGCCCGGGCTTGATGCGGCGCGTAGTTAAAGCGCTTGACCTCGAACACAACCCCGACTTCTTTAAGGGAAACTCAACGCAAAAGAGATCGACGTGGCAAACCGTCAAGGGAATGATCGGACTCGGTAGCCCGAGTAAGCCGGACGACAACACCAGGGCGAAGGACGAGTTGCAGCTTCGCAATACAGGGACCGTCTCCACCGCTCACGAGGACCTTGCCGAAGCCAAACGTCTCGCCCCTTATGTTGCCGTTATCCTTGGAGGTCTGAAAGTTGACCCGGTAAAGGAAACCCGCGGCTTATACAAAGAGACGCGCTTAATCGATATCACCTTTACCCACACTGATCCGGAGGTAGCTGCGAGAGTAGTCAACGCCATCGCCAAGACGTATGTCTTCAACAACCTCGAGAAGAAGGGCGAGACGAATACCACTACCGCGGAGTTTTTGGAAAAGCGTATTGCGGAGTTGCAACAGAAAGTTCGTACCGATGAGGAGAAGCTGGTCAACTACGCAAAAAACAATCAGATAATTTCACTCGAGCCCAACCAGAATACCGTTGCCGAACGGCTTGCCGGTCTCAACAAGCAGTTACTAGAGGCGGAGAATGAACGCATCGAGGCCGAATCAAAATACAACGCCGCCAGGACAGGAAGCGCTGTCAACGCCCTCGCCGATCTCGACGCGAAACAGGTAAACGAAACGGAATCGAAAATGGCAGACCTGCGCCAGAAGCGCGCGCAATTGATGGTCGACGCCACCGAGGAAGCGCCGGAAGTTAAGGAGGTCGATCAGCAAATAGCGGAGCTGGATCGGCAGGCCAAGGATTTGCGCGCACGCAAGAGCAGCACGATTCTGACGAACCTGGAAACGAGTTACCGGCAAACCCTGGCGCGCGAGCAGGAGTTGCGCAAGTCGTTTGAAAAGCAACGCAGTGAAACGCTCACGCAAAATGAAGCTGCGATCAACTACCGGATCATTCAGCAGGAGATTGAGACGAACAAAACGCTGCTGGAGAATCTCCTGCAGCGCTCGAAAGAGAACGACGTAATCATGGCCAGCAAGCCAAACAACATCTCTGTTGTCGATTACGCCATCACGCCCGAAGGTCCTATCGGTCCAAATCGCACGCGAACAGTTTTTGTTGCCTTGTTCCTCGCACTGGGGTTGGGAGTTGGTTTTGCGCTGCTGCTTGAGTACCTCGACGATACCGTCCACTCCACCGAAGAAGTTGAACGGCTGCTACATCTGCCTGCGCTTGCCGTGATTCCTGCGGTCCTCGGAAAAAATGGCAAGCGTCGCTTGCTGGCGGGTCCGGGAGCGTTGCAGAAGCGAAACGGAAACCCGGGCGATAATCCGGAATTACTGATGAATGTGGACGGCCGCTCGCCTTTGGCCGAATCCTACCGGCACCTGCGCACTTCAGTGTTGCTTTCAACTGCTGGTCGAGCGCCGCGTTCTTTGCTGGTGACTTCGAGTTTGCCAGGAGAAGGGAAGACAACAACCGCCGTCAATACGGCAGTGAGTCTGGCGCAAACCGGAGCAAGCGTAGTCATCATTGACGCTGACATGCGACGGCCGCGGCTGCGCTCAATTTTCGGATTGTCTGACCGCGCCGGCTTGAGCTCGATTCTGTCGAGCGAACTGTCTGAAGCTGAGCTGTTAGCAATGGTTTCGCAGGTGCCGAACGGCCTGCAAGTTTTGACTGCTGGGCCGATACCTCCCAATCCGGCGGAACTTTTGGGCTCCGACCAAATGCGCCGCTTGATGATCATTCTGCAGTCAAAGTTCAATCACGTCGTGGTGGACTCGCCTCCAGTCAGCTCGTTTACTGATGGCGTTTTGATTTCATCGATGGTCGACGGCGTGTTGCTGGTGGTGCACGGCGGGAAGAGTTCACGCCACGTGGTGAAGCGCTCGCGGCAATTGCTGCAGGATGTGGGCGCCAAGATTTTTGGCGTGGTATTGAACAACGTCAACCTGCAATCGCATGACTATTATTACTACCAGCGCTACTACGGCTCGAGCTACTACAAGCGCGACGGTGAAGAGTACGCCGAAGCCGCCGCGGCGGCCAGTCCGCTGAATTTGAAATAATGAAGGACGTGTTCGGAATTTGCCGCACCATCCCTTGAAAAAGATCTCTTTCATTTTGGCAAGACATCCTTGAGTCACAAGTTGGCATTTAGCATGGTTCCGTCATTCTTGCGCCCTCACGTGGAGCGGTTAGAGAAGTCATCAACGGGCTCCAGGTTGATTAAGGGGGCATTCTGGAGCGTGAGTGGAGCGCTTGTTTCGCGTGCCCTGGCCATTGCCTCGGCGATCGTTGTAGCGAGGGTGACTGGTAAAAGCGGCTTCGGCGAATTAGGCGTCATTCAGAGTACCGTGGGTATGTTTCAAGTCTTCGCTGGTTTTGGTTTGGGGATTACCGCGACAAAATATGTCGCCCAATATAGAACTACCGACGTCGAAAAGGCAGGGCGCATTATCGGGCTGTCCACTTTAGTAGCACTCGGTACAGGAAGCGCGATGGCTCTAACCCTTATGGTGTCCGCTCACTGGCTCGCGCAAAACTCACTAGCGTCGCCCGAACTAACGGGGCCACTCCGGATCAGCGCGCTTATGCTCTTGCTGGGCGCTCTGACCGGCGCTCAGACAGGAGTGCTATCTGCGTTTGAGGAGTTTAAGACAATTGCGCGGATAACATTAATCGCCGGCCTTGCTAACTTTCCGCTCATGGTTGGCGGTGTCTACCTTGCGGGCGTGAAAGGTGCGGTTTGGGCGCTCGTCGCAGCGATGGGCGTCAATTGTCTACTGAACCACTTCGCGTTGCGCCACACCCTACGAATCGCCGGAGTGCCACCACGCTTTTCAGCTTTCACTGATGAACTGAAGGTACTGTGGCGCTTTTCGGTACCGGCGGTTGGCGGTGCGATCATGATTGCCCCAGTCCTCTGGCTCTGCAACGCGATGCTGGTGAATCAGCCCGGCGGCTACGGCGAAATGGGAATCTACAACGCAGCCAACCAGTGGCGAACCGCAATCATGTTCCTACCGGCTACCGTCGAGGTCATGATCCTGCCGATTTTGTCCAACCTACGCGGTGAAGGTAATTGGACCGCATATCGCAAGGTCCTTCTTTATAACGTCGCCTTCAGCGCCGGAATTGCGCTTATCGCCGCACTAGTTGTCTATGGTCTTTCTCCGTTGATTCTAAAATCGTATGGCCACGGTTTTGAATCTGGTCGATTGGTTATTCTAATACTCGGCTTATCGGCAGTCTTAACCGCAATCACTAGTGCGAGCGGACCATTCATGGCGAGCGAAGATAGAATGTGGTCGGGAATGATTCTCAATCTGGTCTGGGCGGTCACGCTCCTGAGTAGTACCTGGTTTTTGATCAAAAGAGGAGCCTTGGGCCTTGCGCTGGCATACCTCATAGCCTATGCGGTCCACCTTGTGACCGTCAGTTGTTTTGCATATTACATGCTGTCCAACCGACAGTCGTCGCTAGCGGCAATGCCGGGACCTAGTTCGTCCGTCACGCAGGCAGGAAGTTCTTGAATAGTTGCTGGGCTCAGCTGAGGAATGTCTGGAGGGCAGAATGATCCCTCTGTGCCTTGTCAGTCACGGGCAGCCTGCAGCCAATCCCCGCCTAGTTAGAGATGGTCACGCTCTTGCTGAGGCTGGTTACAGCGTACGCGTTGTGGCGCTGCAACTTCAGCGGAACTTGGTTGAGCACGACCGCGCGATTGCTGATAAGGCAAAGTGGCAGTATGAACCGGTGGATTTTTCGGCGCGCAAAAATGGGACGATGAGTTGGAATTACGTCAGAGCACGTCGTCGAGCAGCAGCCGCTCTTGCCAGCCGTTGGCCCAGTGAAGAGCTGGTGGCCCGAGCAGCCGGCTACGCGAGTCCCGAATTAGCTACCGAGGCCGGTAAACAACCTGCAGATCTTTTCATCGCCTATCAACACAATTCGCTGCCTGCGGCATCTTGGGCGGCGAAGAGACATGGGGCAGTATTCGCGCTCGATGCGCAAGACCTTTTGGCGGACTGTTCAGCTGAACCGGTAGCGCTGACGCGTAGCATTGAAATGCGGTACTTGCGAGATTGCGCGTACGTGTCAACTATGTCCGAGGCTGCCGCGAAACGCTTGCAAGAAACCAACAACCTGTGCCGAGCTCCGATTGTTCTTCACAACACTCCGGGGTTATGGGAGCGCTGCAGCATAGTCCCACCGCCGGACAGGCACTCAACGGAATTGATCAGTCTTTACTGGTTCGGCCAAACGATAGGTAGCCATTCTTGCGCGGACCAGGTGTTGGATGCGATGTCGCGGCTTCCTAGGCGCATTCGCCTTGTGTTGCGTGGACAGCCTGAGGAATCGTTTGTCATGAAGCTGCGGAAGGCGGCTGAGGACTTTGGATTGAGTCAGCAATTGGAAATCTTGCCGCGAGCAGAACCGACCGAAATGGTTCCCTTGGCTGCCGAACATGACATTCTTTTGGGCACGCAGCCAGGAGCTGAGCTGTTCCATCAAATGGCAATAGGCAACAAGGTGTTTACAGGCATGATGGCCGGGCTCGCGTTAGCTCTGTCGGATACCATCGCGCACCGGGAATTGTTATCTGAGGTGCCAGGGTGCGGTTTCCTCTTTCAGGACCGTGACGTCGAAGGACTAACCGCTAAACTTCGTGAGCTGTTAGACGATCCCAGTAGGTTGGAAGCGATGAAGCTTCTTTCATGGCATCATGCTGAGGTGAGATTTAACTGGGAGCAAGAGTCGAAAATCTTATTGCAAACGGTTAACACGGTCCTCTCACGCTCCCTCCTTGAGGTCCAAGGCTAATATGAGTGGCGCCTTAGAACGTAGCGTGAACCTAATCCCCTGGCAGGCGCGCCATTGGATCAAGCACATCCCAATGGTTGCGCGCCTACAACGTCTCTTTTTTGGCCGATTTCTTTCCGGGCGAAAGTTTCTCCATACGATCAATGCGGGACCGGCGAAGGGGCTCGTCTATCCCATCAGCTTGCCACTCGACAAGGCTATCTGGACGGGCACCTATGAAACGGAACTTGCGCAAGCTGTCGCCATTGCAGTTTCCAAAGGCGATGTCTGTTATGACATCGGGGCCTATCGGGGATTCTTCAGTGGTGTTTTCGCACTAGCCGGTGCGGGCCGAGTGATAGCATTCGAACCATTTGCGGAAAATTGTCTTCAACTTCAGCTTCTGGTCTCTAATAATCCACACTTGCCCCTGAATGTTGAAAACATAGCTGTCGGACGAGAAAATGGCCTCGCCGAATTTAGCGTCATGCCCGACAGCAGTATGGGCAAGCTTTCCTCCAGTGCCTTTCAACCTGAAGCGGAGCAATCAAACGTGCTAAAGGTTCGTGTTCAAACGCTTGATAGTTTGATGGCCGAGGGCAAGTATCCCCATCCTCAAATTATCAAGCTGGATGTTGAAGGCGCCGAGGTTGATGTGCTGCTTGGCGCTGCTGAAACACTTAAGATAGATCAACCGTTGCTGTTTATCGAAGCTCATTCGGATACTCTGCGTGAAGAGTGCTGCGACATTTTGAAGCGGTTCGGATATGAGGTTAGGATCTTGGAGAGTCTGCAGGAGAGGTTAGCTCTCCGTGGTGTCTGCCACCTGATTGCGAGGCCGGAATAAGTCTCCAAATGAGGCACAAGAGAGTTTTAATTGTCAGCCCGCATTTTCCACCGATCAATGCGCCGGACCATCAGCGAGTGCGCATGGCCCTTGCTCATTTTCAAGAGTTCGAATGGGAGCCGGTCGTACTTGCCGTCGATCCAGAGTTCGCAGAAAATAATCGCGATGATTCCCTCCTGGCGACAATTCCTAGTGATGTTGAAATTCATCGGGTGCGTGCACTACCCGCAGGGGTAACAAGACGTATGGGAATTGGCAATCTCGCTCTGCGATGTCTCCCATATTTACGTTCGAAGGGTAATGAGCTGCTCGCGGATCGTTCGTTCGATTCCGTTCTCTTCTCTACGAGTATGTTTCCGGTAATGTCCCTGGGTCCGGGTTGGCGGAAGCGATTTGGAGTTCCCTACGTGCTCGACTTTCAGGATCCTTGGCTGACTGATTACTACAAAGACAATGAGCTTCAACCGCCCGGTGGGCGGATCAAATATGCCCTTTCAAACATGCTAGGTCGCGCGCTCCAGCCGCGTGTCGTTCGGGAGGCCGCACATATCCTCGTCGTGTCACCTGCGTATCCCGATCTGCTGCGCTCGCGCCATCCTGAATTGAGCGGGAAGGATTTTACTGTACTACCCTTTGCCGGCGCTCAAAGCGATTTTGAATTCGCAAGTTCCTCAAATGCCCAACATGAAGTGTTTACCAAAAACGACGGACTCAGTCATTGGGTTTACGCGGGTGCCGCCGGCGCGATCATGGAAAAGTCCATTCGCGCTTTTTTTGCCGCACTAAAGTTAAGGGTGGATCGTGAGCCCCAGTTGGGAAGATGCCTAAGAATTCATTTTGTTGGCACTTCCTATGCCGGAGCCGCCAAGGCACGAAAGACTGTCCGGTCCATAGCTGCAGAGTTTGGCCTCGATGGAATTGTTGATGAGCTCGCTGATCGTTTGCCCTTCCTCACGACTTTGAGATTGTTGGCAGATGCTGATGCGCTTTTGATATTCGGCTCTGATGACCCTTCTTACACCGCGTCAAAACTCTTTCCCTACATTTTGGCCCGCAAACCGCTACTGGTGATCGTTCATGAAGAGAGTTCTATCGTAGAGATGGTCAATCGAACTCGCTCCGGCGTTGTGGTTACTTTCAGTAGCGATGAAACGCTAACTGAGATTGCGGCCCACATCGGCCATCGCTGGCTTGGATGGCCGGCAACTGAGTTGAGAACAGACTGGGATGAGTTTGATAAATACAGCGCGCTCTCAATGACTCGCTGCTTGTGTGCAATCCTCGATAGTGCGTCTTCCAAGAAAGTGGAGCGCATCGTAGCGTAGAACACCTAATGCAGACCACCTTAGCCATTTTGACGGAGAATCCTGAGATAGTTTCCCCCGTCTGCCCGGTTTGCGCAGCTGAGAACAGCAGGAAATGGGGAATGCGAAACTCTTATGCGATTTTCGAATGTTCAAGCTGCGGTATTGTCTTCTTTGATCGCGAAGCTTTCGAACTTCACGACTACCAAACATATTACGATTACACTGACAGTTGGGATGCGACTCGCGTCGATTGGGAAATCAAGATAAGGAAGCGATCTATTTCTAGGCAACTCGCCAGAATTGGCAGTTACGTAACTGGACGGCGGCTCCTTGATGTAGGAGCCGGTCCAGGGTTTTTCTGTCGAGTAGCCGTGGATAATGGGTGGGAGGCAAAAGCTCTTGAGGTATCCGAGAAGGCAGTGCGCATTGGCAAACAATTCTCTAATATCGAGTATGTCCAACTGGACGATGTCGCTGAAGAGAGCATGGATGTGATTATTTGCTATCACGTTCTGGAGCACATGGCACAACCCGATAACGTCATCCAAAGCTTGCATTCAAGGTTAAAGCCCGGAGGCGTCATAGCTGTTCATGTCCCGCATAGAGAGCCTCTCAGCTTTGCAATAAGAAACTGGCTGAGCTCGGGGAAACAGGCGGAGACCGAGAGGCTGTGTCAGCTGTATGTGCCCGAACATATTTCAGGCTTTACTAAAGAATCTCTACTTAACGCATTTCAGATATTTGGATTCGACCCACTATTCATTCAAACCAGTGCGATGTGGGGCACCTACTATGATCCCTTTTTTCTTAGAAACTATTTGAGGGAAAAGAACTATGCAGGCCTCCTTAAGCATGCACTCCGATCCGCGGTGGATAACTTGGGCAGAGCGTTCGGGCGGGGTGACTGGGTTGTGGGACACTTTAGAAAAGCTTGAAGACGACCGTTTCGTTTCTTCTCGGTCCTTGGAACACACGGATTCATTTAGGAATCGACACTTAATTTAAATGTTTTTGTTACCGTAAGGCGAAAGTCTAGTAGTCGAAGTTATCGTGCGTTACTGTCAAGCGGTTTTACCTAAATCAGGCTTGGGAAACCGTTTGTTTCCTTGGGCGCGCTGTCGACTCTTTTCCTTCAAGAATAACGTGCCCATGTTATCTCCCACTTGGACGCAAGTTAGAGTAGGTCCGTTGTTGAGAGGAGAGACTGATCTTAGGCACTACTCGGATCTTTTCCAGGTGGGATGCGACGAGGTTACCGGTCCCAGGAAACTTCTGGTTCGGATTTGCGCGCGCAGAGAGAATGAGGGAGGGAATTGCGAACCGCCTGCAAACAACGCAAGGCTCATCTTACGAGAATTTTACGGCGAGCGGGATCGGTTCCTTCGTCTCAATGGTTGGCATGAGTTCTTAGGGAAAGAAGTTCGCGCCATCACTAGACCGCGATGGATTGAGGCAGTAGACCAAACCAAAGACGTTTCTGTCGGAATACATGTTCGTATGGGGGATTTCGTTGAACCCGGATCAGATCCCAACAATCCACATCAGAGAGTGCCATGCTCATGGTATGTCCAAAGCCTGAGAGCGATCCGGAAAGTCGCTGGCTATCCAATTCGCGCCATTCTCGTTTCAGACGGTAAAGAGAAAGAACTCAGTGAATTGCTTGCGGAGGAAAATCTTTCACTGGTTCGAACGGGTTCAGCCATTAGCGACCTTTTGCTCTTATCAAAAAGCAAATTGTTAATAGCGTCTGCCGGGAGTTCTTTCAGCGCCTGGGCGGCGTTCCTGGGGCAAATGCCGAGTATTGCTCACCCATCGAAGGCGTTCGATTGGTTTCATTTGCTCAATCAAGAAGGCAATTACGTGGGCGGATTCGATCCGGCGGACCCACCCATTGCCTTTCTTGATCAAGTCGAGACAGTTTTTAGTCGAACGAGAGTGAAACAACTGTTCTAGTGAGCCGGTGCTGTCTCATCGTTCTCGCACCTCTTACATTGAAAGCTTTGCCAAACATTCGAAGCCACGTCAGTCTGGGTTCATTAAGACAGATTCTTCTAAAGCCGCATCTCATCAGGAGGATCCCGAGATATTTGTTTGACTTGCGGGCGTACCGCAAGGTCGAAATCGCCGCAACGGGTAAACACGCAAGATTAAGATTATATCCCTGCCTTCAGGACGATACACAGATTCAAAGTGCTCACTCATCTTATTTTTATCAGGACTGCTGGGCTGCAAGGCAAGTATTCAAAGAGAAACCATCGTGGCTTGTTGATCTCGGCTCTACAATGCTGCTAGTCGGAATCTTGTCGCAGTTTGCAAAGTGCATTTCAGTAGACTACAGACCTATACAAGCCCAGTTGGACGGCCTGCATCCAGTCGCTGGAACGCTCTTGAACCTGCCTTTCCAGGACAACTCCGTACCATGCGTCACCACGATGTGTGTTTTGGAACATGTGGGACTGGGACGCTATGGCGATCCACTGTCGCCACTGGGCACTTTGCAGGCGGTCGCTGAAATAGCGAGAGTAATCGCTCCTGGCGGAATAGTTGTTTACAGCGTTCCAGCGGGGCGGGAGATGAACGAGTTCAACGCCCACAGGCGTTTTACGCACGCACAAGCCGCCGCGTTCTTTAAAGGGTGGGATCTTATTAACTCGTGCGTCTTAACGCCCACACCCAGGTCTTTCGAATCCAATGAGACTCTTTCAGAATACAGCGATCCTGTTATTTGCTTTTGCTTCCGCAAACCGAACCTGTTGATTCCTTCATGAAGCCTAAGCGACTCGCGATTCTAACAACACATCCAATTCAGTATCACGGCGCGTGGTTCCGCAAGCTAGCCGCCCAGCCAAGTCTGAACATCGAGGTTCTATATTGCCACAACGTGACTGCAAGAGAGCACGCCGACGCGGGATTCGGCGTGGAGTTTGATTGGGATGTTTCATTACTTGACGGCTATCCTCATCGTTTTCTCAAGAATGTCTCGAGACAACCTGGCATCGTCGGCTTCGGCGGACTTGATACTCCGGAGATCAAAGACATCATCGCTCGCGAGCGCTTCGATGCGGTCATGATAAACGGCTGGCACTACAAGAGTGCCTGGCAGACCATGCGCGGATGTTGGAAGACGCAAACACCAGTCATGGTACGCAGCGATTCACACTTGCACGCGGAGCGATCGGGCTTGAAGCGAGCGGGGAAGATGCCAGTCTATCGCTGGTTTATTTCGAAACTCGACGCTTGCCTGCCAGTAGGGAAGTGGTCAAGTGATTATTTTTTGCACTATGGCGCGAGGGAAGAGCATCTATTCATAGTTCCACATGTTATTGATACTGATTACTTTCAGAACGAGTTGAAGAAGCTTGAGTCGGGACGCAGCCTGCTTCGTGCCAAGTGGGGTCTTCGCGACGCTGCTGTAGTTTTTCTTTTCGCCGGAAAGTTTATCGAGAAGAAGAGACCGCTGGATTTTGTGAATGCTATTGGTCAGGCGAAGTTGCTCGGAACTGAAGTCGAAGGATTAATGGTCGGGGATGGCCCACTTCGTCCGGCTTGCGAGAACCTAGCAAGAGAAAAAAATCTTCAAATCAGATTTGCCGGCTTCCTTAACCAATCGGAAATAACTGCGGCATACGTCGCTGCCGATGCACTCGTATTACCGTCTGATGGAGGCGAAACATGGGGATTGGTGGTTAACGAAGCGATGACTTGTGGAGTGCCTTGCTTCGTAAGCGACCGGGTCGGCTGCGGACCAGATATGATCAAGACCGGTGAAACGGGCGCTTTGTTTCCGTTAGGTGACACTGAAACGCTCGGACAAATATTGTCAGAGTTTGCAGCAAATGAAAAACAGATGAATTGGATGGGTAGTCGCGCCAGGGAACAAGCGCAGGAATATACGGTGGACGTCGCAGTTGAGCGAACGATCTGGGCAGTAGAGGCGATAAGCAGATGAAAGCCCTTGAGAAGAATATCGCCTCCAAAGTGAAGTTGCGCCCTTTTGCGGCAGCGCTCGGAGTGCCGTTGATTATAACAATACTGCTTTATCTGGGGCGCCTCAACGAAGTCACGCCCGTACAGTTATTAATAGCGTTTCTGCTATTGCTGTTGCCTTGGCAAACTTATCGCGGCTGGCGGCGGGATGGTAACCCGGCTTTGCCAGTCTTCGCCATGTTGGCTTTCATGTACTGGTTGTACTATGCGGTTCCGCTTTTCCTTGAGGACCATGTCTTCGCAACTACCTTCGAACCCATTGGTCACGAATTGACGTCAGATACGATTACGCTCGCCTTGTTAATGTCTTTGTTTGGCGTTTGCGCTCTGTGGCTGGGGATGAAGTCAGGAATTGCCAGGTTGATGGTTCCCCGCAGTCGGCTTTCGCTGGACCTAACAAATTCAAAGGTAAACTATGTTCGGGCCGTACTAATTCTCGGAAGCCTGCTTAGCCTATCGGATATGCCTGTGCAACTTGTGGGCGAAGGTAGCAGACAATTCGTAGGGATCATGGTGTCGTTTGTTCCCATACTAGCTTTTGCGATTCTCTTTCGTACTTACATAAGGAGGCAAAGTACCATTTTTGACAGAGTTCTTGTTTTCGGATTCTTAGGTACTAGGTTGATAGTAGGTTTATCTTCGGGCTGGTTAGGTGTGACGGCCTCAATTCTCGTCGTGTGTGGCGCAATATATCTCATGGAGCGTCGGCAGATGCCACGCTTGGCTGTACTCGGTGTCCTCTTGTTCACGGTCTTTTTTCAATTTGGTAAGGAAGACTTTCGAAAGACTTACTGGCAGGGCGGAGAAGCGGCGCAGCAGGACCAGGGCAGCAGAACCGAACGTGTGAGATTTTGGATAGATAGTTCCCTGGATAAATGGAACGACGTTCTGAATGATCCAAATGCTTTTAGGCTAGCTATTAGTCCGAGCGTGTCGCGGCTTTCACTCCTGAATCAAACAGCCAATGTCATTGAACTAACTCCGTCTGTAGTTCCGTACCAGTATGGCTGGCTGTATTCGTACATGGCAATTACCTGGATCCCGAGATTCATATGGCCGGATAAGCCTTCAATGAGCGAAGCGAACCAGTTTTACCAGGTAGCTTACGGTCTGTCCTCCGAAGAAGACCTTAGTAGAGTATCGATTTCGGTGGGAATCCTTGCGGAGGGTTTCATGAATTTCGGCTGGGTGGGAGCTATAGGCATTATGTTCCTCGCTGGAATCTTTTTCGACTTTTATCAACGTACTTTCCTGGCAAGTACGTCGGGGGCATTGATGACCGCAATCGGGGTAATCCTTATTCCTCAGTTTCTGGCAATTGAGTCGCAGATGGCGCAATACCTGGGCGGAATAGTGCAGCAGGTTGTAGTTACGCTCATTGTGATGTTGCCGATAATTAGTCTTCACGGCTCACGGCGACGGCTTGTTTCAGAAGCCCCCAGAACGATGAACCCAAACGCTCTGCTCGCGCCGAAATAGAATTGCAAGCCGGTTGAACTCTTGAATAAGACAATCGCGAATACTCAAAAGGCCAGGGTGTTGGGCCTATTTCCTTATTTCGGCCCGGAGGCCGTTGGCGGAGTTCAGGCCAGCGCCCGGATTGCCTGGGAAGCAGTGGCGGAACATGCAGATGCGCCAGAGCTGCTGGTTTATGCAACCGAAAACCACATCGCGTCAGGAAATGGCAACGGGACGCTAATCGTCAATTCCAAGCGAAAAGCGGTCTATCACGCACTCACGCGAAAGTGGTCGCAGGATCTTGTCTTCGTTTGGCACCTGGGATTGCTGCGGCTGCTCCCGTTCTTCCGCTTCTCCAGGGTTCGCGTTGTCGTGATGTTGCTCGGCATTGAAGCCTGGAAAAAGCACGCCGGGCTAACGCGCAAACAGTTGGGAAAAGTCGATCTATTCCTAAGCATCAGCGATCACACCTGGCACGACTTTCTTCAATTCAATAGCCAGTATGAAGATAAGCCACATCAGACGGTCTTGCTGGGGATTGGAAGCCCACTCCAGGGAGAAACGCCCGTTCCTTCTGCCACACCCGCCGCATTGATGTTGAGTCGTCTGTCTAAGGATGAGGACTACAAGGGACATCGTGAAGTGATCAAGATCTGGTCGGGCGTGGTGCGAAATGTGCCGGGAGCAGAGCTATGGATTGTGGGCGAGGGCGACTTGCGAAACAGCCTCGAAGAATTGGTAACTCAACTGGACCTTGGAGGAAAGGTGAGGTTCTGGGGTCGTGTTTCAGAGGAAACAAAGGGGAAACTGCTGCAGGACTGTCGCTGTTTGGTGATGCCCAGCCGCGGCGAAGGGTTTGGGCTGGTCTACCTTGAGGCGATGCGAGTAGGGCGTCCTTGTCTCGTCAGCACCTTGGATGCGGGGCGCGAAGTTGTTAACCCACCCGAAGCAGGCCTGGCGGCGAATCCCGATAACGAGGACGAGTTGGTGAATTCGGTGCGCCGCTTGCTTACAGACGGCCCGGAGTGGGAGCAATGGTCAGCACAAGCGCGACGGCGCTATGAAGCGAATTACACTGCCAAACATTTTCAAGAGCGTTTGTTGGCCGCGTTGTTTCAAGATCAGATTCCAACAGCCACACAAAGTCAGAACGGGGAGCGGTAGCGACCCGGTCGATGCGTCTCTTAGTGTCTCTCGAACCTGAAACCCGGTCGCTACCGCTCCCGGTTCTGATTTTGTGTAGTCATGATGGGAGGACAATGTAGGTTCAGTCATCCGTTTCACTGACTGACCGCTGGTCAAGACTGAATAAGATCTCTATATTAGTTGACACGCCCACGGACAAGACGCCCACGGAACAAGTTGACGCCCTTCAACTCACGCATCACCACGAAGGAAAATCAATGAAAATGTTGACTGCGGTTTTGTTTTTACTTTGCCTTAGCGTCTCTGTTTCGACCCAAACTAATCCAGATATGGAAGGACTACCCATTCACAACCCTGATAACCTTGTAATAGGCGCAGATAGGGACAACGTTGATCCATCCAGGCGCGTGACGATCAAAGTAAGCGGCAGGGAGGCCGTTACGGTTGGGCGTGTTGTTGAACCTATGGCCACTACTCCAAATCTGTTAGGAATAGGAATCAGCATTGGTTCGGGCGATATTAAAGCGCTTGTCGATTTTGGCGGAACAAACGAACTTGGCTCTATTGAAATCATGCGTGTCCGCACAAACGAAGCTGGAACGGCAGATTTTGGCTGGACTCTAGCAAAGTACGCCGGCTCAAACGGCGAGACCCGGCAGGACAATCAATTTTGCTGGGGCTATAACGTTGGTCCGGCAGGCAATAAGCTTGTTGCCTCGGAACATCTCTACGGACACTGCATTGAAAACCGGTATAAGACGGCCGGAGGAGCGACACAATTAGAAGAGTACAATCTCTTTATTCCTGGCGACGACTGTGTGGGGGCAGGATGCTTTGCGCAACGCACGGCATCAATTACTCCGGATCTAAGGAGCGGCCTCGTAATCAACCGCTTTGAGGGATTGGACGTCATGCGGAACAACGAAACGCAGATCCGCTTGGACTCTAATCTCAGCTTTTTCAATCCTGCGGGAAGCCTAAACTTTCACGGCACGCGAACAAGTAATGATCTGATATTTGCGGGGGGCACCAAGATTCTGTCCTTCAAGTTCAACACGGCGGACAAGCTAGACCTGTTCAGTACGAGTTTGGGTGACACGGAAATCGGACTATTCGGCAACTCGGCCCCAGAAGTTGTATCCACCCTGAGTTTTGGGGGCATAAGCGGATCACTGAACCCGAACGCTCCCGGCATCCGACGGAAGGGTCGTAACGGACTACAATTCAGTAATGGCGGTGGCGTCTGGCAAGACTTCACGGGCTTGGCCGACGTAGCCCTTAATAGCATCGCAAACACGATCGTCCAACGCGGAGCAAGCGGTGAAATAAATACCAGCAGCGTCAAAGTCGGCGGCGTAAAAGTAGTTGGCACGCAGTGTCCTTCAATTCCAAACTCAAGTGGCTCGACAGCTGACAACCGTAGAACAATTAATAGTCTGTTGGCATGTCTTAGAACACACGGAGTAGTTGCGCCCTGAAACTAAACAGGAGCCGTCGCATCGTGTCATCGCACTCTTGCGGCTCTGCCGCTCTGGTGCGCGGCAAGTCTCGGACTTGCCGAAGAAGCACATTTCATCTTCGGGTCTACGACCCGGATGAATTGCTTTGGGGTCAAAGACCCCAGGATTTGAACGTGGAGGTACGGCAAGTCAGAGACTTGCCGCGCACCCGAACGGCTCAATTGAAGTCGACCGATTATGATGCCTGCCTCATCATCATTTCGGGCCTTCAGCGTAACGAACATAGGTGACTACCACCCTGGGCCGATGGCCCAGGCTTTCATATTTCGCGCCTTTGGCGCTGCGAAGCAACACTAAAGAATACCTTGAAAGTGCTGCATGTCATTCCGTCCGTTTCTGAGCGGTCGGGCGGGCCGGGTCAGGCGATTATTCCAATGTGTGGATCGCTGGCGGCCAAAGGCATAGAAGTTTTGCTGGCGAGTACTGACGAGGATCTGCCGCCTCAAAACAGACCGGGCGGACCGAAGCGCGGAGCGATAACGCGATACAAAAACTTGCCGGCGATCTTCTTTCCCATACAGGTCGGGGCATCCTTTAAGTATTCGTGGCGTTTTGCGAAATGGCTCGACGAGCACGTCTCGGATTACGACCTCGTGCACATCCATGCGATTTTTAATCACTCCTCCATCGCCGCTGCACGCGCTTGTCGTGCGAAGGCAATTCCATACGTCGTTCGTCCTTTAGGAACTCTCGATCCCTGGAGCATGAAACAGAAGAGCCTGCGGAAGAAAGTATTCTGGAATGCCGGCGTGAAGACTATGCTCACCAGCGCCGCAGCCATTCACTACACCACGCAGGGTGAGCAGCAGGCAGTTGAGAGTTCACTGGGATTGAATCACGGCGTGGTGGTGCCACTTGGGGTAGAGAAGCTTACACCGGGACCCGAGGCGGTGATGAAGTTGGCTGCACGTTTTCCTGCACTGCTTGACCATCCTTACGTGCTGGTGCTTTCGAGACTGCATCCCAAGAAGGCGCTTGAAGTCCTGGTCGAGGCATTTGTTTCATTGATCAAGCGCCAGGAATTTCGCAACTGGCGGTTGGTCCTTGCTGGTGAGGGTCCGGCTGATTATGTGGCTTCGCTTAAGCGTCTTGTCCACGAGCACGACGCCCCGGAGTCTGTGATTTTCCCTGGCTGGCTCGAGGGGGAATACAAAGAGGCCGCGCTTAGAAATGCGTCACTGCTGGCACTGCCGTCATATCACGAGAACTTCGGGCTATGCGTCATGGAATCTCTGGCTTGTGGTGTTCCCGTACTGATTAGTCCGCATGTGAATCTTGCGCCTGAGATTTTGGAAGCGCAGGCCGGATGGATCGCGGCCATCGACAAGGCCTCACTCGAAGCTGCGCTTAGTCAGGCACTAGGATCCGATGCGGAATTGCGGCGTCGTGGCGAGGCGGGACTCAGGCTGGCGAGTAGTTTTGACTGGTCGGTAGTTGCCAACACGTTGGAGGAGTTATATGCCTCGGTTTTGCAGGGCAACAACGTGTCACCTGCGAGGAGGCCGGTCTGATGTCTTCGACGAGTTACAAAGAGTTCGAGTGGTTTGTGCCTGAAGCCGGAAACGGTGAAGCGGGAGTGGGGTTGACGCAGAAGTTCATCGATATCGTGTCAACTCTCGGAAATGTTAAGCGCGTCTGCGACCTGGGCTGTGGCAATGGATTCATGGCTGGCCGGTTGGCTGAGCTTGGATATGACGTTACCGGAATTGACGCTTCTGAAAGTGGCATCGCGATAGCTAAGCTTAATTTTTCGAAAGCTACATTCCTGCAGGCGTCTATCGATCCCCTTCTGGGCGAACGCGAGCGACTAAAGGAGTTCGACGTGATTGTCTCGAGTGACGTAATTGAACACCTCTATCGTCCGGCCGACTTGATCGAAGCAGCAGGGTCTATGCTCAAGCCAAATGGCTACCTTGTCATTGGCGCCCCCTATCACGGTTATTTGAAGAATGTCGTGCTTAGCCTTACAGGAAAAATGGATGCTCACTTCAATTCGCTGGATGATGGCGGACACATTAAGTTCTTTAGTGTGAAAACTCTCTCCGAGTTGTTGCGGAGGCACGACTTCATCGATCTGAAATTCAAGTTCTACGGCCGCGCTCCATTGCTTTGGATGAACATGATCTGCCTGGCACGGAAAAAATGATCGAGTCAATGCTCACAAGGGTCACCCCGCTAATCCTCACTTACAACGAAGCGGCAAACATCGGGCGCACGCTGGAGCAACTGCGTTGGGCGCGCGACATCGTTGTCGTCGACAGCTTTAGTGATGATGAGACACTGGAGATTGTCAGGACGTTTCCGCAAGCGCGGATCTTTCAGCGCGAGTTTGATTGTCATGAGAAACAGTGGAATTTCGGCTTAAGTGAGACCGGCATCACTTCGGACTGGGTCCTGGGGCTGGATGCCGACTACGTTTTGACGGAAGAGTTTTCCGCAGAGCTCGAAGCTCTCAACCCAGCACCAGACATCAAAGGATATCGAGCGAAGTTTATCTATTGCATCAACGGCAAGCGAATCTCGAGCGGCGTCTATCCACCAGTGACTGTGCTGTATCGCAAAGAAAACGTTTCATATACACAGGACGGGCACACGCAGCGGCTTGTTATCGACGGCCGGATCGAGGATTTGCACGCGCCGATTCTTCATGACGATCGCAAGTCGCTCAGTCGCTGGCTGGAAGCGCAGTCGCGCTATACAAAGTTGGAGGCAGACAAGCTACTTTCTTCGCGAACCGAAAGCTTGAGTTGGACTGATCGTGTTAGACGCTGGCGAGTGGTGGCTCCCGCGGCGATGCTATTTTACTGCCTCATTATTCGCGGCGGCGTACTGGATGGCTGGGCGGGTTTCTATTATGCCTTTCAGCGCAGTTTAGCTGAGCTGATGTTGTCACTGTACATGCTGGATCGCGACCTGCGAATTTCGGATTCCGGACTGCGGAATTCGGCATTTGAAGAGCCGGCCCTCAGGGACATAGAGCATTCGGATCTAACAAGCCCTGCGCAATTCCCAATCCGAAATCCGAAATCCGAAATCCGAAATTCTTAGACATGTGTGGAATCTGCGGAGCAATTGACTTCAGCGAGCCTGCGAACGCGGCGGAGATCGTGCGGCGAATGAACCCGACCATGCTGCATCGCGGGCCGGATGACGAAGGGTATCTTGATCGCGGGCCGCTGTCTCTGGGAATGCGTCGCTTGAGCATTATCGACGTCGAGGGAGGGCATCAACCGATCTTCAATGAAGACGGAACAATCGGTGTGGTGCTGAACGGCGAGATCTATAACTTCCAGGATTTGCAGCTGCAGCTCAAGGATCTTGGCCACACTTTCCGCACGCGTTCCGATTCGGAAGTAATCGCGCATGCTTACGAAGAGTGGGGAGCTGATTGCGTCGAGCGTTTTGAGGGAATGTTTGCGCTGGCGGTGTGGGACGGACGCGGGATAGGGGAAGAGGGTAAAGGGGAAGGGGTAAAGACAGGCAGGTTGTTTCTCGCTCGCGACCGTCTGGGGATCAAGCCGCTGTACTACTACGCGGATAAGTTTCAAGTTTCAAGTTTCAAGTTTCAAGTCAAATCTGAAATTACTTCTGAACCTGAAAAAAGAAACTTCCAACGCGGAACTTCAGGCTCCGAACTTGAAACTTGGAACTTGAAACTTGGAACTTTTCTATTCGCTTCTGAAGTGAGGACGTTGCTCGCGAGCGGAGTCGTACCTCGCAAACTGTCACAAGCTGCGGTTGAGAGTTACCTATTGTTTGGTTCGGTAAGCGAACCGCTGACGTTGATTGAGGGAATTGTCTCTTTGCCGCCCGGACACTGCATGACGATCGAACTCGGCTCGACACCGGGCTCTGCTAACGTTCAGCGGTATTGGAACATTGCGCGAGAGCCGGCGCGCAATGGCCACGCGAATGAGCCAGGCCTGACTGACATCAGGACTGCGGCGAAGCGTGTGCGCGGCTTGCTCGAACAGAGCGTGCAGAAACACTTGATTGCGGACGTTCCGGTCGGAGTGTTCCTGAGCGGTGGCATCGATTCAACCGCACTTGCTGCATTGGCGAGCAGGGAAGTATCAGGAGTCCACACCTTCACCGTGGCTTTTCCGGAAAGCGAATTTAGCGAAGCTGCGATCGCGCGACGTACCGCGCAGAGTTTCGGGACCACGCATAGCGAAGTGATGCTCAGTGGGGACGACATGCTCGGGCGCCTGGGTGAGGCAATAGGCGCGCTCGACCTGCCGACCATGGACGGCATCAATACTTATTTTGTTTCCGCGAGCGCGCGCGAGGCTGGATTGAAGGTAGCGCTTTCGGGGCTCGGCGGCGATGAAGTGTTTGGCGGTTACAACTCATTTCGCAGAACGCCGCAATACCAACGCCTCGCCACAGTTGGGAATCGCGTACCGGCGGGTATGAGATCGGCGATGGCCACAGCGATGACCGGAGCCGGTGGACGATTCATTCCCGGTGATGCCGCGCGAAAGGTCGCCGCACTTTGGAAAGACTCAGGCTCGTTGCCCGATCCCTATTTCTTTGGTCGCATGCTGTTTACGCCGGAGCAGGTCTCGGGTTTATTGATTGGACAGACACGCACAGGGACTGAGTCGCTTTGGCGTAACTGGCTGACGGAGAGCGCGTTACAGGCGCGGCAGTTGGATTCGTTTGCGGCGGTTTCCTGTCTCGAAGCCGAGTCATACCTCGTAAACACTTTGCTGCGTGACACGGATTCAATGAGCATGGCCCACTCGCTGGAAGTGCGCGTGCCGTTTCTTGATCATCCGCTGGTGGAGCTTGTCACACATCTGCCGCAGGAAGTGAAACTTGCCAAAGGGACACCGAAGGCTTTGCTGGTGGCAGCGCTCGATGACCTCTTGCCGTCAGAGGTAGTGCACCAGGCGAAGCGCGGATTCACTTTTCCGTGGGAGGCGTGGCTGCGCGGGCCTTTGAAAGCAAGGGTTGAGAACGGACTTTCTGACTTGTCGCCGGTGCTGCGGGAAATCATCAGCGCGAAAAACGCGGCGACGGTTTGGGAGAGTTACCTCGACGGAAAGACGACCTGGTCGAGACCGTGGAGTCTCTACGTGTTGAATGAGTGGGTGAAGCGCACCGTAGGATAGTTAGCAGCAGATTTACGCGGATGAACGCGAATCAGGAAAAAGCGGAAGGCAGAAGGCAGAAGGCAGTAAGCAGAAGGTACAAATTCCCGATCAAAGAGCGGGGGCAAGCCCACCTTCCTGACCTCGAGCTGACTATACTGACGCTGAAACTTTAGATTGAAAGCCACCACGTTCATCGAAAGCCATTCACGTTCATCAAGGAGCATTCAGCACAGCAGTCTCAGGGGTGAGGAAGGTCCTGACCTAGAGCTGAATATACATGACGCTGAAACTTTAGATTGAAAGCCATTCACGTTCATCAAAGAACATCAAGCACAGCAGTCTCAGGGGTGAGGAAGGTCCTGACCTAGAGCTGAATATACATGACGCTGAAACTTTAGACTGAAAGCCATTCACGTTCATCAAAGAACATTCAGCACAGCAGTCTCAGGGTCAGGAAGGCGGGCTTGCCCCCGCTCTTTGGTCTAGTGCTTCACGTAAATCCGCGACTAATTATTCTGCACAATCCGAAACTCGAAACTAATGTACATACTGGGAATTAATGCATATCACGGGGACGCCGCGGCGGCTTTGATCAAAGACGGCCGCATTGTCGCGGCCGTTGAAGAGGAGCGCTTCAATCGCGTGAAGCATTGTGCGGGCTTTCCTACCGAGGCAGTTCGTTATTGTTTGGAGGTTGCAGGTATCCGGATTGAAGACGTAGCGCATATTGGTATCTCACGTGATCCCTCGGCTCACCTGCATAAGAAGATTCTGTTCGCAGCGTCGCGAGCAGCCAAGCAAAGTAAGCAGTGGGCAGTGGGCAGTGGGCAGACGACGACCGCGGCCGTAGCGGTCGATGACTCGGGAGAAGGGGAAGAGGGGAAAAGGGGAAGGGGTAAAGGGGAAGGAACGAATGGAGGCAATGGCAGCAGTGTTGAGAAGCGCGGGCCGGGAATCTTTCGTCAGGTTAAGGACCGTTTGAACAATGCCGCGAAGGTTCGCGATCTGAGGGACGACCTCGCTCTTGCGCTGAACGTTACTAAGAGCAGCCTGCGAGCGCAGTTTCATAACATCGAACATCATCGCGCGCACCTGGCAAGTTCGTTTTACGTTTCACCTTTCGAACGCGCCGCGTTGCTCTCAATTGATGGCTTCGGCGACTTCATCTCGACGATGTGGGCGGTTGGAGAAGGGAACTCGATCAAGGTCCTCGACCAGGTTGAATATCCACACTCGACCGGGATCGTGTACACCGCGACGACGCAATTCATTGGCTTCCCCCACTACGGTGATGAAGGCAAGGTAATGGGCCTCGCGCCTTATGGCCAGCCGCGGTACATAGAAGAGTTTCGCGACATCATTCGCACCGAAGCGCGCGGGCAGTTTCGTTTGAATCTCGATTACTTTCGTCATCACGCTGAAGGAGTAGACATGACCTGGGATCAGGGTTCGCCAATCATCGGCCGGATTTTCTCCGATGAGTTTGTGCAGACCTTTGGCCCGGCCCGCGAGCGCGGCGGAGCCTTAACTGAGCGCGAACAGGACATCGCCGCCAGCTTGCAACTGCGACTCGAAGAGGTCGGCTTTCACGTTTTGAACCACCTTCACCAACAGACGGGTTTGACTGACCTCGGACTCTCCGGTGGCGTCGCTTACAACTCAGTAATGAATGGGAAGATTTTGCTCAACACGCCATTCCGTCGCGTCTATGTGCAGCCGGCCGCAGGTGATAGTGGTACGGCGCTGGGCGTCTGCTATGAGATTCATAATGGGATTCTCAAGCTAGAGCGCGGCGAAGTAATGCTGGGAGCTTACACCGGTCCGGAGTTCAGTAACGACGAAATTCGGACAGAGTTGGAATCAAGCGGACTGGTTTTTGAAACGTTGTCTGATGATGCGGTCACAAAAAGCGCGGCTCAGGATATTGCAGATGGGCTGGTGGTAGGCTGGTTTCAGGGGCGCATGGAATTTGGGCCGCGCGCGTTGGGCAATCGTTCGATCGTTGTCGATCCGCGGCGGGCGAACATGAAAGATATTCTTAACGACCGCATTAAGAAACGGGAGCCGTTCCGTCCGTTTGCGCCGTCGATACTAGAAGAACGCACGGCGGATTACTTCGAGCAGAGTCATCCGGCGCCGACGATGTTGATGGTCTATCATGTTAGAGAAGAACGACGCGGCGAGCTTCCGGCGGTGACGCACGTTGACGGGTCGGGCCGTTTACAGACAGTCTCGCGCGAAGTTAACCCGCGTTACTACCAACTAATTTCCGACTTCAACGAGTTAACCGGCGTGCCGGTGGTATTGAATACCTCGTTCAACGAGAACGAGCCGATTGTTTGCACGCCGAAACACGCGATTGATTGTTTCTTGAAGACGCGGATGGATGTTCTGTACGTGGGTAACCACGTCCTCCGGCGGAAAAGTGAAAAGTGAAGAGTGAAAAGTGAAGAGTCAGAGAACACTATTCTCTCAGGCGGATGACGGATGCAAGAGAGCTGGCAGTTGACGGAATTGAGTGAAACCGGATCCCATGAGGAGATTGTGAAAATTCGTAGTAAAGAAGGTTCAGATTCGGATACTACGAAAGGTAACCTCTGCCATGCGACCCCATGAAAAACTAGATGTTTGGAAAAGAGCTATTGATTTTGTTGTGACCGTTTACAAAATGACTGAATCGTTTCCCCGTGATGAGAGGTTTGGCCTGATCTCCCAGATAAGAAGGGCGGCTGTCTCGATAGCGGCGAATATCGCTGAAGGGGCGGGACGGCACACTTCCAAGGAGTTCAAGTATTTTTTATCGAACGCGCAAGGTTCGGTTAGTGAGTTAGCCACCGAGCTTCTGATTGCTCAAAGGTTGGGTTACTTGAAGATTGAAGCCTTCGATATCGGCAACATGGAACTGACTAGCATAGGAAGAATGATTTTTGGGTTATCGCGCAGCCTGAGTCGTGACTCCTGATTGACTTTTCACTTTTCACTTTTCACTGGAAGACTATGAGAATATTGGTAACGGGTGGTGCCGGCTTTATTGGGTCGCATCTTTGTGAGCGACTGTTGCAGGATGGGCATGATGTGCTGTGCCTCGACAATTTCTTTACTGGCCGGCGCGTGAACATCGTGCACCTGCTCGAGAGTCGTCACTTCGAGCTGATTCGTCACGACGTGATTGAGCCGATCCTTTTGGAAGTTGACCAGATTTACAACCTTGCCTGTCCGGCGTCTCCGATTCACTACCAGTACAATCCGGTTAAGACGGTGAAGACCAGTGTCATGGGAATGATCAATATGCTGGGCCTGGCGAAGCGTGTGCGTGCGCGAATTTTGCAGGCTTCGACCTCGGAGATCTACGGTGATCCGCTCGTGCATCCGCAACCGGAGGAGTATTGGGGCAATGTAAATCCGATCGGATCGCGATCTTGTTACGATGAAGGAAAACGTATCGCCGAGACTTTGATGATGGATTATCACCGTCAGAACAAAGTGGACACGCGGATAGCGCGAATCTTCAACACCTATGGGCCGCGCATGCTGGAGGACGACGGGCGCGTGGTTTCAAACTTCATTGTGCAGGCGTTGCGCGGCGAGCCGCTTACGCTATACGGGGAAGGGGACCAGACGCGTTCGTTTTGCTATGTAGACGATTTGGTTGAAGCCTTGATCAAGCTGATGAACGTAGCTGACGTTCATGACCCGGTAAACCTGGGTAACCCCGGCGAGTTTACCATCAAGCAGCTGGCCGAAGAGGTTGTCAGAATCTGCGGCTCGAAGTCGGGGGTTGAGTACCTGCCACTGCCCGAAGACGATCCGAAACAGCGCCGGCCTGACATCTCGCGCGCCCAAAAGCTGCTCGATTGGAATCCAACGATTCCTTTGAACGAAGGGCTGCCGAAGACGATTTCCTACTTCAAGCAGAGAGCGGATAGCAAACAGCAAACAGCCGACAGCAAACAGCAAGCAGCAAGTGAGGCGTGAGACCAAATTCCCATCCACAGATTACGCAGAGTACACAGATATAAAGCAGCTAGGCGTTTCATTACTTTATCAGCGTAATCTGCGTAATCTGTGGATGGAAAATGTTTGATTCTTAAAACAAGATGAAAGTCCTGTTACTAAACCAGTGTTTCTATCCGGATGTCGCTTCAACGGCGCAGCATCTCGCTGACCTTGCGGTTGAACTCGCCGCCGGCGGTCACGAGGTGACAGTCATCGCGAGCAACCGCGGCTACGACAATCCCGCTATTCGCTTTCCACGGCGCGAAGTCTGGAAAGGCATAAAAATAATTCGCATTCCCACGGTTGCCCTAGGCAAATCCTCGAAGTTGCGGCGCGCCTTAAATTTCGCGACCTTTCTTGTCATTTGCGCGCTGCGCCTTCTGTTGCTGCCGCGTTTTGATGTGGTAGTGGCGCTGACTTCGCCGCCGCTCATTTCGGTGCTCGGCTCTCTCTTTGTATCGCTAAAAGGAGGGCGCCTCATCTTCTGGGTGATGGATTTGAACCCCGACGAAGCGATAGCGGCCGGCTGGCTCAAAGAAGATTCCTTCGCAGGGAGCGCGCTATCTCGTTTGCTGGCTCACAGCCTTCATCGCGCTGAGCGAATAGTGGTACTTGATCGCTTTATGAAGCAACGAATTGTTGCCAAGGGAATCACGGAAGAGAAGATAGTGACGATCGCACCCTGGTCGCATAGTGACGCAGTTAGGTTTGACCCTGTTGGCCGCGAGAAGTTTCGCCTCAGAAACAACCTGTCCGGAAAGTTTGTGGTGATGTACTCCGGAAATCACAGTCCCTGCCATTCGTTGGACACTTTGCTTGGCGCGGCCGGCAAACTCGCGGCTCACGATGACATTGCGTTTTGTTTTGTAGGCGGCGGCAGCGAGTACGAGAAAGTGAAGGCTTACGCCGGAGGGAACAAGCTGCGAAATATTCTTTGTCTTCCTTATCAGCCGCTGAGCGAGCTGGCAAGCTCCCTTTCGGCCGCGGATTTGCACGTTGTGGTTATGGGCGATGCATTCACCGGCATCGTTCATCCATGCAAAATATATAACATTCTGGAAATTGGATCGCCGATCCTTTACGTGGGTCCAACCACCAGTCACGTTGTTGATGTCACAGCGAAACTCGACGAGCAGGATCTGATCTGCAGCGTGCGACATGGCGAGATTGATAAAGCTGTCGACTACATCGTCGCCGGATCGCAGACCGCAACACGAAGGCTCTCGCCATCGGCAAACAAGGTGGCAGCAGCATTCTCGAAGGTGGCCCTGCTGCCGAGGATGGTCGAGCTGATCGATCGCTCTCCGAATGCGGCAGTTTGGAGCAGTCCGTCGGTTTCGGACAGCAAGGCTGAATCGTTTTCTTCGTTGTCTTAGTAGTTCGGGCAAATTTCTAAATTATCAAGTGAGGTGCTAATGGGTAATCAAACGAGAGTTCTCGTGACCGGAGCCGGCGGATTCATCGGACATCATCTGACTCGTTACTTGACGGAGCGCGGCTACTGGGTCCGCGGAGTGGATATCAAAGAACCTGAATTTGAGCCAACCACGGCGAACGAATTCAAGCTACTCGACCTGCGCCAATCGGAAGGTTGTCTAGAGGCGACAAGCGATATCGACGAAGTTTATGGACTCGCTGCCAACATGGGTGGCATTGGTTTCATTGAGAACAACAAAGCCGTAATCGTTCGCGACAACACGCTAATGAACCTTCAATCGATCGAAGCTGCTCGTGTCAATGGCGTGAAACGTTATCTCTACACGTCGAGCGCCTGCATCTATCCGGGATATCTGCAGAAGGTGACTGACGTCGCGCCGCTCCGGGAAGAGGACGCGTATCCGGCGGACGCTGAGGATGGATATGGCTGGGAGAAACTCTACATGGAACGAGTCTGCCGGCACTATCGCGAGGACTTTGGCCTGGAAACGAGGGTTGTCAGATTTCATAACATCTTTGGCCCATTGGGAACCTACGATGGCGGACGTGAGAAATCACCGGCTGCAATTTGTCGTAAAGTCGCACTTGCAAAAGATGAAGACACGATAGAAGTCTGGGGAGACGGTGAACAGACGCGTTCCTATTGCTACATCGACGACTGCGTGGAAGG
>Ga0070697_100000421_pt1 | contig 32639 bp, 38 predicted proteins | sample KBSK1501metaG_FD_65475 | JGI IMG/M metagenome (GOLD analysis project Ga0070697, IMG submission 65475) | Corn, switchgrass and miscanthus rhizosphere microbial communities from Kellogg Biological Station, Michigan, USA - KBS K1-50-1 metaG | ecosystem: Host-associated > Plants > Roots >...
GCCGCGGTCACGGTGGCCGCGTCGCAGATCGTCATGCGCTCCTTGATGATGCGCTCCATCCGGATCAGGCCCATGCGGAACTGGTTCTGCAGCAGCTCGCCGACGGCACGCACCCGGCGGTTGCCGAGGTGGTCGATGTCGTCCGGTTCGCCGGCCCCGTTGTTGAGCTCGATCAGTTTGCGAATGATGGCGATGAAGTCGTCGTTGCTGAGCGTCCGGATATTCATGTCCGTCCCGAGGCCAAGCCGGCGGTTCAGCTTGAACCGGCCCACCTTCGAAAGGTCGAAGCGGCGGGGGTTGAAGAACAGCGCCGTCATCAGCGCCCGCGCGTTGTCGACGGTGGGCGGGTCACCGGGGCGGATCTTCTTGTACATCTCGACCAGGGCGTCGTTGACGTCGGTCGAGGAGTCCTTCTCCAGCGTTGACTGGATGAACTTGTGCTCGGCGTTGTTGTCGACATCGGCGAACAGCGCCTTGATCTCGTTGTTGCTGCCGTAGCCGAGCGCGCGCACCAGCGTCGTGACTGGGATCTTCCGCTTGCGGTCGATCTTGACCGTCAGCACATCCTTGCCGGAGGTCTCGATCTCGAGCCAGGCGCCGCGGTTGGGGATCAGCTTGGCGGCGTAGAGCATCCGGCCCGAGGCCCGGTCCTCGCTGCTGGTGAAGTAAATGCCAGGGGAACGGACCAGCTGGGAGACGACCACTCGCTCGGTGCCGTTGACGATGAAGGTGCCTTCCTCGGTCATGATCGGGAAGTCGCCCATGAAGACTTCCGATTCCTTGATCTCGCCGGCGTTTTCGCCGGTCCGGATCGTCAGCCGGGTGTTGATCCGCAGCGGGGCCGCGAACGTCATGTCGCGGTTGCGGCACTCCTCCTTGTCGAACTTCGGCTGGCCGAACTCGTAGTCCAGGAATTTCAGCTCGTAGTTCTTGCCGGTGTAATCGGTGATTGGGTTGATCTCTTCGAACAGCTCACGCAAGCCTTCGCGCTTGAACCAGCCGAAGGAGCGGATCTGGGTCTCGATCAGGTCGGCGACCGGGAGCATCTCCGGAATACGGCCGTAGCTGACACGAGAGCCGTTAGAGGAAGGCTGAATCATGGACTCTCCTTTCAGATGAAGCAGGAAAAAATGGTGGGCAGGCAGACTGTGCTAGGGACGCGGAAAAGCAACCCTGGACGCACCGAACGGCAATAGTACCATCAGGGTACCCAGGCTGTCAAGCGCGCAAACATCTTTGCCGCGAAACCGGTACGGCTTCGCGAGCGGGCCCAGGGCGGGTTCCCCGGGGTTTGGGAATACGGTCAGGTCGCCGATCGGAACGCTGTCAGACTAATCGCCCGTGAGTGTAGCACTCCGGCCGTCCGAGGGGAAGAGTTTGCGCCGATTTGGGGCCTTTTTAGCCGCGCCGGCGACCTACGGCTCAAACGGGGTGGAGGGCGGCTGGATGCCGAACTGGGACAGGCCCGGAATCGGGATCCCCATCACGAAGGAGACGAACGCCAGGATCCCGACCAGGACGAGGACGAAGAAGAGCATCCAGCGGAGCATTGGTCCCTCTCTCCCAGAAGAACAACGGCCGCAGCCCGCCAACCTTAGGTAAGCGGGAAGGTCTAAATCCCGGCTATAACGAGCCGATGTACACCTCGCTGGCGCTGGTCGTACTGGCCGGGCTGCTGGGCCCGTTGCTGGCGGCCAGCAGGCGGCCGCGGGTCCCGGTGCTGGTTGGCGAGCTCGTCGGCGGGATCCTGCTGGGCCGAACCGGCCTGCATTGGATCGATCCGGCGTCGCAACCCTTCCCGGTGTTCGCCTCGCTCGGGTTCGCGATGCTCATGCTCGAATCCGGCACCGAGATCGATATCGGCTCGAGGCTGCTGCGCGATACCGCGGTCCGCGCCGGACTGGCCTTCCTGGCGACCCTCCTCCTGGCCGTCCCAGCGGGCCTCGTGATCGGCGCCTCCATGGGCTCGACCTACACCGCGCTCTTCGTCGTCCTGATCGCCGGCAGCTCGGCCGCCGTCGCGCTGCCCAGCATCCGGGAGCAGGGGCTGACCGGGACCGCCGTCGCGCTGGTCATTGCCTGGATCGCGTTCGCCGACGCGGTCACCGCACTCCTGATGCCCCTGACGCTGACCGGCGCCCGCCAGATCCCGACGGCGCTCCTGGGCGACGGTCCTTCGGCTTTCCGTCCTCATGCTGCTCTTCCTGAGTGCGATCGCCGAGCACACCGGCGCCAGCCTGCTCGTGGCGGGCTTCGCCGCCGGAATCGTGCTCCGCCAATTCCGCGAGCCGCACCATCTGGCGCTCGAGCTCACGGGGCTGGCGACCGGCTTCTTTGTGCCCGCCTTTTTCGTGCTGCTGGGGGCGACGCTCGACCTGAAGGGGTTGGTTTCCTCGCCCTCGGCCATCGCGCTGGCGCTGGCCTTGGCCGCCGCCGCCACGCTCGCGCACACGCTGGTGGCACTCGTCGCGGGGAGACAACCACGCCTGGCGTCAGGGCTGCTGGCCTCGGCCCAGCTGGGCCTCCCCGCGGCGGCCGCGGCGCTTGGCCTCGCAACCGGGGCGCTGCGTCCCCCGATCGCCGCCGCCCTGGTCGCGGGTGGGTTGCTGACGTTGATTCCCGCGACCGCGGGCGCGATCCTGATGGCCGGCGCGGCCCCCGCCACCGGCCATCCGGGGCCGGCAGTGTAGGCTCGCAGGCATGGCGCCCAAGGTGACCGAAAATTGGGCCGACAACCCCGACGACCAGGACTATCCCGCCGCCGAGGATTACCTCAGTTTGCTGATGGCGCCCGCCACGGCCAAGCGGCTGGTGGGCCGATTGCGCACGGCCGCCATCGCGCACCGAAAGGCGAAGGAGTTATTGCGCGCGAGTCGGTTACCGGTGCTTCCTCCCGAAAACTTTCACGTCGCCAAGGATCTCAAGAAGGTCAGGGCGGGAAAGAAGCTCTCCCCGGTGCTGCTGGTTCGCGGTCGCATTGGGGAGGGCGAGGTTCCCCTGACGGTCGCCGACGGCTATCACCGGATCTGCGCCAGCTACCAACTCGATGAGGACGCCGAGATCCCCTGCCGGATCGTCGACCTGGCCAAGGCTTGAGACAGTTCCGTCGCGTTTCAGAGCCAGCCGCGCCGGCGGTAATAGAAGAGCTGCGCCGCGGTGATGACCAGCATGACGCCGACCGCCAGCACCCAGAAGGTCCAGCTGGGCGCGATATGCGCCACCAACCAGGCGAAGTTCATACCGAAGAACCCGGTCAGGAAGGTCAGCGGCAGGAAGAGCGTGGCGAAAACCGTCAGCCGGGTGATCCGCAGATTGAGACGGTTCGACACGGTTGACAGGTACACATCCATGGCCGTGCTCAGCAGGTCTCGCAGGGAGTCGACCGTTTCGTACTGCCGGACCAGGTGATCGTAGACGTCCCGGTAATAGATGGACATCTCCTGGTCGCCCGCTTCGCCGACGGCCCGCGTCGTGAGCCGCTGGAAGACGTCGCGCTGGGCTCCGAGCACCTTCCGGAGGTCGACCACCGTCCGCTTCAGGTCCGAGAGCTCGGTCAGCGCCGCCGTATCCGGCCGCAGAATGATGCCGTCCTCGACCTCATCGGTCGCGTCGTCCAACTTGTCGAGCACTGGAAACAGGCTGTCCACGAGTTGATCCACCACCAGGTAAAACAGGTAGGGCAGGCTACGGCGGGTGAGATCTGGGTTCGCCGCGATCCGTTCGCGCAGGCGGTTCAGCGGCTCGGATGGCTCGGGGTGCACGCTGACGAGGTATTGCGTCGATAGAAACAGGTGGTGCTCCCGCATCTGGGCGCGACGCTCCTCGAGTTCGGCCGTGAAAAGCACCACGAAGGCGTAGCCCGGATACTCCTCGACCTTGGGCCGCTGGTTCTGGTGGCGGATGTCCTCCAGCGTCAGCGGGTGAAACTTGAAGGTGTGCTCGAGGAGGGTGTAGTCGTCCTCGTCGGGAGTCTCGATGTCGAGCCAGAATCCCTGCTTGCCTTCCGCAAGGCATTGGGCGATGTCGCCCGGGACGGGCTCGATCAGGGGACCTTTGGTCGCAACCAGGTACCGGGCCACCTACTTCCTCTCCCTTGTATTGAGGGTCGGGGAGGGGGTCAACCCCTTCCCTGCTACTTGATCTCGGCGCCGGCGCCTGCGTCCTTCAACTTCTTCAGGACGGCTTCGGCCTCTTCGCGGTTGACGCCCTGCTTGACCGGCTTGGGCGCCTGGTCCACCAGGTCCTTGGCTTCCTTGAGGCCAAGGCCGGTGATCTCGCGGACGACCTTGATCACGCCGATCTTGGCGTCGCCCGGCGAGGTCAGCACCACCTGGAATTCGGTCTGCTCGACTTCCGGTGCCGCCGCAGCCGCACCGCCGCCGGCCGGCGCCGCCGCCACCGCCACCGGGGCCGCTGCCGTGACCCCAAACTCGGTCTCGATGGCCTTGATGGCGTTCATCACGTCCACTACGGTCCACTCCTTCAACGCGGATACGAAATCGTCGACGCTTACCTTTGCCATTGGTTCCTCCTAACTTGCGGCCGCTGCCGGGGGTGATTGTGATTCTTTCTGGCTGCGAACGGCATCCAGGGTACGGGCGAATTTCGTCAGAGGAGCCTGCAGGACGCTGGCAAGATTGCCGAGCGGCGCCTGCATGGCGCCCAGCAGCCGGCTGAGCAGCACCTCGCGCGAGGGCAGGCCGGCCAGCTCGGTGACGGCGTCGGCTTTGATGACCTGGCCCTCGAGGAGGCCGCTCTTGATGACCATCTTCCGGTTCGCTCGGATGTAGTCATTCAGGATCCGGGCCGGCGCGGAAACATCGTCGGCGGCGAACAGCATCGCGATCGGCCCGACCAGCTCGGCGCTGAGCGGCTCGTAGCCGGCGGCCCTGGCGGCGCGCCGGGCCAGGGTGTTCTTCACCACGACCATCTCGATCCCGCCGCCGCGCAGCCTGCTGCGCAGATCCCGCATCTGGCCGACCGTCATACCGCGGTAGTCCGCGAGCACCGCCGTCGACGACGCCTTCAGCCGGGCGGTCAGGTCCGCGACCGTGGCGGCCTTGTCCGCTTTCTTATCGATCTTCTCTTGCTTCTTGAGCCCCGCTGCCAATAAAAAACCTCCTTCGCTCACCAGGCGAGGAGGCCATCATCGGATCCTGCTCGCCTGCGCTGGACATTGAGCCGATCTTGCGGCACCAGCGGTCTTCGGCTATTCACTTCACGCGGCCTTTCCACACCGGGGCCGCTCATTCACGCGGCCTTTCCAGACGGGGCCGCTTATTCGTCGCGACGGCTACTATAGCACCCGCGCCTCCCTTCCCCGCAAGCGCAAGGGGAGGGGAATTGGATCAGCTGCCGCTCTTGGTGGCGGTCAAGGCGCCCTGCACCAGCTCGCGTAGGGCCGGCGCGCTGGCTGCCGCGGGCGAGGTCAGCTTGATGTGCCGGATGCCCTTGCCGGTCCCCTGGAGCAAGCCTTCCGGATCCGGCAGCCCGGCGCCGTTGGCCAGCCCCAGATTGACCCGCTCCCTCTGCGGCGAGATGACGGCGAAGACGTCTTTCGGGCCGGTCCCGGCGCCGTACTGGATCACCTTCCAGCCCGGATACACCTTCTCGGTGACGCCCGGCAGCACCGACAGGATCACCTCGCGCGCCTTGACGGCGATCTCGCGCACCTGCGGCGAGTAGCCCTTGAGGAAGGTATCGACCGCGGGATCGCCGGTTTTCGTGCTAGCCATCGGCCGCGCGGGCCTGGCTAGCTCATCCGGGCGGCGGCGGCCGGGTCGACCGGGACGCTCGGCCCCATCGTCGGCGACAGGTAGACCGAGCGCAGGTACTGGCCCTTGGCCGAGCTCGGCTTGGCGCGGACCACCGCATCCATCAGGGCGGCAAAATTGTCCTTGAGCTGCGCCTCGCTGTACGAGGCCTTGCCGATATTCGTGTGAATGATGCCGGTCTTGTCGACGCGGTATTCGATCCGGCCGCCCTGGATGTCCTTGACGGCCCTCGCGATATCGAAGGTCACGGTCCCTGCCCGCGGGTTCGGCATCAGTCCCCGGGGCCCCAGAATCTTCCCCAACCGGCCGACCTGACCCATCATGTCTGGGGTCGCCAGCGCAACGTCGAACTCGAGCCAGCCTTCCTGGATCCGTTTGACCAGGTCCTCACCGCCGACGTAGTCGGCGCCGGCCTCGGTAGCTTCACGCGCTTTCTCGCCGGCGGCAAAGACCAGCACCCGCCGCTTCTTGCCGGTGCCGTGCGGCAGAACCACCGAGCCGCGCACCATCTGGTCGGCGTGACGGGGATCGACTCCCAGCCGGAGGTGGGCCTCGATCGAGCCGTCGAACTTCGAGGTCGAGCTTTTCAGCACCAGGCGAACCGCCTCATCCGGCGCGTACTGCTCGGTGCGCTGGATCAACGTAGCGGCGGCTTTGTACTTCTTGCCGCGGGACTGCGGCATCAGGCAGAAACCTCGATCCCGAGCGAGCGCGCGGTCCCTTCGATCATCTTCATCGCCGCCTCGACGTCGTAGGCGTTCAAATCCTTGAGCTTGAGCTGCGCGATCTCGCGCACCTGCTGCTTGCTGACTTTACCGACCGTCTCCTTGTTCGGCTTGGCCGAACCCTTCTCGACGCCGGCCGCCTTCTTCAGCAGCGCGGCGGCGGGCGGGGTCTTCGTGACAAAGGTGAAGGAGCGGTCTTCGAAGATCGTGATCTCGACCGGGATCACCTGGCCGGCCATCGAGGCGGTGCGGTCGTTGTAGGTCTTGACGAACTCCATGATGTTGACGCCGTGCGGGCCGAGTGCGGTACCGACCGGCGGCGCGGGCGTGGCCTTGCCCGCCTCCATCTGGATCTTGACGATGGCCTTGACTTTCTTCTTGCCCATTACTTCAACCGCTCCACCTGGAGGAGGTCGAGCTCGACCGGCGTCTCCCGTCCGAACATGTTGACCAGGACCTTGAGCTTGCCCTTGTCGGCATTGATCTCGTCGACCTTGCCGTGGAAGTCCGAGAACGGCCCGTCGATGACCCGCACGTTCTCGCCCACCTGGTACTCGACCCGGACCTTGGGCGCCTCGGCCTTGATCTGCTTCTGGATCGACTTGATCTCCTTCTCCTGCAGCGGCACCGGCTTGTTGCCCGAGCCGACGAAGCTCGTGACGCCGGGCGTGTTCCGCACGACGTACCAGGACTCGTCGGACATGATCATGTTGACCAGGATGTAGCCGGGGAACGTGCGCTTCGCCACGTGGCGGCGCTGGCCATCTTTGATCTCGATCACGTCTTCGGTGGGCACCAGCACCTCGAAGATCCGGTCGTGCATGTCCATCGAGTCGACACGCTTCATCAGATTATTGCGGACCTTCTCTTCATGGCCGGAGTAGGCATGGACGACATACCAGTGCGGCTCGCCCTGGGCTGCAACCGGCTGCGTAACCTCCCTCGAAAACTCGGCGGTCGACGGAGCAGAAGGAACCTCCGGTGGTGCCGGATGTCCCTCGCCCACGGTGACGCGGTCGCCGGTCCAGACGCGACCGGCCTCGGCGGCCTCCTTCGGCGCGGGTCGGCGGCCGCGCGCCTTGGCCGGTGCCGGGGCCTCCGATCCCTGCGCTTTCTGCGGACGGCCGTTCATCCGAGGCTCAGCCACGCGGGAACTCCACTTTGACAAGGCTCTGGGTGAGCACGTAGTCGATCAGTCCAAGCATGATCGATACCACTACCACCGTGACGATGACGACAAACGTCATCGTTCGCAGCTCGCCCCAGCTGGGCCAGATGACCTTGCGGAGCTCGCCGACGATGTCCTCGAAGTTACGGAGGAGGCCCCGACGCGGTGCAGGAGTGGGGCGTTGCAACACTCTGTTCGACCTTGGCTCGCTGGGAACGCTGTTGGCCATCGTAGTTATACCGCAGTCTGGCAGGGGTGGAGCGACTCGAACGCCCGACCCGCGGTTTTGGAGACCGCTGCTCTACCAGCTGAGCTACACCCCTGTGCCGGTCGGCGCCAACAGTATAAGAAGGTTGCGGCCACCCCTACTTGGTCTCCTTGTGGGCGGTATGTTTCCGGCACCGCGGGCAGAACTTCTGGATCTCCATCCGATCCGGATCGTTCTTCTTGTTCTTGACGGTCGTGTAGTTGCGTTCCTTACAGGTTTGGCACTGCAGGGTGATGGTCGAAGCTAGGGCAGGCATTGGCTCTCCAGGGGATAAAAGGCTCCAGACACAAAAAAGACCTAGCGATTGCTAGGCGAGTTCAAATGATACCAGAGTTTGCCGCGATCGTCAATAACGTGTTCGCCTAAAACGCGAAGCGGGGGGCCGCGAGGGGCCCCCCGCACTATATAAGTAAGGTATCGGCGGCTAGTACTGAACCACGACGGTGGTGCCCATCGGCGTCCAGCTCCAGAGGAAGGCCATCGGGCTGTAGGGCACGTTCACGCACCCGTGGGTCCCGTTGTAGAGATTCGACCCGGGCCCGTACCAGGAGCGCCACGGCGCGTCGTGGATGAAATAGCCGCCACCGCGGAACTCCATCGCCCAATTGGTCCAGGACGGCGGGTACCAGAATGGACTGCCGTACGGCCAGGGCGAGATCATCTTGTAGGGTGAGTAACGGGCGAAGATGTGGTAGACGCCCGGCGGCGTCGGTAGGGCCGGCCGACCGGTCGTGATGTATGTGGTGATGACCACGGTCCCGTCCTGGTAGGCAGTTAGCACCTGGCGCGAGAGCGAGATCACGATCAGCTTGCCAACGCCCGCGTTGTAGGCAATCGGCGACATCTGTTTCATGTAGATGGCACTGGCCAGCACCTGCTTCTGCTGGTAGAGCTGCGAGGACAGCGAGTCGAAGGTCCCCTGGTCGGCGGCGCCGCCAAGCTGGGCGGCGAGGGAGTCGATGATGGCCGGGCTGTTTCCGACCGAGGCGCCGATCGACTGCGCCGACGCCAGCGTCGAGCGGGTCCCAGCAAGCTGGTTGAACGCGTTGCTCCGGGAATCGAGCAACCCCTGGATGCCGGCGGCCGTCTGCTGCAGCTGGGCGAGGATCGGCCCGAAGGCATCGGCACTGTGCACGGAGGGCAGCATGGCGGTGGCGGCGGTGATCTGAGCCTGGAAACCGCCAAGGCTGAGCTGCGGGTACTGGCCGGCGCCGGCCAGCAAGGCCCGGGCATTTTGCACCGCGGCATCGACCTGGGCGCCCGCCGTCCGGAAGGCGGCCATCCGGCCGTCGAGGATGACGTACTGATCGCTGACCACGGCGGACAGCGCGGCCAACGCATTCGGGGTGGTCGACAGGGCGGCATAGTACGCAAAGCGGGCGGTGCTGACATCCAGCCCGTCGGAAGAGACGCCCGCATTCTTCGCCTCGGCCAGCATCTGATTCCAGCGGTGCAACTGGCGCTGGAAGGCGTCACGGCTGTCGGCGACCTGTTGCTGATAGGTGGCCTGGAGCTCGGCGTTGAGCTGGCCCAGCTCATCGAGTTTATGGTGGTCCGCTATCGGCGCCTGCCACCAGCCTGATGCCTTGATCGCGCTGACCTGGCTGTAGCGCCACATCATCGTGTCGGCGGCGCCTTGCTCCAGACCGCCGCGGACGGCGGCGGCCAGTGATTGGTTGAACGCAACTTCGGCCTGCCGGACGTCGCTCGACAAGATGCCCTCGCTCGCGACCGCCGAGAGCGGAAGGGCGGCCAACAATCCGCCAATGACCAGAATGAAGATGAGACGACGAAGACCCCTCACCGGACGACACCCCTCTTTTCGTTAGGCAGCGTCTGGGCTGGCGCCACTCCTCAGGTCACCAGCCGCTCGCTCTCGCCGAATGCCATAACGTTACGCGGTTCGGGAGGTCACGTCTTGTGGCAAACCGTTACGGCCGTCATCCCGCCGTGACGTCAAAGGAAAAAGGAACCCCGCCGGTTCCCTTCCTTTTTACCGGGGCGTCTAAGTGAGTCTTATTTTTCGATCGGCGCGGCGATCAGGCTCCCCCACTCGGTCCAGGAACCGTCATAGTTCCGGACGTTGGGATAGTCGAGCAGGTAGTGCAGGACGAACCAGGTATGCGACGAACGCTCCCCGATGCGGCAGTAGGCGATCACCGCCTTATCCGGGGTGACCCCCTTCGACGCGTAGAGCGCGCGCAGTTCCTCGACCGGCTTGAAGGTGCCGTCTTCCTGGACCGCCTGGCCCCAGGGGATGTTCGCCGCCCCCGGGATGTGCCCGCCCCGCTGCGCCCCCTCCTGGGGGAGGTTCTCCGGCGCCAGAAGTTCGCCACTGTACTCCTTGGGCGAGCGGACATCGACCAGCACGACACCAGCCTTGCTCAGGTCGGCCAGAACCTCATCCCGCAGCGCCCGAATCGCCGCGTTCGGCTGACCCGCCTTATAGCTCGCCGGCGTGATGGTCGGCGCGTCGGTTACCAGTTCCCGGCCTTCGTCCTGCCACTTCTTGCGGCCGCCGTTGATGAGCCGGACGTCCTTGTGGCCGTAGTACTTGAGGTTCCAGACGAACCAGGCGGCAAACCAGTTGTTGTTGTCGCCGTAGACGATCAGGGTGTCGTCGCTGCTGATCCCCTTCGAGGAAAGCAGGGCTTCCAGCCCCTCTTTCGAGAGCAAGTCGCGGATCGGCCGCGCCTGCAGGTCCTTGCGCCAGTCCAGCCCGATGGCCCCCTTGATGTGACCGGCGTCGTAGGCGTTGGTGTCGACGTCGACCTCGACGAGCTTGACCGTCGGGTCGTTGAGATGGTCAGCTACCCACTGGGTGTCGACCAGCACCTCCGGGTGCGCGTAGTCGGTTTCCTTGAGCTCGGTCGCAGACTTGGCCATTTTTACCTCTCCTCTCTAGAAGTTGACTAACTGGATTCACAAACTCAACAATTGAGACTCCAGTCTACGGGCGCAGGCTCGCACAGGTCAACTCGTTATTCGACCCAGTCGATGAGCCAGGCAGCATACGCGCCCGCCGGTCCCGAGCAGCCTGCCTCGAGGCCGGGCCGTGTCCGTCTGCTCCTCGTACCGATCGGCATCGTCGTGCTTCTCGTGGCGATCCCGGGCATTGCCTACGCCTTTTCCCAGAATCAGCTCTCCCAGGCGCAGACGTCCGAGGCGCAAAGCGCCTACAGCCAGGCGCTCAGCCAGTACGCGACCGTCGAATCCGTCGCGGGCAATCCGGTCTCGCGCTTCCTTCTCGGCGAGCTCGCGGACCGCGCCCAGTCGGGCACGGCTGAGACGCACTTCCTCTGGGGGGTTCAGCTCAAACAGGAGGGCAAGTTCGCCGAGAGCGAAGCCCAGCTCCGCGCGGCGATCACGATTGGCCTTGCCGACTGGGCGACCCGCGCGAACGCCGCCCTCGCCGACCTGTTCAGTACCTGGGGCCAGTCGCTGGTCGCCGGCAAGCAATTCCAGGCGGGTATCGACAAATACCGGCAGGTGGCGGCGGTCGACCCCACCGGGAACCTGGCCGCCGCGACCAACGCCAGCCTGGCGGTCGCCTACGCCGGCTTTGCCCAGTGGTACACACAACAGCAGCCGCCCGATTATCCAGACGCGCTCACGTGGTACCAGAACCTCGTCAAAGAGTTCCCCGACAGCCCCGAGGCCAAGCAGGCGCGGGCTTCATCACTGCCGCAGACGCTCTACAACGCAGGCCTCACTTTCGTCCAGCAGCTGCGCTACCAGCAAGCACGCGACGCGATGACCGAGCTGGTCCAGAATTACTCGTCGACTAGCTGGGCTACCCAGGCGAATACCGCGCTTCATGCTGACCAGCAGCTCACCGGCCAGCTGGTTCTGAGTGACCAGACCCCGACGCCGGTGGCCAACCGGCTGGTGCGGATCGCGACGCATTGGAAGATCGTCAAGGCGCATACCTACGACGACTCCGGCGGCAAGATCTACTCGACCTCAACCGACGCCAGCGGGAACTTCAAACTGTTGATGCCACCCGGGCAGAACTACCTCATCACCTGGTGGGACCCGACGCGCAGCACGTTTGTGACCACCTTCCTGAGCGACAATGTGCCCGTCAACCAGGTCACCATCAACCCGCTGGAGCCCGCGCACACGACGGTCGCGACCTCTTAGTCGAGGCGACCCCAGCCAGCTCGGTAATCTCCCGTGGCTGAATAATGGCCCATATAATCGGGGCGCACGCCGACGTAGCTCAGCTGGCAGAGCAGCTGTTTTGTAAACAGCGGGTCGCCGGTTCGAATCCGGCCGTCGGCTCCAGATTTTGAATACAGAATCTGCCTGGAAGAGCCCGGCGGAGTACGTCGCTGAGGACGCGTGCCACCAAAAGTACCACCAATTTGAAATGACGCTCTGCGAGCCCGGCAACCGAGGGTGAGGTCGCCAGCTTAGAGTGGTTCGCGCGCACATGACGACGCCGGCCGTCGCGTCAAACGGGTCTCGCTGAGTACCGCCAGTCTTTCAGGGTCCCTATCCCGACCTCGCGGATTTTCCGCACCGCCTCCATGGCGCGGGCACGGAATTGGGGCAGGTCCGCCAACTGCGGAACATGGATCGGAGCCAGCGCAAACTGCCGTTGCTGGGTCTCATCCAGCGCGAAGGAGATGTGAAAGACGGTGGTCTCTCCGCGCCACATCGCGGCGATCTCGGGCAGGTCCAGCGACATCAACTCGCTGAGGTAGGCGGCGATGTGCTGGCCAGCGGCAAGGGCGAACGGTCCTCTGCTGTTCGACATCGATATGTGGTGTCGATAGTCCGTTCCCTCGGGATCGATCGTGTAATACACGCGGAGATTTGCTGAGGTCTCGAAGAAGTTTCCTTGTTCTCTTGCCGCCTCGTCTCTGAACTTCATGCTCCCTGAGTAAGGCTTCTCGAGAAGCTCGAGGCATGCGGCCTTTGCTCGAGCGAGCCGCTGCGCCAGTTCGACAATCTGGTCATCCGCGAACATGCCCCTGTATTTCTGCCCGGTCAAACTCACGAAAGCAGAGGTCGCAAGCAGCAACAGCGGCACAACCAGCAGCGCCAGAGCAAATGGCAGCACCCTCGGAATGTATCGGCCCATGCCGAGGCGACCCATGAGAAAAATGCCGACCGGCACGACGATGAGGGGCCAGAAAACGCGTGCGAGCACCAACCATTTCCGCATCACGTCACCGCTGGTCGGCTAGGGTCGCCTTGGAGTACCAGTCATCTACTCATTTACTGACATTTTGCGCCCTGGGTCTCCATCAAACCTAGGGCGATTCACCGATCGCAGGCGAGGCACCAGCGCCCGCCGGAATCGCCGGTCTCCTATTTCATGGCCGCGAGGAGCTGCCGGCAGGCGTGCTCGCAGCGCCGGCAGGCCTCGGCGCACACCCGGCAGTGCTCGTGCTTGTGGGCATGCCGCTCGCATTCGTCACCACAGCTCTTGCATATGGCCACGCACGCCTGCAGCAGCGGCTTGGTGACGTTGGCATCGGACTCGGTCGGGCGGCTGATGACGCTGACGGTGGCGACGCAGACGTCGGTGCAGTCCTGGCACAGCCGGATGCACTTGACTAGCTCGGCGACGCTCGACTCGCTTAAATCGGCGTCGGTGTCGGCCGTGCAGGCCTGGCTGCAGTCGTTGAGCGCGTCAATGGTGGCGGCCAGCGCGGCAGCGTCGACAGTTAAGTGACTTGGGTAGATGCCCAGCATCTGCCTGGCGTAGCTCATGGCTCCTTCCGGCGAGGCGACGGGGTCGCAACGAGTATAGCCCCTGAGCCTCCAGCTAACCCAGGGCAGTCCACCGCTTGTCGGCTGATTTTCGAATACGAAATCGGTCTCTGAGGCGGCGCTCCTTATAGCGTGAACAGGTGGAGGCACAGACGGTCCCAGAATCCCCGGATCGAGACCATGGCAGTGCCCCGCCGCGACCGAGGGCTGCGTGGCCCGGTGGGCGTCGAGAGGATCCGATGAGCGACGGCCCGGATACAACACTCTTCATGCTCGCGTTCGACCAGCGCACCTCGTTTACGGCGGGTCTATTCGGCATCGAGGGCACGCCCACCGCCGAGGAGGTAGCGCGGATCGCCGATTCGAAACGTGTCATCTTCGAAGGTCTGCAGCTGGCAGTGGTCGATGGGGCGCCGATGGCGAGCGCCGGACTGTTGGTCGACGAGCAGTTCGGTTCGGAGGTGGCGCGGGCTGCGAGGGCTGGCGGCTATGTACTCGCCATGCCGGTCGAGAAGAGCGGCCTCGCCGAGTTTGACTTCGAGTACGGCGCCGCTTTCGGCGAACACATCGAGGCCTTCGATCCCACCTTCGCCAAGGTGCTCGTCCGCTACAACCCTGACGGCAACGCCGCGATGAACCTCGCGCAACTGACCCGGCTGGCTAGACTCTCAAGCTGGTTAAAGGGACATGGTCGTCGGCTCCTCTTCGAGCTGCTAGTCCCGGCGGAGCCGGCTCAGCTGGGCAGGGTCGGCGGTGACCGCGACCGCTATGACCTGGAAATCCGTCCGGAGCTGACTGTTCGGAGCATCGCCGAGTTCCAGGCGGCCGGTGTCGAGCCCGAGATATGGAAGGTCGAAGGCCTCGACCGACGCGAAGACTACCTAAGGGTCGCTCAACAAGCCCAAAGGGCCGGTCGCGACCAGGTCGCCTGCATCATTCTCGGTCGTGGCTCCAGCAACGCCAATGTCGAGCACTGGTTGCGGCAGGAGGCGGGTGTGCCGGGCTTCATCGGCTTTGCAATCGGTCGCACGATCTGGCAGCAACCGCTGGAAATCTGGCTGGCGCGGAAGCTGGACCGCGGCGCCGCCACTCGCGCGATCGCGGACAACTACCTCCGGATGATCAACGTCTATGAGGGGGCCCGAGGCCGGGCCGGCTCAACTTCAAAAGACAGCAGACCATAACCGGAGCCCACCGAAGCCCCGCGCATGAGGAACCTGCAGCGCATCGGTCAGCCGGACTCAGTGCCCGGCATCCCGCCGACATGAGGTCCGTGAAGTGATTGGAGGTCGCCTCCGGGTGACGAGGGTCTGCTCCCCTTTGAGCAGATTCGGCGCCCAGGCGCCACAGCGGCGCAGCGCCGGCCGACCCGACCGAAGGGCGGCGACGGCGCCACCATCCATGAGTCACAAGCGGAAATCAGACTCTGGTTGGCGCTCTCACCGGCGGGGACTTCCCGCCGCTGAGCGGTCGAGCATCTGCATCTGCTGCTCGTTGTGGTGATCGCCGGCGGCCGGTGGCAGCTTGTTGAGCCTATCGATCTGTTTCGGGCTCAGCTGAACAGCGTCGGCGGCAATGTTCTCCTCGACACGCGAGACCCGCTTGGTACCAGGAATCGGGGCGATGTCGTCGCCCTGGGCCAGCAACCAGGCCAGGGCCACCTGGGCCGGCGTCGCTCCGAGTTGCGCGGCCACCGCCTCCACCTCGTCGGCGATCCGCAGGTTCCGCTCGAAGTTCGCACCGGTGAAGCGCGGGTTGGTCTTGCGCCAGTCGTTGTCAGCAAGATCTTCAATCGAACGGATGGCCCCCGTGAGGAACCCATGGCCGAGCGGCGAATACGCGACGAAGCCGATGCCCAGCTCGCGCAGGAGCGGCAGCACCTCCGGCTCAGGGTCCCGAGTCCAAAGCGAGTATTCCGACTGCAGCGCGGTTATCGGATGGACGGCGTGCGCCCGGCGGATCGTGCCGGTCCAGGCCTCGGACAGCCCAATGTGGCGGACCTTGCCCTGTTTGACGAGTTCGGCCAGCGCGCCGACGGTCTCCTCGATCGGCGTGTTGGGGTCGACGCGGTGCTGGTAGTAGAGATCGAGGTAGTCTGTGCCGAGCCGCTTCAACGAACCCTCGAGGGCGTTGGGGATGTTTGCCGGGCTGCTGTCGAGGCTGCTGGGTGGCGCGCTGGCGGAGCCGATGGACATCGTGGGACGGCCGGTGTGTGAGATCCAACCGAACTTGGTCGCCAGCACCACCTGGTCGCGGCGGCCTTTGATGGCTCGGCCGACGAGTTCCTCGTTCGTGTAAGGCCCGTAGACCTCGGCGGTGTCGACGAGTGTAACCCCGAGCTCAAGCGCCCGACGAATGGTGCGGATCGATTCGGCATCGTCGCTGCCCGCTCCGGTGTAGGCGGCGGACATCCCCATGGCCCCTAGACCAATGCGGGAGACTTCCAGCGTCCCGAGTTTGATGTGCCTCATGGCTGTTCGCTCCTCCCTTGTATCGATCTCACCCGAGATAACCACAAACGTCGATTTCAGGGAGACCCGCTTGAGAGTAGTACTGTCAGGGCCTCCCTAAACGCCGGTGTCCGTGCATTCCCGTTGAGGCGCGGACAACCTATCGGCACGAAGTTTCAGAAGCAGAATACAAAACGGCAGTTGTTGGCACTCGCTAACACGCAGCGTGACGTCAACAATCCGGCTCCATCGAAGTCAGGACACGCCTAAGCCTCCATCAAACTCAGGGCAATTCACCTGCTAACACGCGACGGCACCAGACGGACGCCGTAAATCCTGATTTGTAAACAGCGGGTCGCCGGGTCGAATCCGGCTGTCGGTTCCGGATTTTGAATACGACGTCGTGCTTACTCGGCTAGGCCCATGCGAGCGTGCCACTCGATCATCGACTCATCGGTGTTGTCGTCGAATCGGGGGTCGTCGGGGGAGCCGATGCCCGGTATCCAGGGCTGGCGGTCGGCCCATCGAACGTGGATGTAATGGGGCGGCGACGGGAGCGGCGTGTCGATTGCAGCCGCGAACGGATAGACCCATTCAGGCCACACGGCCATATCGAGGAACAACGGACTCCCGCATCGAGGGCAGAAGGAAGTCACGGGGCCCTCGCTCGTCTCGTAGCGCGTGGGCTGTAGTCCTCCACCCAGGCGCAGGGTCGCGGCGTCGGCAATCACGTTGATGGCGGCGCCGATGGCCCCGCCGAGCTTGCGACAGCGGCGGCAGTAGCACACTCGATAGGGATAGGGCGCGGACGACGACACCGAGAACGTGACCGCCCCGCACTCACACGACCCCTCAAGAATCACTTCACCATCCCAACCGCCGGCTGAGTATAGGGCCACTCAACCGTTCGACGGCACACGACTCCTCCGCTCTGCGAGGCGGATCGTCTCCTCGAGCGACATCTCCGAGCCCTCGTCCCACGCTCGCCGCGCCGCGTCCGCATCGAGATGTGGACTCGCTTCGTCGACCGGGTCGCCTTCGAGGATTCCCGCGAACCCTCCCGGAGGTCCGCCCACGCGCTCCTTGAGACGAGCTGCCGCAGCAGCCAATCGGATCGCGTCCTCGTGCCTGCCTTCCCAGGTCGCCAGGAAGGCGAGGTCGCTGAGCGCGATGCCGATCCCCGTCGCGTTGTCGCCTGCATCGAACAACCGTAACGACTCGAGGGCGGCGGATCTGGCGTCTTCCGCCCGCCCGAGGCGGCCGTAGGCGAAGCCCAGCCACACGAGGGCGAACGCTAGCTGCAGGCGGTCGCCTCTCCGGCGCAAAATCGCCGCGGCCTCCTCCAGGCAGGCAGCCACTCGAGCCCACCGGCCGGCCTGCGCGTCGCCGATGACCAGCATGGTGAGCGTCTGCGCCACGCCTCGCTCGTCGCCGGCGGCGCGGTAGTGTTCCAGTGCTTCGTCGAGCACTCGCGTGGCGGCGTCGATGTCCTCGCCGGCCACGACGAACGCCTGGTTGTAGAGCGCCTCGGCGATGCCCGCCGCGTTGCCGAGCCGCCGTTCCACCTCGACCGCTTCCGAGTAGAAGCGGCCCGCCGACTCCCGGTCGCGCTGCCACCACGCGATGCCGCCGGCCCCGATCAGGGCCTTCGCACGCGCCGCGGTCGCGCTCCTTCCGGAGGGGAGAGCGAGGATTTCCGCGAACCACCGGGCGCCCTCCGCGATGTGGCCGCGTTGCTGCCAGAAGCGCCAGAGCGCGCCGGCGGCTTCCTGCGCGCGTTCGGCACGGCCGGTCTCGATCGCCCAGCGGAGCGCCGCCCGGATGTTCCCGTGTTCAACGTCGCATCGATCGAGCCACTCCACCTGGTCCTCGGCAACGAGATGCGGCTCCGCCTCCAGTGCCAGGTCCAGGTAGTGCACGCCGTGGCGTTCGAGCGTGGCGTCCAGGTCGCTCGAACCACGGAGCTCTTGCTGGCCGAACTCCCGAATGGTCTCGAGCATGGAGAACCGGATCGCACCCCAGTTCTCGCTCCTTCGAACCAGCGACTTGTCGACGAGCGAGGTGAGGCCGTCCAGCACGTCGAGGCCGATCCCCGTCGAATCGCACACGGCATCTGCAGACGCCAGCGTCCAACCCCCACTGAAGACCGCGGCGCGGGCGAAGAACCGGCGCTCCGGTTCGTCGAGCAGTTCGTAGCTCCACTCGATCGTGCCGCGGAGGGTGCGCTGGCGCTCCGGGACCGTCCGGGAGCGCGATGAGAGGAGCGCGAAACGATCCGCCAGCCGGTCGAGGACCTGCTGGGGAGTCAGCACCTTCATGCGCGTCGCGGCCAGCTCGATCGCGAGCGGCAACCCGTCGAGCCGGGCAGTGATGGCCGCGATCGTGCTCGCGTTCCGCTCGTCGATCTGGAAATCCGGGACGATGGCCCGCGCCCGGTCCGCGAAGAGACGTATCGCGTCGGTGTCGCGGAGCGTCGCGAGATCCGGCAGGGATGCAAGATCGGGCGGCTTAAGCGGCGGGACCTGAAACTCCTGCTCGCCGCGGGTCGAGAGCACGACCCGTGAGGTAATGATCGCCTTTAAGCGAGGCGCCGCCGCAAGGAGTTCCTCGACAACGGAGGCCGCATCCACAACCTGCTCGAAGTTGTCGAACACGATCAGCGCCGTCCGGTTACGAAGATGGTCCTTCACCGCCTCCAGCACTGGGCGGCCTCCCTCCTCGGGGACGTCGACCACCTTCGCCACGGTCGACGCCACCACCGCCGCGTCTGCGACGCTCGACAGGTCGACGAAGTACACGCCGTTTGCGAACGACCCGAGGAGTCGCGAGGCGACCCGGATCGCGAGCCGCGTCTTGCCGCTGCCACCGGCCCCGGTAAGGGTGACGAGCCGCGCGCGTTCGAGGAGCCGTTCCACCTCCGCGATCTCCTCGTCGCGCCCGACGAACGAGGTGAGTTCGGCGGGCAGGTTGTTCGGACGTGCCTCGAGGGACCGGGGCGGCGGGAACTCCGACGGAAGCCCTTCGATCTCGAGCTGGTGGAGGCGCTCGGGATTGCCGAGGTCCTTCAGGCGGTGCTCTCCGAGAGGGCGGAGGCGCACCCCCGTCGGGAGCGCCGCCTCTACCAGGCGCGCCGTGACGTCCGAGAGGAGCACCTGGCCTCCGTGCGCGGCGTCGGCAATGCGCGCAGCCCGGTGGACGTCGATGCCGACGTACCCATCGCCACCGAGCTCACCCCGTCCGGTGTGCAGGCCCATCCGCACGCGGACGGGCGCGCCGTGCGACCAGCGGTGCGCCGCGAGGTTTCGCTGGGCCGACACCGCGGCCTGGACCCCGTCGAGCGCTTCGCGGAAGGCCGCGAAGAAGGAGTCGCCGGCCGTACCGACCTCCACGCCGCTCGAGGCGGAGATGGCGGCCCGAACGATATCCGCGTGGTCCTCGAGGATGTTGGCGTACTGGGTACCGACCTCCTGCAACAGCCGAGTGGACCCTTCGATGTCGGTGAAGAGGAAGGTGACCGTGCCGGTCGGGAGCTCAGGCATTGTAGCTGCAATGTAGCCCAAGCGACCCGCATTACTATTCGAAGGAGACGATGATGACCACCCTCAAGTCAAAGGACGGGACGGCGATCGCGTTTGACAAGCAGGGCGACGGCCCGGCTGTCATCCTGGTCGACGAAACCCTGAGCACGCGGTCGTTCGGCTCCCAAACCAGAGCTCGCCAGGCTTCTCGCCCAGCAATTTACCGCTTATAGCTGCGACCGTCGCGGCCGGGGACAGCGGGGACACCAAGCCCTACGCAGTGGATCGAGAAATCGATGATCTCGACGCCATGATCGACGAAGCCGGAGGATCCGCCTTTCTTTACACAAAGCAGTCAGCGATCAGTTGAACCACGTGTCGAGCACGCGTTCGAACTGCTCCTTCGCGTGCTTGTACTCTGGCGCCGGTGGTTGCAGCGTGATCGTCGGCCCCGGGTAGGCATAGAAATCGCCGGACCCATAAGCGGCCATCCCGTCACCCACCTCGATGTAGCAAAAGCCGTTGCCATTGAAGCGAGCCCTGGGCTTGACCCCCTCGATTTCCGCCGCGATGTTCTCGGCCACCACCTGCGCCTCGGCCTCCGCGAACACTCCGGCCTTGGGCAGGAGCATGCCGTTCATGAGGCGGATGGCGGTGAGGTCACCGATGGCGAAGACATGGGGGAACCGGGTTTCCAACGTGTCCACCCGCCCCAGGATCTCCCAGGGTCTGAGGATGGACCGGAACATAGCCGGTGGTGTCGGTGAGGCCCGCCGCGACGACGGCCTCAGGCGCTCGGTGAGGCGGAACGGTGATCAGGAGGTCGAAGGCGATCTCGGCGCCGTCGAGGACAACCGTGTGTGAGCTGCGATCCACCGTTGCGACCGTGCGCTGGGGATGGTAGTCGATGCTCCTGGCTGCCAGCATCGAGCGCACGGCCTCGCCGATCACGGGACCCGCCACGGGCATCGGCTGCTTCTCGGGAGTGTAGACGGCAATCTGCACCCGGTCGCGAACGCCGCGCTTGCGGAACAGCCACTCCATGAGGAAGGCGGCCTCGTACGGTGCCGCAGGACATCGGAATGGGATGCCGGCGATCAGGAGGACTACGTGCCCCTCTCGGGTCTCGGCAAGCGCCTGGCGGAGTTCGGCGGCAGCCTCCATATCGTAGAGGTTGTAGCCGGACTCGGTCAGTCCCGGCACGCGGCTCCTCCGCGCCTTCGACGGCGGCAGTGTATGAGCGGAGGTGATGTGTAATGTTCGGTCTCGGCTGGAACACCGTGCTGCTCGATCTGCACGGTGTTCTGATGTTCGTGACACTGATCTTCTCCGCTTTCCTCTTCGGGGCCATCTTCTTTGTGCGTCAGCCCGATGCCGTGATGGTCCGGAGGCTCAAGGTCAGTTCGATCGTCGCGTTTGTCGGGCTCCTGGGGTTGATGATCACCGGGATCATCCCCGATATCTCGTTTGGATCGGGGGGACCTTCAGCGGAACGGTGACCAATGACTTCGGCACCTTCGTGACCAAGGTGACCGACACCACGCTCGGCAATTTCACCGGGCCGCTGCTCTTCGACATGATGGAGCACGTGTCGCTGATCGTGCCGGGTCTCGCCGCGGTGATTGGGTTTCTGATCCTCTACCTGGGCCGCCGGGTCATGACGGAACCGGCCATCAGGGGCAGCGTTCTGAGCCTGATGCTGGTGGCCGGCGCCTGGACCTTCGTCCTGGGCGCCATCGGCGTCTATATCACCAAGGTCCTGACCTTCCCGGCGGGGGCGTGAGGAGGTTGGCAATGAGCACTGGATTGAAGGAAGCGAAAACGTCGACAATGACGCTCGGCGCCAGCCCGTTGGTGGCGGCCGCCTTTGCCGCCGGCATCGTCTACATGTGGCTGGAGGCGGCCTTTAGGTTGGCCTTCACCTACTCGGCGAACTTTGACGCGTTCTGGGTACTGTGGAACGGACGTGTCGGCGACATCGCTGCCATGTGGCTGACCATTACGGGCGTTTCGCTCGTCGTCTTTTTCGTCTTCGGCTTTTGGATCTTCCGGGGCGGGAGGCGGGTCGGGACGATTCCCTGGTGGACCGTGGCGCTGATCGTCTCGGCGATCGCCGCTCCACTGATCGGCGAGATCGGCACCCCGATCGGGGCCTAGCCTGGAGGCCGCCTGCTGGTTGACAGCCGGCTTCCTCGTGGGGAGCGATCCCCGGCTTTCAGTTCACGCCGCGCCTTCGGGAGTCTCGTTCAATCGACGGATCTCATCCGCCACGTCGGCAGCCTGCTGTTCCAGGTCCCGTTTGTAGTCCTCGAGCCGGCGGATCTGCTCGCGCCGTGAGGGCCAGCGTGTGAACCTCGGGCCACCGCAATGACAGCCACAACCGCCTCCATACATCTATGCACCTCCATGACTGTGAATTGGTGCGCCGTGAGGCGAGCGTCAGCCGGAATACCCACAACATGGGCACGGTCGGCCACCACAGGGACAGCCGCACGACGGGCATGGCTCCTTCACACAGACTCACCTCCTCCCAATCGGATGAACTCGCGCTCGCAGGGCCAGGCGCTATTGCCGTCCGGACAGCCAGCGGTTGAGCGGTCAGCCATCCGGCTCAACTCGCCTCGTAGCTGCTTGAGACGGCCAACCTCAGCGTCGAGGCTCGCGATCCGGCGACGGAGCAGGGCCTCGGTGTGACCGCACGGGCACAGGCCACGATCCCTGACATCGAGTAGCTCACGGATCTCGCGAAGCCGAAGGCCCAGCCGTTGAGCGCCCTTCACGAAACGAAGGCGGTCGAGTTGCGCCTGATCATAGAGACGGTATCCCGATGCGCTCCGTTCCTGCGGCGCGAGGACGCCGGCGCGCTCGTAGTAGCGGACGGTGTCGGGCGTCACGCCGGCCTGAGCGGCCAGGCGGGACACGGTCAGTGCCACGCGGGTAGCGTAAACCTTGGACCGCACTCCAAAGTCAAGCCCAGGGGCTGGCACAGAGTTGCTATCAGCTCTCCGTTTGGGCCACGAACTGGTCCCAAGTAAGGCGTTCGGCCTTTTGTTCCTGGCGCGCAGGCTGCTCGGAGAGCAGCAGCCCGCCGGCCCGAATGGCCTTGGTGCCCGGCATTACAAACGGTACAGCCCAAACATCCGCGTTAGCACTTCGCTTGCGCGGTCGGATGGCTCTACCCGGACGACAAGGCCACACATGGTCAGGTGTTCGACTTGAGGTCGCGAGCCCGAGACTCCGTTCGCGCGGGACAGTCTTCAGGAGTGTCTCCGAACGCCATACTCGCCGACGGGCGACTTCGATGGCTTTGCTCAGCTCGCGAGGTTGCCGCTAACCGTGAGGACGACATTTCCCGTCTTCTGCTTCGTTTCGACGTACCTGGTTGCCTCGACCACCTGCTCCAGCGGGTAGCGGCGATCGATGACCGCCCGGTACTTCCCCGCCTCGATGAGCTCCTTGAGGAAAACGACGTCCTTCTTCGCGAATCGAGGAGGTATCGGGAACAGCACTCTCTTGTCTCCGATCCGCGCGGTCCATAAGGCGAGTACCAGGTTCTGCAAATGGTCGGTGGCTACGTAGATCCCGCCCCGCTTCAGTGAGCCTCTGCACCGCGTGAACGATTGCTTACCGACTGCGTCGAAGATGACGTCGTACGTTTGGCCGTTCTTCGTGAAGTCTTCCTGCGTGTAGTCGATGACCTCGTCGGCGCCGAGCGATCTCACGAGCTCGAAGTTCTTCGTGTTACACACAGCAGTGACGTCGGCACCGAAGTATCTGGCCAGCTGCACCCCTGCGGTGCCGATCGATCCCGATGCGCCATAGACGAGGATCTTCTGCCCCTTCTGGAGATCTGCCGGTCTCAGGGCGTTCAGTGCCAGGATCGCGCCGTCGCAGACCGCCGCCGCCTCCTCAAAGGTAATGCCGGTGGGCTTGTGCGCCAGCGCAGCGCTCTCCCCTATGCAGATGAACTCCGCGTGCGCGCCGAACTTCCACGGATTGATGCCGAAGACGTGGTCGCCGACCTTGAACTCGGTGACGGCTGCGCCGACGGCCTCGACCTCGCCGGCGAAGTCGCTGCCGAGGATCTTGCGCTTCGGTCGGAGAAGACCCGTAACCAAGCGGGAGATGAACATGTCGGCGCTGCGAAGCCCGCAATCCGTTCGGCTGACCGTCGTTGCATGGATCCTGACCAGGACTTCGTCGTCCTTAGCGACAGGCCGCTCGACTTCCTCGAGTCGCAGAACGTCCGGAGGTCCATACGTGTCGTGGACAACCGCTCTCATCTGGCTGCCAGCCTACGCCACCTCTTTCAGCCGGCAGCTAAACCGAACTCGGATTGGCGGAGTGGGCACCGCGCGGGAACCCCCATCTCCCGCTGTCTTGACTGAACTCTGTAGGACCGTTGTGCTCGTGAAGCGGCACTGCCTTGGCCCCCGCAGATGCGGCCGGGTTGCGCAAGGTGATGTGATCAGAGCCGCCAGCCCGGCAAAGAACCGTCGACGAGTAGATCCAGATGAAGGTAGAGATGAAGCGAGGAACGGGTGCGACAAGTCGGCCGCGCGCGCTGATTTTGGGGCTCGGTTTCCGTAGCCAACCCGATGGACCTAACAGCACTCAATGGATGCGTTACCAATACGTGGAAAGCCAAAATTCACTGAGGCTGACCAATTGCAAATACGGATCGCTCGGCTCGGATTTCGCCGGCCCAAGGCAAATTTGCCCGAGCGGCGTTGGTGAACAGCTGCGGCCAGGCCAGCGGCGGAGAATCGGCCTTAAACGGACTTCCCTTGGGTGCTGATCGCGTGTTCGGATCGGGCTCGGCGAGATTTAAGACGGCCGCCTTGGGCGGCCAAGTCTCACCTCGGTTCTCAGTTGTAGGCTTTGGATGAAGAGCACTCAGCTTCTGGCGCCGGTAGCGGCCTCGTTCGGCGTCCTTCTCACCGGATGCCTCGGCCAGGGGGCAACCACACACAGTAGTCCCACGCCGACACCCACTGCCCCGCCATCGGGAACCCTCCATATCGAATTGATCGGCGCCGGCGGCCCGTATTCGGCCGGGCCTCCCGAACTGGTGGCCGCGCGCTCGGAGCCGGAGCTGGACGCCCTCCTGCATGCGGTCGCGGTCGCGTTCCAGCAGCCGGATCTGTGGGATAACTCGGGGAGTGTCGGAGACCGCGTCTACCTCGGCATTGCCGTGCGCTTCTGCACGACACTCAAGTCGATAACGGCCCAGCTCACCGGGCCTAGCCTGGTTACCCTGCACGTGAACGCGCCCGGTCAATGTGCACCCGGCGCGGGAGCGGCTGCCCGACCCCCGATGTATCTGGCGGCGATCCGAACCGCCGCGCTGCCACCGGCGGTCGTCACCTTTCGCATCGCTGGGACCGGCGGTCAGGCGCGCGTTGATCTACGGCCCGCCGCTGCGACGATGAACCCCTCCGACGTTACCGTGCAGGCGCGGGATGCGGTCCAGGCGGCCCTGTTCCATGTCGGCACCGATGGATCCAGCCGCGCGATCGGCGAGCTAGACGTCGTTCCACTGCCGAATTCGCCGCCGCTCTGCAATTTCTCGTTTCCCGCGATGAGCCGGCGGGCCGGAATCCTGGTCGTCGTCAATGAAGGCCAGGTCTATCCGTTGCATGAGGAGGCCTTCGTCTGGTTGGATGGTGCGCTTGCCGATTGCGGAACCGCACCGTGACGTTCGGGTCTCCCGTTTCGTGCGCGGCGCGTCAGCGATGTTCGGCCTGCGCAAAGGCCAGGCCAGAAGTTCTGGCTCCGGGCGCGCCCGCCGGCAACCGACCGGTGGGCGCGCTCATCAGTAACGTTTCCCTTAAAGGTGATACTGTGGCGCAATTTTGTTGCCAATTTTGTCGCCAACTATGACATTCCTTCGATATCAATGGCGAGCGTGGGTCCGCGTCGCCGTGGCGCATCCAATGCGGGTGCGGGCCGGCACCGGCGCCGACCCGCACCCGTGAGTCTTGTCTAGCGCGGCAGCGTCTTGAGAAGCCCGAACGCTGCGCCCTGCGGGTCGCTAAGGATCGCAAAACGGCCGCCCGGGAAGTCCATCGGCGCGACCATCTCGCGCGCGCCGGCCTGCGTGGCGGTCTTGAACGACGTATCGACGTCGCCGACCTCGAAATAGACGAGCCAGTAGCTCGGCACCTGGGCCGGAACCATCTTGTTCATTTCCTGCCCGCCGGCGATGCTCTCACCTTGCAGCTGGAACTCCGTGTACGGAGGGGCATCCGGACCCATCTCATTGGTTTTTGGGGTCCAGCCGAAGACCTCCTGATAGAAGGGGATCGCCTTGTCGACGCCGCGCGAGTTCAGCTCGGCCCAGCCGAAGGTGTTCACTTCGCCCACGGGCATGGGGGTCCTCATGGCCCTAGCCTGCCAGACAGAAATGACCGCACCACTCGGATCCTGCAATGCCGCCATGCGGCCTTGATCTCCGACATCGAAAGGCGGGGCGACGACCTTGCCGCCAGCAGCCTGAACCTTTTTGGCCAGACTGTCGGCATCATCGGTGGCGATGTAGACCGACCACGCGGTCGGCGCCTCCGCTGACATCTTGGGTCCAATCCCAGCCACCTGTTTGCCGCCAACCTTGGCCATCCCGTACCCGCCGTACTGCGGATCGGGATTGACCTCGATATTCCAGCCAAACACCTTCGAGTAAAAATCTCGCGCTGCTGCTGCATCGGAGGTCGAGAGGTCGACCCAGGTCGGCTCCTTCGCGACTGCAGTTTTGGCTTCCGCCATAGCTTGCCTCCTCATGCTTGTTGACGAAGCGGACGAACGTCGCCCCCGGCGCATCGGCGTGCCAGGGTCAAGCCTATTCTGCACCCCTCGACGAGAAGCTATGAGCCATGAGTTAGGGCGGCCTCGCGAATGGTCTGGCGTCGAAGTTGTCGAACGAGATCGGCTAGACGCTACTGGTTGCGGGCGTGGCCGAAGTACATGAGTTCCCAGATCGCGTCATTCTTGTGGGTCTCGACCAGCTCACCCCCAGAGCGTCGTGCCGGCTGGTTGACAGGAGGAGGCCGGCCCTGCTACTGTTCAAGCGATCAATTGAGGAGTTGAGAGTGGCTCGGAAAGATCTTCATCCCGATGGTGACAGCCGAACCGTCAAGAGCGCACTCTTCGATGAGTTCGCCCGGCTCGGCCAAGCGCTGGGGAACGGCCGGCGCCTCGAGATCCTTGATGTTCTCGCCAATGGGGAGCGAACCGTCGAACGCCTCGCCTCTGAGACCGGGCTTTCGCTAGCGAACGCCAGCCAGCATCTGCAGGTACTCCGCGCAGCAGGCCTGGTCCACCGTCGTCGGGACGGCACCCGCATCTACTACGCGCTGAGCGATCCCGTGGTGTTCGAGCTCTGGCGCAATCTCCGCAGCGTCGCGGCCCAGCGGCAGGCGGAGGTGGGCCAGCTGGCCGACGCCTACCTCGGGGCGCGGGACAGCCTTGAGCCGTTGACCCGGGCCGAGCTGCTCCGACGCTTGAAGCGGAAAGACGACCTGATCATCGTAGACGTTCGACCGGCCGAAGAATACGCGGCCGGCCACCTGCCGACCGCAGTATCGGTACCGCTGGCCGAGTTGCGCCGGCGCCTTCGTGATCTGCCGCGTGAGAAAGAAATCGTCGCCTACTGCCGTGGACCGTACTGTGCCTTCGCCCACAAGGCGATCCGCGTCCTGCATCAAGCCGGATTCAAGGCCAGGCGCCTGGAGGATGGGCTGCCGGAGTGGAAGGCGGCCGGTCTTCCAGTCGTCGCGCGTGACCAAAGGAGGGACTGAGTTGGCAACGGCGCTGACGCGACCCGACGTCGACATCAAATCGCTCGATCCCTATGCGTTCCTCGCGGTGCTCGGCAAACGGGTCATTCATCCAGGCGGTCGGCGGTCGACCGAAGAGTTGTTTCGCCTCGCCGATACTCAGCCCGGCCAGCGCGCCCTCGATGTCGGCTGCGGGGTCGGGACGACGGCGATTGAATTGGCCCGCCGGTTCGGCGCCGACGTCACCGCCGTCGACATCTCGTCAATGATGCTCGAGCGGGCTCTAGCCAATGTCCGGCGCGCAGGCATCGGAGAACGTGTTCACGTTGGCCGCGGCGACATCCTTGCGTTGGAGTTCGCCGACGACTCCTTCGACCGGGTCATCGCGGAGGCCGTCACCATGTTCGTTGACCGCCCTTCGGCCGCCGCGGAGCTCGTGCGAGTGTGCCGGCCAGGTGGCAGGGTATTGGCCACAGAATTCTTGTGGCGCAAGCCTCCGACGGACGCGGCGCGCGAACTCCTCCTGGGACAGCTCTGTCCAGGCATGCAGTTTGACAACCTCGATGGGTGGTTGCAGATCTACGCGAAGGCCGGTCTCGCTGACATTGAGGTGCGTAGTGGACCCTTCGAGCTGATGACGGCGCGCGGGTTCATTAAAGATGAAGGGCTCGTCAACGCCGCGGCTTGCATGGCACGTGGCCTCGCCAAACCCGCGCGCGTGCGGAAGATGGCATGGATGATGCCACGGCTTCGCATGGCCGTGCCTTACCTCGGTTACGTGTTGGTGGCCGGCGTCAAACCGTCCGTGGGGTGAGCGTGACCGTGACCCAAGGGCTCAGCATTCACCAGGTGCTCGACGAGGGCCTGGGAAACCAGTCGTACGTCGTGGCGCTCGGCGATGGTCCTGCGCTGGTGATCGACCCGAGCCGCGATCCGAGGCCCTATCTCGACCTCGCGGCGCGGCGTGGACTCCGCATTCGCTTCGCGGTCGAGACCCACCTGCACGCGGATTTCATCTCGGGTGGCCGCGAGCTGGTTGCCCAAGGGGCAATCCTCTTTGCGCCTCGTGCTGCCGAGCTCCAGACAAGCTATCAGGGTCTGGACGATGGTGATGAAGTCGACCTTGGCAGATTGCGTCTGCGCGCAATTGGCACGCCAGGCCATACGCCCGAGCATCTCGCGTACCTCGTGCTTGACCGGTCAACGCCATTGGCCCTCTTCAGCGGCGGAGCGCTGATTCCGGGCGGCGCCGCCCGCACCGACCTGATCGATTCAGACGAGACCGAGCCGCTGGCCCGAGCGCTCTACCGCTCGGTGCGCCAGCATCTGGCAATCCTCCCGGATGACGTGGTTGTCTATCCGACACATGGCGCCGGTTCCTTCTGTTCTGCCGGCGCTGGCGGGCAACGGACGACGACGTTGGGGCAGGAGCGCCAGGTGAACCCGCTGCTGACGACGCCGGATGAAGGCGCCTTTGTCGAGACCTTCCTCAGTGGGCTAGGCAGTTATCCTTCCTACTTCCGACGCCTTCGATCGGTCAACCAGCGCGGAGCTCGGGTGTACGGCACGACGTTGCCGGACCTCCGTCCGCTCCCGCTCGAGGCATTCCGCCGTCAGATTGCGGCGGGCGCCACGCTGATCGACACTCGGCCGTTTCCAGAATTCGGTGCCGGACACATTCCCAGCGCGGTTTCCATCGCCCTTCGGCCCGCCTTCGCGTCCTGGCTTGGCTGGCTGGTCCCGGTCGATCGTCCGCTGATCTTTGTCATGGGACCCGATCAGGATCGACGGGATCTGGTCAGCCAGTGCCTGAAGATCGGCTACGAGGACATCGTGGGGGAGCTCGAAGGTGGCATCGCCGCGTGGCGGGGCCAGGGCCTGCCCGAAGCTGCGATTGCGCTTCGTCAACTCAACGAGGATTTGGGTAGAGCGCCGCTGGACGTGAGGCAGGACAGCGAGTGGGCTCGCGGCCACCTTCCCGGCGCCCAGCACCTGGAACTGGGAAGCCTGAAAGATTCGGCTCATGCGATCCCGCCGGGTCCGCTGACCCTCTATTGCGGCCACGGTGAGCGGGCGATGACCGCCGCCAGTCTGCTCGAGGCCCACGGCCGCAAGGGTTTGACGGTCCTCGACGGCGGCTTCGAGGCCTGGTCGGAGGCGGGTCACTCGGTGACGGTGGGTTGATGGCTTCCGCGCCACGAATCGGCGCGGTCCGGCTGGGACTCAGCGCGAACCTGCCTCAATTCAGCCTGCTGGTCGGGGTCAACGCCCTGGTCGGCGGGATGATCGGTCAGGAGCGAACGGTCCTCCCGCTGCTCGCGACGAAGGTCTTCGGCCTGACGGCCGTGACGGCCGCCCTGACCTTCATCGTCGCGTTCGGTCTGACGAAAGCCATCAGCAACTTTCTGGCTGGAACGCTCTCCGACCGGTTTGGCCGCAAGCCGGTGTTGCTCGGGGGTTGGCTGATCGGCCTCCCGGTGCCCCTGCTTCTCATCTGGGCGCCGACCTGGGGCTGGGTGATTCTGGCCAATGTGCTTCTCGGGGTCAACCAGGGACTCACCTGGTCGACGACGGTCAATATGAAGATCGATCTCGTCGGCCCCGCGCGCCGCGGTCTGGCAATGGGACTGAACGAAGCGGCGGGGTACGGTGGCGTCGCGGTCACCGCCTACCTGACCGGGTTCATCGCACAGCACTCGGGGCTTCGCCCGCAGCCGTTCTTCCTCGGCCTGGCCTACGCCGGCGCTGGTCTTGGCCTCTCCGCGCTTTTCGTGCGCGAGACGGAGGGCCATGCCCGCTTCGAGGGTGCCGGCGCCGCCCACGGACCGATACCAGTGCCGACCATGCGAGAAATCTTCGTGCACACGAGCTTCCGTGAGCCCGCGCTCTCCGCCAGCTGCGCCGCCGGACTGACCAACAACCTTAATGATGGGATGGCATGGGGGCTCTTCCCCCTCTTTTTTGCTGCCCATGGGCTGTCCGTGGGGGCGATCGGGGTGCTCGTGGCGCTCTACCCGCTGGTGTGGGCAGGCGGCCAGCTGGTCACCGGGGCGCTGTCGGACCAGGTGGGCCGCAAGTGGCTGATCGCCGGCGGCCTCTGCGTCCAGGCCCTGTCCCTGGCAGTGATTGCCATGGGCCACACGTTTGGAATCTGGGCCCTGGGCGCGATCGGCCTCGGCGTCGGGACGGCGATGGCCTATCCCACCTTGCTCGCGGCAGTCGGCGACGTCGCCCACCCAGAGTGGCGCGCGTCAGCCGTTGGCGTCTATCGGTTATGGCGAGACGCCGGGTTCGTCGTTGGGGCTCTGCTGTCCGGAGCGGTGGCTGACCTGTTTGGTTTGGTCGCCGCCATCTTGACGGTCGCCGTCGTCACGGCGGCGGGCGCCGGCATCGTGGCCGTCCGCATGTATGAGACGCACCGGCCGGCTGTCAAATCACAGCCGGTGCCCGGGGCTGCGCGCACAGTTGCATCGGGGCCCGAGCCTAGATAGGATGTCGCCGCAACTCTGAGGTGCCAGCCGGACGGCCCGGCACGGCAGCTTTGCGTTGAGGGTCCAGACCGGCGGTCGGCTCGTCGAGGATCAGGAGCTCGGGGTCCTTCAGCAGCGCGGCCGCAACCCCGATACGCATCTTCATGCCGGTCGAGTAGGTCCCGAACTTGCGCCCAGCGCGCGACGTCGTCTCGATGAGATCGAGCACCTGGTCGACGCGTCCCTGGCTCACGCTGGCGAGATCGGCGACGACCCTAAGATTCTCGCAGGTACGGATAGAAGCCCGGACCCAGGATCAGCGAACCGATCTTCGCCAGACCGAGCTGTCAAAGACTATGGCGTCGAAAGAGAAGGAGCAGGGGCCCGCAGCCCCCATCTTTCACACCCCTGGCTGGGCAAATGGCGTGTTATCGGGATTCGTCTTCTTACTGGGGTTTGATTGTGGCGTTGAACTCTCCCCCAGTGTCGAAGATCGTGAGGAGTCCCGAGTTTGCCGGCGACTCTATCGGCTCGGCGGAGGTGAGCTTGTGCCCGTTCACTCTCTTGGCGAAGGGTATCGTTCCAAGACCTGGGATTGAAGTCATCGTAGGCACGCAGCCACCACTGGAGATGCCCTGAGCACTGCAGAGGACGAAGTAGCCGTGGTAACGAACAGGGTTGTTGCCACGATCGCGGCCATGGCTCTGCGGTGACACGTCACCGATGACGTGATCGTGCAGGAAGGGCACGCGGCCCTGGGGGGCGCCGGTCTGTGGTGCCAGGACGTAGAAGTTGCGTGTGGGAGCGTTCGATGGCGCGGGGTTGAGGTCGACAAAAGTCATCTTGACCTCGGCCCCGTCGGACCAGATCTTCTCGAAGCACGGCGTAGTAGCGCCGGTGTCATTGCAATTCGTCAGGGCAGCGGCCTGGACAGGCGAAGCGACGGCCAAGACGAGGGTCAGGGCGGCGACGGTTGTTGTGGCGATGCGGACGAGGACTGAACTCATTTTTGACTCCTTTCTTCTATTGGCTCAAAGCCGCCCAAACGCGCGAGGCGGCAGTTGCGGGTCAATTGGACGCGTCGGAATGCACAGGGTTTGGCTAGGCGTCGGAGCCCGGCCAAAGTCGGGCTCCGACGCTGTGGCAGGTCGAGGCGAGACACGTTACCGAGTAGCCGCCGCAGGGACCGTGGAGGCGTTATCCGCTCCGACGGTTCGGCTGTAAAGGGCGGTGATGGCAGAAGGCTTAAAGCCTTTGACGACCAAATAAACGCCCAGCGAAAACTCCCAGACGGCGATCGGGATTGCGAACAGCCCTGTCGTCGAGGCATGCTGCCCGATGAGACCGAACAGTATGGCCGCATCGCCGGCGACCAGCAGGGCCGCTCCGGTGAATCCGAGCAGCGGAAGCCACCGTGGCACCAGGCGCGACTGGTACAGCAGCGAGCCGATCAACAGGGCGTTGACGGCCGGAATGAAGCTCTGGCTGAGCAGGGCGATCCGGTCATACATGGTGATCAGCGCATGGCCGGTGACCAACGCATTGGCTCCGGCTCCGGCCTGCTGCAAGGTGACGAGCGACAGGACGCACGCCGCACCAGCGAGGATGGCACCGCCTTCCAGGGTTCGCGTGCCGACGAAGCCGAGCGCGACTCCCTCATTCTGCCTCTTGACCACCGGGAACAGCGCGACGGCCGTGCCGATACCGGCGAGGGCCACGATCATCTCCAGGATGGCGCCGACGATGATGCCGGTATTCGAGCCATGC
>Ga0070697_100000422_pt1 | contig 32600 bp, 32 predicted proteins | sample KBSK1501metaG_FD_65475 | JGI IMG/M metagenome (GOLD analysis project Ga0070697, IMG submission 65475) | Corn, switchgrass and miscanthus rhizosphere microbial communities from Kellogg Biological Station, Michigan, USA - KBS K1-50-1 metaG | ecosystem: Host-associated > Plants > Roots >...
GGTGAGTCTCGTAGGTTGGTTGGACGATTTAGCCGAACTTTACTGCGCTTTGGATGTGTTCGTTTCTGCATCGCACACAGAATCTTTTGGACTCGCGATCGCGGAAGCGATGGCTAGCGGTACTGCTGTTGTAGCGACTGAAACCGAGGGGGCGAGTGAATTAATTAGAAAGGATGAAACGGGACTACTGGTTCCAATCGGGAATGTCGACACGTTAGCAGAGTCAATTTTGCTATTACTCAGAGATAAGGAAGAGAGGGTTCGTTTGGGTGGGGCCGCGCAGCAAGCGGCCGCGGCAAACTTCAGTCTTGAGCGAATGATCGCAGAAACGGAGACTATTTATCGAGCTGAAGTGGAAAAGGGTTTGAGTTGAGAGCGGCAACTTTCAACCTTGCGGACGACCCTCGCCAGGATCTGGACGGCCGAGAAGACGCAACATATCGGGCTTGTCCTTAACCAACAAATAAACCACGCTGCGCAGGCGACTAACATCAGTTTCAACCTGACCTATGCGCGTGTCGACTCTCCGATCAATCGAATCCAGTCGGAGGTGCACTTGCTCGAATTCACCACGCATGGCGGTTTCTAATCGCCCCAGGTCATTCTTCGTAGCCATTTCGATTCTTAGCGCGGCTAGATCGTCTTTGGTAGCCATTTGGTCCTTCATCGAGGCCATTTGAGCTTTCACCGCCGCGAGCTCATCTTTGGTGGCCATTTGGTCTTTCACCGCCGCGATCTCGGTCGTCATCTCATCTCTAAGATTAGCGAGGTCAACCTTCGTGGCCATTTGCTCGCTGATCGTGTCAATACGCTGGCGCAGACCCTCAACGGTGTTGGCTATGAAGTTAATGAGTTTGTCGTTTTCGGACATTGCCGAATCGTAGCATCTGTTCATCCCAAACCTCCGATCAGTCGCGCGATGCCCTTGTTGGATTCATTACAAGAAAACTGGCACATTCCCGCACCGACTAGTCGAGCCGATCAATCTTTGCGGCGAGAATGAAATCGCTTTCCGTCAGGCCGTCGATCTTATGCGTCCAGATGGTCACTTCTGCTCGACCCCATCCATAACAAATGTCGGGATGATGCCACTGCTCTTCGGCGAGTTCGCCTACTCGATTTACAAACGCCTGCGCGGCCTTGAAATCCTCAAACTTGTATTCCTTCCGCAGGTGGTGCTCCCTGACAACTTCCCAACCGTCGAGTTGGGTCTGCAGTTTTGTGATCTCCTCCGCCGGTAGCGGTGGCACTCCACCACGGCAGGGAACACACTGACGTCCAGCCAGATCATTCATGCTGTTTGCCTTTCATTAAATGCCTTCTTCAATATTGCCATCTGACCCGCGTGGTAAAGACTGTGCTGAATCACCCCGTGAAGGGTCACGTAGATTGAACTCATGCCTTCGATAATAGGCTGGTCAAGGCGAGAGTCGTCAAGAAGCAGGATGGCGTCACGCAATTCTACATGCGCTTGCTTAATGGATTCACGCGCTTCTTCCCATGCTCGCTCGGACGAGTCTGTGACTGCCGGAAAATTCTCAGCGTCTGTTAGCTGGGCGGGATCGCCGCGTAATCTTCGCAAAACAGCGCGCGTCCACGCAGCCAGGTGAAGCGCGAGTTCCCAAATGCTATGCCCGCCGGCGAGTGGATGTGCCGCTGCTTGTTGGGCCGTAACCCCCTCGAGAATCTCGATGACCGCCGGTCCATGCCACGCTTCGCCCACAAACGCTCGATTCAGTTGATCTATTATCCTCTCGATCTCTGTCATGATCGACCTCACTCGTCTGTCGAGTTTTTTGATCCAGCCAACGTTTCCAGTTCTTCTGTTAAAGTTTGCCGTTCCATGTAGAGCTTCGCTAGCGGACCCGTGAGCGCCAGGTTCTCGCCCTGTGCCGGATCAAAGCCGCGCGCACGCATCTCGCGGCGGAGTCGTTCGTCCAGGTCGCGTAGTCTTGCTTCAAGTTCTGTCTGCGCCTCCTCTAAAGACGCGCTCTTCGGATTCGCCATGTTGCCTCATTCTACACCCACTTTTGCTCCACCGGCCGCTCAGTCGAAAGCACTTCGGTTGCTAGCGGTTTTCGGCGGGTAAGAGTGGGCTAAGTTCTGATTTCTCAGCTTGCTAAGACTACGCGGGAACGGCTAGTCTTTAGGAACAAGCTCCACAAATCAAAGCGTCGGCAAACAATGCGCAGCTCGGAATTCTGCTGACAGTCAATTGTTGTTGGCATCTGCGCCGGGAGGAATTAGTGGCAGTCATTCGTCCTTTTAGTGGCTTGCGTCCCGAGGTTAACCGGGCCAGCGAGGTAGCGAGTGTTCCTTACGACGTCGTCAGTACTGACGAAGCGCGCGCGCTGGCGGCGAATAATCCTTTAAGTTTTCTGCATGTGTCCCGGCCGGAAATTGACATGCCGGAAGGCGTCGACACGCACAGCGATCCAGTCTACCGCCGAGCGTTGGAGAACTTTGAAAAACTCATCAAAGATTGTCCGCTGGTCAGTGAGAAGATCCCCAGCCTCTATCTATATCGCTTGATCCTGGGAGACCACGAACAGATAGGCGTGGTTGCTTGTTGCTCGGTAAATGAGTATGACCAGGACTTGATTCGGAAACACGAACGCACGCGCCGTGACAAGGAGGATGATCGCACGCAGCACATGATGGCGCTACGCGCGCAGACCGGACCAGTGTTTCTTACCTACAGGGCCAGCCGCGATATAGACACGATGGTGATGGAGACGACGATGACGAATGCCATTTTCGACTTCACCTCGGATGACGGGGTTCAACACACCGTTTGGCATGTGCCCGATGCGGTGCGCTTTGTTCATGCGTTTCGCGAAATTCCGTTCCTCTACATTGCCGATGGTCATCACCGGGCCGCCAGCGCCGCCCGGGCGCGCGCCGAACTCAGGGAACAGAGCTTTAGTCACACCGGCGACGAAGAATACAACTTCTTCCTGGCGGTTATTTTCCCGGATGACCAGGTCCAGATACTTGCTTACAACCGTGCCGTGCGCGATCTGAATGGCTTGTCGAACGACGAGTTTATTGAAACTGTAAAAAAGAGTTTTGAAGTGACGGAAGGCGGTGGCGAAGCGCCGGAGCGGCGCGGACAATGGGGCATGTATCTTGACGGCAAATGGTACGCGCTACGTCTGCGTTCCGATGTCGCGCCGGCGCAAGGGACTGTCGCCTCGCTGGACGTGAGTATTCTCCAGGATTTGGTACTGGATCCAATCCTTGGGATCAAAGACGTCCGCACCGACAAGCGGATCGATTTCATTGGCGGCGCTCGTGGTAGCAAGGAATTGAAGCGGCTCGTCGACGAGGGAAAAGCCGCGGTCGCTTTCTCGCTGTATCCGACGACGATGGACGACTTGTTGCGCGTTTCGGATGCCGGCGAGATTATGCCTCCGAAGTCAACCTGGTTTGAGCCAAAGCTGCGTGACGGATTGCTGATTCATAAGATTTGAGTAAGTCCAATGTCCAAAGTCCAAAATCAGGAATGGCCAAAGCGGCATTGGACCTTGGACTTTGGACTTTGGACTAAACAATGCGCGTACTAATTGCTGACAAGTTTGAACAATCCGGCCGCGATGGTTTGCAGACTATCGGCTGCGACGTTTCGTTCCAACCTGATCTCAAAGATGATGCCTTAACCGAAGCAATCCGCAGGCAACTGCCGGACGTGCTCGTCGTACGCGGGACAAAAGTGACCGAACCGATGTTAGCGGCGGGCCAGATCAAGCTGGTGGTCCGAGCCGGTGCTGGGTTCAACACCATCGACGTCGCCGCAGCCTCGCGGCGTGGCATTTACGTTTCAAACTGTCCGGGAAAGAATTCGATAGCCGTCGCTGAGCTCGCCTTTGCCTTGATCCTCGCGCTTGATCGCCGAATTGCGGACAACGTGATCGCGCTCCGCCGCGGAGAATGGAACAAAAAAGAGTTTTCCAAAGCTCGCGGGCTTTTCGGTCGAACGCTTGGTCTGGTGGGCGTGGGAAAGATTGGGGCGGAAATGATTCCGCGCGCTCAGGCCTTTGGCATGCGAGTAGTTGCCTGGAGTCGCAGTCTGACTCCAGAGCGTGCCGCCGAACTTGGAGTTGAATACAAAGCATCACCGGCAGACGTGGCCCGCGATGCGGACATCGTTAGCGTGCACGTAGCTCTGAACGCAGACACCCGCGGCTTCCTTGGTGCTGCGTTCTTCGCAACCATGAACGAAGGTGCTTACTTCATCAACACTGCGCGCGGCGAGGTGGTGGACCATGCGGCATTGGTTGAGGTGATGAAGTCCCGCGGCATTCGCGCCGGACTCGATGTATTTGCCGGAGAGCCGACTTCAGCGACTGCCCCTTTCAGCGACGAGATTGCGAAGGAGGCAAATCTGTACGGCACCCATCACATCGGCGCCTCAACCGACCAGGCTCAGGAAGCGATTGCAGCGGAAACGGTGAGGATTGTTCGCGAGTTTAAAGAAACCGGGAACGTCCCCAATGTTGTAAATCTGGCCAGACAAACTCCCGCTACGCACCGGCTGGTGGTTCGGCATCTGGATCGTCCCGGCGTGTTGGCGACGGTGCTCGATGCGATCAAGAGCGAACACATCAACGTGCAGGAGATGGAGAACATAGTTTTCGAAGGGGCGGAAGCTGCCGTGGCGCGCATAAATCTTGACAATGCGCCGTCGCGCAACATGCTGGATCGTTTGAGTACCGGGAACCCAAACATCATCGAACTCAACGTGCTTGAAATCACCTAGATTCGGAGGCTCAGGTCATGAAACCAAAACTCTTTTTGATCGTTGTGTTGAGCCTGAGTTCCCTATCAGGGGTCTCAGTCAAGGCGCAGAATCAGACGCATAATCCAGTCGAAGGTGACGAACAGAAGCCATGTGTCATGATAGTCGGCGCCGTCCGCAAACCGGCCCGTTTCGCTCTCGGAAAAACTGTCAGGTTATCGGAACTGATTGCACGCGCCGGTGGCCTTGCTGAGGCAGCCGGAGAAACAGTGCAGGTAGTCCACTCGACGATGTGCTCGTGTTCGCTGGAGTTAGTGACGAAGAACACCCAGCCAGGCACCGACGGGAGCAAACTTTATGATCCGTTCAAGGTTTATTATCTCGACGAACTGAAAAACGGCAACGACTTTGACCCGACCATTCAACCCGGCGATGTGGTGATTGTTCAAGAGGCGCCCGTTGTGTACGTAGTGGGTAACGTGATGAAGCCGCAGCGCCTTTATCTAAGGGAACCGCTGACAGTAACGCAGGCAATAGCGCTCGCCGGTGGTATGCTCAAAAACAGCGTGCCAAAGCAGGTCCGGGTGTTTAGGCGAACGCGCGCGTCGGGAAATCAGACAGTAATCGCAGTGAACCTGGAAAAAGTTAAGAAGGGTCTGGCGGACGTGATACTTCAGCCTTATGACGTCATTGAAGTGCCGGTCAAGGGTAACTATGCCTCGCCCCCTAGAAATTTGACCGCGGCTTCGCTCTCATCGAACTCGGCAAGTGGCAACAGATGAACACAACCCTCATCACCGGCGCATCCAGCGGCATTGGCGAAGTCTTTGCCCGTAAGCTCGCTGCACGAGGCCGCAATGTTTTGTTGGTGGCGCGCTCCGAAGAAAAGCTTATAACGCTGTGTAATGAACTTGGCCGTTCCAATAGCATTCGCGCGCAATACGTGGCACTCGATCTCAGCAAGCCGGAGTCAGCCGCACAATTGTTTGCAGAAGCGACCAAACGCGGCCTAACCGTTGACATGCTGATCAATAACGCCGGGTTTGGCTCGATGGGTGAATATAGCAAACTCGACCTCGCGCGCGAGTTGAACATGATCGATCTCAACATCAAATCACTCGTCGAACTGACCCACCGCTTTCTGCAACCAATGATCGCGCGCAAACAGGGAGCGATAATCAACGTTGCTTCGACCGCGGCGTTTCAGCCGGTGCCCTTCATGGCAACCTACGCGGCTACCAAAGCCTTCGTGCTTTCATTTTCGGAAGCGCTCTGGGAAGAGAATCGAGAATACGGAATTAGCGTGATAGCACTATGTCCCGGCGTTACCGATACGAATTTCTTCGAAGCAGCGCGCGGTCACAAACCACCGGCGCGGGCCTCGCAAACGCCCGAAGAAGTGGTGGACACGGCCCTGCGCGGTCTCGCTCAGGGGAAAAGCCATATCATTTCCGGCTGGTCAAATTTCCTGATGACTCAGAGTGAGCGTCTCGTCCCGCGATCGTTAATCACTCGTGTTGCAGGGCGCATGATGCGTTCGCAACAGAAAGAGAGTAAATAAACAGACAGTAAATAGTGAATGGTAAATAGTGAATAGTTTCAGCTCGGAGATGCGTCTGGATTGGTTTCTATGGTCAGAAACCAGGTTCTTACTATTTACTATTTACCATTCCCTGTTTACCAGGAGAGAACAATGACGGAACGAATACACAACTTCAGCGCCGGCCCGGCGGTGCTTCCGATTCCAGTGTTGGAGGAAGCTCAGCGCGATATGTTGGGCCTTCCGGGGGTTGGCATGTCGGTGATGGAAATCAGTCATCGCTCAAAAACCTTTGACGAAATCTTCAATCGCGCCGAGAGCGGCCTGAGACAGCTGCTCGGCGTTCCGGATAACTATCATGTGTTGTTCCTTCAAGGAGGGGCGAGCCTCCAATTCTCAATGATCCCGATGAATTTCCTGCCGGCTGAGGGCAGTGCGGATTACGTCATCACCGGCAGTTGGGGAAAGAAAGCCTTGAAGGAGGCCAAGCGCGCCGGCGCTGTCAACGTCGCGGCGAATATGGCGGATGGCGGTTTCACTCGCGTTCCCGGTAACGACGAATTAAAACTCGATCCCAAGGCCGCATACGCACACATCACAACAAACGAAACGATCGAGGGAGTTGAATGGAAACAGGAACCGCTCGTTGGTGACGTTCCGCTTATTGCCGACGCCTCGTCTGACATCCTGTCGCATCCAATCCCGGTTGAGAAGTACGCTCTCATCTATGCCGGCGCCCAGAAGAATATGGGACCGAGCGGCGTCACGCTGGTTATCATGCGTGACGATCTCTTGAAGCAGATACCAGACGGTCTCCACACAATGCTCGACTATCGCACGCATGTCGAGAACAAGTCGCTTTACAACACGCCGAACACCTGGGGCATTTACATCATCAGCCTGGTTTGCAAGTGGTTGCTTGAAAAAGGTGGACTAACGGCGATGCATCGCGAGAATGAAAAAAAGGCGCAACTCATCTACGACGCCATCGACGCCTCCGGCTTCTATCGCGGACATGCTGATCACGATTCGCGGTCGATCATGAATGTAACCTTCCGCCTTCCGTCCGAACAACTTGAGAAGAAATTCACCGCGGAAGCAACCGCACAAGGCCTGGATGGCTTGAAAGGGCATCGATCGGTTGGCGGTATTCGCGCTTCAATCTATAACGCCTTTCCACTCGCCGGCGTCGCGGCGCTGGTTGACTTTATGAAAGATTTCGAAAGCAAGAACGGATAGGAACACTCGTTAGGAACTGTTCAACTGCCGGTAAGCTCCAAAAGGCCGTGCGGATTCTCAGCTGAATGCCGAGGATCTTTGCGGCCTTTGCACGTTCCCGGCCCGCTTGCGGTTAGAATCTCCCTTTATGGATGCTAGTAATCAGGAAGTCCAGGCGTCGCCTGACAATGAGACAGTTTCGCTCGAGGTCAGTGAAGCTGATGCTGGTGCACGGCTCGATGCCTACCTTGCGCAAAACATCGCCGGTTGGAGCCGAGCCCGATTGCAACGCCTGATCGAAGCCGGCGACGTTCTGGTGAACAGTAAACTTGCCAAGGCATCGCACAAGGTATCTGCTAATGACCAAATAGAGGTTGAACTAACGCCTGCGCCGGAAAGCAGTTTCACTCCCGAGAACATTCCGCTCGAAATAGTTTTTGAAGACGATCACCTGATAGTGATCAATAAGCCGGCTGGGTTGGTGGTTCATCCCGCAGCGGGAATTAATTCCGGCACACTGGCAAATGCCTTGGCCTATCATTTCCAACAACTCTCAAATGCCGATTCCATTCGTCCCGGCATTGTGCATCGCCTGGACAAAGATACTTCCGGGCTTCTGGTTGCGGCCAAAACCGAATCAGCTCACGAGAGCCTCGGTGATCAGTTTCGCGCTCGCGAAGTTTTCAAAAGTTACGTTACCCTGGTTTATGGAGTGGTCAAGCAGCAAAGCGGGCGCGTCGAACAACCCATTGCGCGTGACCCTCGCAATCGAACACGCATGGCCATTGTACCGGGCGGGCGTGGGGCCTTGTCGCTATACAAAGTTCGACGCAGTTACGATACTTTTACCCTGCTTGATGTCGAACTAAAGACTGGACGCACCCATCAGATTCGAGTTCATTTGGCCTGGCTCAAGCATCCGGTGGTTGCAGATGAGCTTTATGGGGGTGGGCGCGAGAACAGCATTCGGGATGTTCAACTGCGAGCCAGGATTCGTAAGCTCAAGCGCCAGTTTCTCCACGCAGAACAGTTAGGCTTTCGGCACCCCCAGACAGGCGAGTCACTGAAGTTCGTTGCTCCCCTGCCTGAAGAGCTAACCCAGTTTTTGGAGTTGCTTGAAGGCGCTGAAGCTTGACAAGCTTTCGCGCTGTTCTGATTGAAGGACAGATTTGGATTGTTCGTAGATGTATGGTCTTATAATCGTTGAGTAGTACCGAGTGTCTGGCAGAGACGGCGAAGGGCAACGGAGCCGAGTCAAGAGGGCATCAAAGCGCAGTCTCCGTTAGATAAAACGCAATAAAAATCACCAGTTAAAACTACATGAAGCTTAATTTCCCCAGTCTTTTGACACGGTTGTTGTTGCTTGCTTTCATCGTCCTTCCGGGGGTTGTTCAGGCGCAACAGCAAGCACCGAAGCCCAGCCCAACGCCACCAAACGCCGGTGAACAAGTCGACCAGTCGGAGACAATATTCATTAGGCGCGTTCGACTGCCAATCACCGTTGTGGACAAGAAAGGGCAATTTGTTCCCGGGCTTAAGAAGAGTGATTTCGTGATTCTTGAAGACAAAGTTCCGCAGGAGATCGAGACTTTCTCCGATGATCTTGGACAGTCTTTGCCGGTATTCGTCGCCGTGTTAATGGACACGTCTCCCTCAACGGCAGGAAAGCTTAAGTTTGAACAAGAGTCCGCAATGAATTTCATTTACACGGTGACACGTGCGCGCAAAGATCAGGTTCTATTTGCCACGTTTGACCACGAGATAAATTTGCGCCAGGACTTCACTAACAAACAAGATCTTTTGGATCGCGCAGTGTCAGCCGTTAAGCAGACGGGAACTCAAACGGCGCTCTACGATGCTGTCTGGCAATTCTGCGACGAGAAGTTAAGAACAGCCGCCGGGCGACGCGTGATGGTTGTGATCACAGATGGAGAAGACACCTTCAGCCATGCCGACATTCGTGACGCTATTGGTATTGCCCAGCGAACCGAGACAACTATTTTCGCCATCTCTACGAAGGCCGGATTCATCTCAACTGTGCCTGGGGTTGAAGCCGGTACTGTGAAGGATAAGAAAGATCGTGACCTGGCGACGCTGGCGGAGGAGACGGGCGGAGTGGCATTTTTCACTGGCGACATGCTTTCTCTGGAACGCGCATTCAGCAAGATTTCGAAGGAGTTGCGCGCGCAATACCTGGTCACTTACAAACCGATTAACGATCGCTATGATGGCAACTTCCGCAAGATTGACGTCAAGCTTGCTGAGAACCGCAAAGATCTAAAAGTCCGAACGAAGAATGGGTATACAGCAATCGCAGATAGTGTTAGGCCTTAGAGATGTCAAATCTTTCAACAAGAAAACTGGTGTTGGTGTTTAGCCTGGTTGTCCTGTTTGTGGCCAGTGCTTCGCTTCCGCGCAGCATGTTTGCGCAAACGGACGTTACGGAGAAATCCCGGACTAGGCGCGTGATTAATTCCGCTCCCTCACCGTCTCCCACACCAACTCCTGTTTCAAAGGAAGAACCGCCGCAAGACTCGGACGAGGTTGTTCGTGTCGAGACTAATCTCACAAGTATTTTCTTCACCGCTGCCGATAGCAACAAGCGCTTCATTAATAATCTGACGAAGGAAGATATCCGGATACTTGAAGATGGTCAGCCGCAGGAAATCTTCACGTTTCAACAGAATCTCGAGCTTCCTCTTTCCATTGCAATTCTGATTGACACCAGTCGCTCAGAAGAGCGTACTTTGCCGGACGAGAAAGCAGCGGCGCGCGCCTTCGTCGAAGCAGTGATGCGTCCAGATAGAGACGAAGCGGCGATCGTTTCGTTTACGGGCGAGGTTACGCTTGAACAGGGGTTCACAGGAAACCTGGATCGGCTGCGTCGGGCGATTGATCGGGTCGAATTCATACCACCTTCTGGCTATATCGGTGGGGGCGTGGTCGTGGGAGGAACGCCGCCGATATCAGACACCAACCAGATGCTTGCCGGGTCGACTGCAATCTGGGATGCGGTTTGGGCGTCTTCCAACGATCTTCTGTCGGTCTCGGCTGACAACACTCGCCGTACTATCATCCTGCTTACCGACGGTGAGAACACCAGCGGTCAAATGAAGATGCACGAAGCGATTGAACGCGCTCAAAAGGCGGACGCCCTAATTTATGCGATCGGAATCGGTGACAGTTACCAGGGCGGAGTCGATGAAGGAGCTCTCCGAAAAATTACCGAGCAAACGGGAGGCCGAGCATATTTTCCGCACAACGAGCGCGAGTTAAGAAGTGCCTTTGCTCAGATCCAGCGTGACCTGCGCGAGCAATATCTGGTCGCCTATTCCCCTTCAAACAAGGCCCGCGATGGCTCTTATCGTCGCATTCAGATCGAGGTCATGAGCCCGGAACTGCGCCAACAGAAACTAAAACTCAATTATCGTCCGGGTTACTTCGCCAAGACCGCCGACTCGGAATTGCCATCGAGACGGCGCCCCACCCCGTAGCAAAGAGCCCGAAAGACCCTTATTTATGGGCTAAAACGTTCATTCCTCCTCCTTCTTATTCCATGACAAACTCGTGCCAACTTTGTTATACTGCCCGGCGGTTTGCCGAACTGGGCTCACCGGAGTTTTCCTTGCAAAGTCTCTGAAACCAAGAGGCAAAGCTATCATGCAGCTTTCCTTGCCTAATTGCTGGCTTCAGTCTCAACCCACCCTGCTTTTATACGACGATCACATTCCCGACGAATGATCAAAACTTCCCAAGAAAAGTGTCGAGTGGTGATCGTTGATGACGATCAAAAGCTTTGCGCTCTGCTCACTGAAATTATCGAGAATGAAGGTTACGAAGTCGCGTCTGCCGCCGATGGTGGTAGCGCCCGGGAGCTAGTGCTGTCATTTGGACCTGATGTGGTAATCAGCGATGTGGTGATGCCTGTCCTTGACGGGATAGAACTCTGTCGCCTGATCAAGAAGGATCCTCAAACAGCCGATATTCCCGTCATCCTGATTAGCGGACTGCGCAACACTGTGGAAGACAGCCTCCAGGGTTTAACTGCCGGGGCCGACGATTATCTGCAGGTTCCATTTCGCAATGAAGAGTTGCTAGTGAAGGTTGCTAGGCTCGCGGAGCGGCGTCGTGTAGAGAAGCATTATCGAGGAATTGTCGAAGACGCCGCTGACATAATCTACACGCGTGATATGGACGGGTACATCACGAGTATCAACGCAGCTGGAGCCAGATTTTTCGACAAACCTTCTGCAGAGATCGTTGGTGGCCATCTGGGTAACTTGATTGGTCATGAGGCGGCGGCGCGAGACATAGAGGAGACTCGAAAAGCCGCTTCAGATTCACCGTTCCGATCGACCTACCATCTAAAGGACGCAGAAGAAAAGGGAAAGTATCTTGAGGGTGTGATAACGATCGAGCGCGATCGACAGGGGCGCCCCACAGGAATTCGTGGCGTCGTCCGCGACATCACCGAGCAGAAGCTTGCGGAAGAAGCATTAAGAGAGAGTGAGGAGCGTTACCGTCGTCTGGTCGAACTTTCACCCGAGGCAATCGTTGTTCATAGTGAAGGGAAATTTGTTTACGTCAATCCGGCGGCCGAACGCCTTTGGGGAGCATCAGGTCCGGAGGAATTGATCGGCCGCAACATACTTGACGTTGTTCACCCTGACTATCGTGACATCGTTAAACGACGTGTTCGCGACATTGAGGAATTAGGTTCGTCCACGGCCCTCCATGAACAGAAGCACATTAAGCTGAATGGTGAAGTAATTGACGTAGAGGTTGCCGGCATACCTCTCCTTTTTCGCGGGCAACCTGCAGTTCAAGCGGTAATGCGCGATATCACCGAGCGCCAACGCGGACGTGAAGCTCTGCGCCAGACTGAAGCCAGATTGCGGACAGTGGTTAGCAGTGTCTCACTCATAATATTCGCGCTCGACAAGGACGGGGTTTTTACCTTATCCGAAGGCGAAGGACTTAAGGTGCTTGGCTTGAAGTCCGGCGAAGTAGTTGGGCAATCTGCTTTTGACATCTATCGCGACAGTCCTCAGGCCCTTGAAAACGTTCGTCGAGCTCTCGCGGGTGAAGCCTTTTCGTCGGCGGTTGAAGTTGGGGAGCTAACTTTTGAGACCCGGTACACTCCGCTTACTGACGATACCGGAGCTTTCGTCGGAGTAATTGGGGTGGCCACGGACGTTACGGAAAGCCGAAAAGCCCAACAGGCATTGCGGGACAACGAACAGCGTTATCGTGATTTGTTCGAGAATGCGAACGACATCATTTATACGCATACGCTCCAGGGAGACTTTACCTCCCTGAACCGAACTGGCCAGGAGATCACCGGCTATTCTCTTGAAGAAGCTTTGCGGATGAACATCGTGGATGTGCTGGCGCCTGAGTATCTAGGCATAGCTCGGCAGATGATTGCGCAGAAGACCGATGAAAAAACCCCGACAGTATACGAGCTCGAAATCATTGCGAAGAATGGTCGTCGTGTTCGGCTTGAGGTTAGCACGCGACTCCGCTATCAGGACGGAAAACCAGCCGGCATCCAGGGCGTTGGCCGCGATTTGACGGACCGCAAACGGTCTGAGGAGGTGCTGGCCCAACAGTCCCAGCGCGAGGCGATGACGCATCGCATCTCACAAGCCATTCGTTGCTCACTGGATAGCACAGAGATCTTCCGCACGGCCGTTCATGAGCTTGGATCCTATTTGAACGCCGATCGCTGTTCACTCTTTATCAAAGAGCAAACCGGAAGCCAGGCAGTAAACGCAGCGGAATACCACGCGGAAGGAGTACTTCCGGCCGCTTCAACGTTTGCGCTGGGAGACCTGCAGGTCTTAATCAAAGCTCTTGAGGAGAAGGGCATTCTCTTTTTCAATGACGTGGCTAACGAGCCGCGCATAGCGGAGGTGTATGAACGCATACTAGCGCCGGCTGGGGTGCGGTCGATCATGTACGTAGCGATTCACGTTGGTGACGACGTCATCGCAGCTTTTGCCTTGTCAACCACGCGTAAATTGCGCGAATGGAGTGAGTCGGATATCGCGCTGGCGAAAGCCGTGGCGGATCAAACCGGCATCGCCATTCGCCAGGCTCAGCTCTATCAAAAAGCGGAAGAGACTTCGAAACGCGAAGTTTTGGTTAACAACGTGACCATGGCCATACGCGCTTCGCTTAGTCTGCCTGAAGTCCTGAACACAGCGACCCGCGAACTTGGTCTTGCGTTAGGCGCCTCACGCGTTCACCTGCACCTTTACGATCCCGAAAATCCTCTCTCTCCGGTTGACCACGAATATCTCGCACCGGGTTGCAACAGCATCGGCCCTTTTGTAGCCAACTATAACGATCCGGTTGGCCGGCAGCTGTTGCGGATGACAAAGCCTCTGGTAATAAGCGACTGCTTGAATTTCCAGGATGGCCCGGCGGAAGTCAGTGATGCTGTTAGAAAGCACGCACAGTTGGTCAGCGTTCGGTCGCAAATTGCCTATCCGCTGATAATCAAAGGGCTGTTCCGTGGCGTGCTTTGTATCCACCAGACTGATCGCTTGCGGCATTGGACTGAAGACGAACTTTCTTTGGTGCAATCTGTCGCTGAGCGTTTAGCGATTGGTATGGCGCAGGCCGAACTCTTTGAAATGGTAGCCAAGGCCAAATCGGAATGGGAAGCCACGTTTGACTCGATGTCCGACGGGATATTCATTTTTGATCGTGCCGGCCTGCTGAAGCGGGTCAACAGTGCCGGCGCGGCGATGGAGGATTTGAGTCCGCGCGCCCTGTTAGGCCGAAAATGTTGCGACGTTCTTCGTACTACCTCTGAGAATTCTGTCTGCGCCGTCGAGAAGGCAATTGCAGACGGAAGAAGCGTAACAATAGAAGTAACCCCGGACCGCCTCGACCGCCCGATCCTGGTTTCTATTGAGCCGGTTATCGACAAGACGGGCGCCGTCACTAGTGCAGTTTGTACGGCTCGTGACCTTTCGGAATTGCGCCGGGTGCAGGCAGTCGCTCGCGAGCACCAGTCGCTGCTGACAAACATACTCGAGAGTGCGCGCGAATCCATTTATGCTGTGGATATGGACGGTCGCTTCAAGTGGTGCAACAGCGCTACGCTGCTTGCACTTGGACTTAGGCGTGAGGAGTTTATCGGACGCCGGCTTGTCGAGCTCGTTTATGAGCCCGACCGCGAAGCCATCAGCGAAAAACTCGGACTGGCGCTATTGGGAGAGCCCCAAACTTACGAGATGCGTTACGTATCCGCTGACGGCAGACTACGGTACGCGAGGGTTGATAATTCCCCGCTTGTTGTTGAAGGCCGCACAACCGGCGTGCTTGGTATCGCGCGCGACATCACCGAGCAAAAAGAGGAACGAGAGCGGGCGGCGCGAGCTGATAAGTTGCGCGCCCTGGGCCAACTGGCGTCTGGCGTTGCGCATGACTTCAATAACTCCCTGGCGGCGATTCTGGGCCGCGCGCAGCTGCTGCGCCGCCAAACGCAGGACGAAGCACTGGTGCGAAACGTTGAGATCATTCAAACGGCCGCGGAAGACGCCGCTGCTACTGTTCGTCGAATTCAGACCTTCGCGCGGAAATCGCCCGCCCGGGAATTTGAAATGCTGGATGTCTCCAGCCTGCTCAACGATGCGATCGAGATCACGCGCACGCGTTGGGAAAACGAAGCACGCCTGCGTGGGTTGCATTATCAGGTAGTATTAGAGGCTGAAAGCGGACAACACACCTTCGGCAGTGCGTCCGAACTGCGGGAAGTTTTTGTAAATCTCATCGTGAACGCAGTAGACGCAATGCCCAACGGGGGTCTGCTTTCGATTGGCTGCGTGCGTGAGGGCCCGCGTCTGTGCCTGAGGTTTGCTGATAGCGGAACGGGAATGCCCGAAGACGTGCGGCAAAAGATCTTCGATCCTTTCTTTACAACCAAGGGCGCGCAAGGTACCGGCCTCGGACTTTCAGTGAGCTATAGCATTATCGAGAGGCACGAAGGGTTGATAAGCGTCACTTCGGAAATTGGCGTCGGCACTGTGTTCACGATTGGGCTTCCGGCGGTCACAACTCAGCCAGTGACGACTGAAACGACTACTGAGGATGCTAAAGTGCCGGCGCTGTCTATTCTCATTATAGATGACGAACCAGCCGTAAGAGAGACCCTGGCGGACATGCTGGAGATGATGGGGCACCGGGTGCTGCTTGCCGAAAGTGGCCAGATTGCCCTGCAGCAGCTGGCTGGAAATGATTGTGATCTCGTGTTTACCGATCTGGCGATGCCGGAGATGGACGGGTGGGAAACTTCGCGAGAGATTCGCAAGCGCCGGCCCGGGATGAACATCGTTCTGGTTACCGGCTATGGCACAGGCACTTTGCCGCCGCCCGGTGAGGAGGGGTTGGTTAACGGTATCATCGGTAAGCCCTTCGATTTTTCCCAGATCAGCCAAACGATTACGACCGTCATGGCCAATGAATCAATGCTGGAAAATGCTGGAGCTTTGTGAACTTCCGGCTAGTTGCTTTGGCTCATAATTCCCGCGCTTGCGGTAAATCCAACTCCAAAACCAACCACGATTGTCGGACCAGTCCAGTCGTCTTTCTCGGCTAGCATAAATCCCGTTGAAGCGCTGGATAGGTTTCCGTAGTTTTTCAAGACTTCGTAAGAGCCCTGGACCTTCATGGAGTCGGTGTCGAGGTGTAATTGCGAACAGACGCCATCGAGGATCTTCTTGCTTCCGGTATGGATGAGACAGTCGTCAACCTGTGCCATGTTTGATACTGGCGAGTCAGGATGTTGCAGGACGTCTTTGACAGTGCTAACCGCATAGTGTGCGCCGCGATTGGGTACACTTGGCTGCATGAAGTATTGTGGCCGGCCCTTCAGGAATTCGTGAGAGCTGTTGCTATTCATGGTTAGAAGATTTACGTCGTCTGTATTTTCATTGGTTAAATGACAGATTGGTCCGAAGCTTGGCTTTCCTTCTTCCTTACCAACCAGGAGGGCTACTGCGCCATCGCCAAAGAGCATCGATTGAATGACGAAGGTGGTATCCATCCTTTTTTGTGAGAACTGGGATTCATTTAGCTTCTGCTCCTTCCGCATGCGTATGACTTCTCGAAAGCCGAGATATTCGTCGCGCAAGAGCGGCGCGACGTAGGGAGTATGTGCTTCCGCCATCAGGACCATGGCCAACTTTCCTGGATTGGCGGCGAGATACCATTGAGCGACTTCAATGGATTTGAGTAACACCGAACAGCCTTGAGCTTGCATGCTGACGGTGCGAAGTGATCGAGACAGGAGTCCGTGAGTTTGCCCCATTACTTCCGAGGCCAAACAGGGAAGCATCTGATCAGGAGTGTTTGTGGCGGCAACCAGCAGACCAATTCGCGAAGGGTCTCCCTGCCATTCCTCGATGCAGCGCTTGGTAGCACCCACGCCGAGTTCGGTAGTAGAACTTCTCGCATTCATCGGCTTGCCCGCTAAAAAATCGGGATAGTTGTCCATCACCGAGTAACGTTGGTCGACGCCCAGTGAGTTCAGCGTGTTGATTAGCTCGGGAGAAAGCTTATGCATTAGCGCGTTCGTGAGATCCGTGGTTTTAAATGCGTGCTTGGGGGTAGAAGTGGCTGCTGATAGCAAGTTAATCATGATCGTTAATCTCCGTGAGCCGAGTTACCAATTAAATCCGCCCTGTCGAGAGGGTGGCGGTATGAAAATCAACTTTGTTCGATCTATAGACATATCAATGCCTGTGCCACGAGAAATTGTGGCGACCATCAGGCCTAAATGCAGGAATATTAGGACTTAGCTATTAGGTTGGACGAGAGTTGAATTCGGGTAACTTTGGATACCGGGTATCCACTAAAGTCCAGCAAACTCTCTTTCATGAGGTTTTGCACGGCATTGCAGAAAACGGCAGGTGCTACCCAGGTATACAGCTGTGTAGCTAGTAACCAGCAGTCAGGCTTTGCACAAAAAGTCACTTCTGCACAAAAAGGCAGAAGGTTGCACAAAAAAGAGAAACCAGAAATGAAAAAGGCCGCGCTCAATTTGAGCGTGACCTTTTCTCGTTCAATTCAGGGTCAAGAGAGGTAATGCGTTCCTTCCCTCCTGAATGCCCGTCAAGACTTCCACCTGCATCGTCGTTGCCAGTACCCCAGTTTTGCCCGACTGACGTTGGACAATGTAAACGGCTATACGGATAGTCCGTGGACAGGCGCGGGCCTAAACAAAAGTTTGGTTAACATAATCACCATCCTTCCATTCGGACAGAGAAATCATAGATCACATTCTCTATAGACGAAAGGCAAACTCCGTGGCATAATCCCGCTATGCCTAACCGCTCAAGCATAGACAAGCCCGCCAAGGAATCGGAGAAGCCCGAAAAGAATCCCGCCGCCGTTGCTCTCGGTCGCATGGGAGGGTTGAAGGGCGGCAAAGCCAGAGCGGCCAAACTCACACCCGCCAAGCGTAAGGCCATTGCCAAGAAAGCGGCCAAGGCCCGCTGGGGCTAAGTGTTGATATATTTCACGGAATAATTTCTCTTGCGTTTGAGAATTTTGGTGGTAAACTGCCGTCCATGAGCAAATTGCAAGACCCGTCAGAACCGCCGCTGCCGAAAGAGGATGCTTTACCCCTACTTAAGCCTCATTTCGGCGATTTTTGGAGCATAGCTGTGTCAGTCTGGAATGCTTGGGAAAATATTCCAGAGGATGGGCGAATGATGATTTCACCCACGGCTCGCGCGAATGTGCTTTTCAGCTACATCGTTCACTATGCTCGTTCACTTTTCAGCGACGTGGAAAGTGCCAAGATATACGAGGGCCAGTTATTCCTCGTTGGTATTGGAGATGCCTTACTCCGCTGGAAAAAACTCAAGAGCCACACCGATCTTCGGTCACGGAACTATCCCACGCTATTTCAGCAGGAATACACCAAACAGCGAAGGCTACCTGGCATTCCGCGAAGTACTCGGCTCACAATCGGCTATGTTCTGGATGTTACAGGCACTGCGATTGAGGCTCTCTATGTTACTTGTCCACTCGGAAAGAAAATTGCTTGGTTCATAGAGGTTCCGCGACCCGGAGCCGTCAAGATTCTTCCCCTTCCCACCCCACAAACAATGCCGCCCACAGTTCGCGCTGTAAATGTGCGAAGAAAGGAACACAAGGATAAGAAATGAACGAGACCTTCAACCCGGAGATGATGGTACTCGCACGCGAATCAGAAGGACTAACTCAAACAGAACTAGCACAGCGGATTTCGGCATTGCAGGGCATTACCGTAACGCAAGGAACGGTCTCAAAAATCGAAAGCGGATTAGCCAAAGCCTCCAGCGATCAGGTCGATCTAATCGCTCGGGCCTTGGGATTCCCACGCGCTTTTTTCTATCAGTCTGCCCCGGTGTTTGGCTACGGTAGCAGTTGTTACTACCACAGAAAACGTCAAGACATATCCGTTAGTACTATGCGTAGGGCGCTGGCAGACATAAATATTTTGCGGATTCAACTGACTAAGTTACTTCGCGGTGCGGAAGTCGAAACTAGTCTGAGGTTCCACGCAATGGATGTGTCGGAATACGAGAGTCCCGAGAAAATTGCGCGTTTGGTGCGCGGTCTTTGGCACTTACCGCCAGGGCCTATAAGTAATTTGACCCACACCATTGAGAACGCAGGTGGTGTAGTGTTTAAGTTCGCGTTTGGCACGCGCAAGATTGACGCTATTAGCCAGTGGTTGCCGGGCTTGCCGCCCATCATGTTTGTGAACTCGGAGATACCAGGGGACCGCCTTCGATACACAATGGCGCATGAATTGGGCCACTTGATAATGCACCAAATACCTTCGTCAGATATTGAGAGCGAAGCAAACAGATTTGCGGCGGAATTCATGATGCCAGAAAAAGATATAGGGCCGCATCTCCGGGGACTATCAATACAGAAACTTGCCGCTATGAAACCCGTCTGGAAAATGTCAATGGCGTCAATGCTAAAGCGCGGTTACGATCTCGGGAAGATAAGCGTCTCTATGTATCGCAAGCTGAACACTCAAATAAGTAAGTATGGATTCAAAACTGCGGAGCCTGTGCCCGTTACTCAAGAGGAACCTACCGTATTGAGGGACTTGATTAACGTACACCTGAAGGAACACGGATACAGCCCCTCTGAGCTGGCCGACCTATTGCTGGCCGGAGAAGCACGCTTCCGCAAATTCTACTTTCCTAGCGAAACGTCAAACCAACTCCGTCTAGTTGGATAGAAAAACAAGCGTGCTTCTACGTTTCAGGTCGTTTCCGCTTGACATGCTTGAGCGGTCAAGCATATACTAATCGCGTTGAAAGCAAAGGCCCTAGTGGCGCTAACCACTAAGGCCCTTTTGAAAACCCAACGCGATTACTCGCACTGAGTCTCCGGTAAAGCCATTGTGAGTCAATCGCCTAATGAAAGGCAAGGTGTGACCCAATGGAAGCTAACGGAAGAGAGCAACGCGGTCTTGAGATAGCGGCAAAGTCGAAGCTTGAGAGAAGTGGGGATAGATGGTTTGTTCCTTCTCAGTCAAATGGTGGCACTAACCACGGCGGCAAATACATCGTCAAGCCAGATGTATCAAACCCTCACTGCACCTGTCCCGACTACGAAACCAGACAGATCAAGTGCAAGCATATTTGGGCTGTCGAGTTCACGGTTCAACGTGAGTACAGAACGGACGGCCAGAACGAGACTTTTACGGAGACGGTGAAGATACGAAAGACCTACAAGCAAGAATGGACCAGCTATAACGCAGCTCAAGTGAACGAGAAAGACCAGTTCCAATCTCTGTTGCGCGAACTTTGCAAAGGCATCGGCGAACCATCGCAGATCGTCGGGCGCAAACGATTACCGTTTGAGGAAATGATTTTTGCGACGACATTTAAGGTCTATAGCACAGTATCTCAGCGCAGATTCATGAGTGACTTACGCGACGCTCACGCGAAGGGTTACATTTCAAAGGTTCCACACTTCAACAGCATTTCAAACTACCTCGAAAGCGAAGTATTAACTCCGTATCTGGAAATGCTCATTGAAGAAAGCAGTCTGCCTCTTACCGCTATCGAGTCTGACTTTGCCGTTGATTCATCCGGTTTTTCAACGTGTCGGTTTGTTCAATGGGTTGACGCTAAGTACACAAACAAAAGTCTTATGACCAAGCGCGAATGGGTTAAGGTTCATCTGATGTGCGGCGTCAAAACGAACGTAGTAACGGCAGTTAAGATTACGGATCGCTTCGCAGGTGACAGCCCAATATTTAAACAACTAGTCGATACAACTGCACAGAACTTTGTTATGCAGGAAGTCTCCGCAGATAAGGCTTACTTGTCGGCTGCGAACCTACAAACCGTCGTAGACTATGCGGCAATGCCCTACATTCCATTCAAAAGTAATAGCAAGCCAACCTGGGGATTGGGTACTCAGCAAACGCAGGATCAAAACGCACGATGGAGACGCAAAACAAATCTTTGGCGGCAGATGTATCACTTCTTTTCATTCAATCAATCGCGGTTCTTTCAGCAATATCACAAGCGGTCAAACGTCGAATCTACATTCAGCATGATCAAAGCAAAATTTGGCGATAGCTTGAGAAGTAAGACTAAGACGGCACAAATCAACGAGGCACTGTGCAAGGTTTTGGCGCACAACATCTGCTGCCTAATTCAGAGCATGTATGAGTTGGATTTGAAGCCGGAGTTTTGGGCCGAACCGATAAATTGAAACTACTGCGCGCGAGTTGCTAGCCATATGGCAAAAAGCGTGATAGCCACTGTTACGACGGCTGTTATGATCGTCACAACGATACCAACGTAAAGTGTGTTATTAGTTTTGCCCTGGGTATCGCTCTCTGCCTGCTTTACCTTGATACCACTTATCTGTTCGGTGATGGCTTTTTCAGCCGCTGTACGAGTGGCTTTTTCTTCGTCTAAACTTCTAACCCGGATCTCTTTTTCCTCGTCCAAACCTTTAAGAAGCTTATCAATGTTGGTCGCCTGAAGTTCAAGCTTGGTCTGAAAATCTCTTTTCCATTCTTTATCGGTCGTTATCTCCGAACGTAGATTGCCAATTTGAAGTTCAAGGCTTCCAATATCATCCCGCAAGCCCTGAATGTTTACAGGTTGGTAAGTCGAAATCAGACGCACCAGCTCGCGAGGAAAATCCGCAACAGACGACTCCGGTTTCTTAAAAGTTCCTCTTTCCGTGGTTTGAAGCTCATAAAAGATTGCCGCTATCAACTTACGTCTTGGCTCTAATATGAATCGAGAAGAAGAAAAGTTATATAGACCCACTAGCAGCTTTCCGCTATAAAGTGGATCAATGCAGAACCCACCTAAAACTAAAATCCCATCGTGGCTCAACTTTCGTTTAGGGCTAAGTTGGGCCATTACATTGTCGGGCAATTCCAGCGTTTCTTCAGTTAATACAAAGACAACTTCACCAGGGTCGATGACCATTTCCGCTTTCTGATCCTCGCCCATCTTGTCCATGTCCATAGACCGACCGAATTTCGCTTTTAGGACTTGGCTTCCCATACGGAAATCGTATTTAACGCCTTCCGCACAAAGCAGGTCGCCGCCCTTGATAAAGGTTTGTTTCTTAACCGCTTCCAGAAGTTGATCTCCGGTTATGGCTTGAGGCAAGCTGAAACTCCAGTCTGGACCCGCCGGGTTTCCACAAGATAGAGTAGTAAGGCTCTGAGGCAAATACTGTATATCCAGCTTATCTGATAAAGTCAACGTTAAAATCCCCTAATTCTAGCGTTGCGCCGGCCGAACGCTGTTTCATACGTGAGATATTACCACTTCCCACTCAACGGTCAAGGGCTTTCCGGGTAGTTTCACCCAAGTTCTGATTACCCGCAAGTTGCTAGCCGGTCATGCCGGTTTTCCGCTCCTGCACAAAAACTCAACATCCTGCACAAAGGCGACATCCCAAACCGGAGCTTCTGTGCAAAGCCCAGCAGTCACAGCAGTCAGCAGTCACAGCAGTCAGCAGTCCAGCAGTCGGGCTCTGCCCTAAAGTCGGAACGACATTTTGGGCAGGCTTAGAACTTTTGGAAAATCTAGTCGCGACTCCTGAAGAATATCAAAACAGATTAGCTGAAAACTTGCTTTGAAAACTGCTTTTCTGGCATTGACGCCGGGACGACAAAACGCATACCTTCTTCATTTTTCTGCACCCAAACAATCCAAAACTCGGGAGTCAAGGGTTGAAAAATGCCTACAACAATTTCTCAATGGAAAGGGACTAAATGATTAGGACTGCCACCAAACGTTCGATTCTTCGCTGGGTTCACCTCATCTTTGCCATTCCGATACTCGGTTATGTTTATAGTCCCTTTGAAGAAATTCCAAACTACGCCCCCGCTGTTCGGTTTGTCTTCGTTCCTGTAATTATCCTTGCGGGGTACTGGATGTATACAGGCGTATTCTTCGCCATCATTGGCGTTGCGGTATGGCTCGGTGCATATCGCCTGTCTGGAATAGGAGCGTCTATCCTAAGTCAGGTCGCGCTATTCATCGCGCGGAAGATTTGGTTGGTGATTCGTACGCGAAACAACGCCAAGGCACTCGGAAAGGAATGAAGATCCCAGAATTCAATTCATTTGAGGCGTAAACATTTGGTAGGAGAAAAAGGAAATCTATATGCCGCGAGTTAAAACCAAAGATGAGTTGTCGCCTGCACAACGTGAAGAATTACTGAACACGTTGAAAGCCCGTTTTGAGAAAAACATGAACCGCCATAAAGGTCTCGAGTGGGTGAAAGTACTGGTAAAGCTGGAAGTTAATACTACAAAACTGTGGTCACTAAGTGAAATGGAAAACACTGGCGGTGAACCGGACGTTGTCGCGTTTGATGCGAAGATGGGCGATTACATTTTTTATGATTGTTCAGCGGAAAGTCCTAAAGGCCGCAGAAGCATGTGTTACGACCGCCAGGCACTCGAGTCGAGGAAAGAACATAAACCGAAAAACAACGCTATTGATATGGCAGCGGCCATTGGGATTGAGCTTTTAACCGAAGAACAATATCGGGAGTTGCAGAAATTCGGAGCTTTCGATGCTAAAACGTCGAGCTGGATAATCACACCTGACAATATTAGAAAACTCGGCGGCGCCCTCTTTTGTGATCGCCGCTACGACACGGTCTTCGTGTATCACAACGGTGCCGATTCTTACTATGCCGCCAGGGGGTTTCGAGGCTCGCTAAGGGTCTAACAAAACAAAGCGATGACAAAGACTGGAATGAATCCTAAGGTTGATTGGTACTTCAATAAAGCCAAAACGTGGCTGGAGGAAATAGAGAAATTGAGAACGATCGTTCTCGACTGTGGGCTGACCGAAGAATTGAAGTGGGGTTGTCCTTGTTACACCTTTCAGAAAAGCAACATAGTCTTAATACACGTATTTAAAGAATACTGCGCGCTTTTGTTTTTCAAAGGCGCCTTGTTAAAGGATACGGAGGGCATTCTGATCCAACAAACGAAGAATGTGCAGGCGGCACGCCAGATTCGGTTCACCAATGTTCGGCAAATAGTTAAGATGAGAACTATTCTGAAAGCCTATATTTATGAAGCCATTGAAGTGGAAAAAGCCGGTTTGAAAGTGAATTTCAAAAGGACTACAGAATTCAAAATTCCTGAAGAGTTTCAAAAGAAATTAGATAAGACCCCTGCCTTGAAAACTGCTTTTTGCACATTAACACCGGGACGGCAAAGAGCATACATTCTTTATTTTTCTCAACCCAAACAATCCAAAACCAGGGAGTCAAGGGTTGAAAAATGTATGCAGCAGATTCTCAATGGAAAGGGATTAAATGATTGATAGATTCGATGAGAAAATAGATTAACCCGGCTCGGCGTACTGCAAAATAAATACTCAATGCGGCGGTTGAGGCGGCGACGGTAGGCGGTAGCGTCCAACGGAGCTTTCGCCAATACTGCCGAAATAGAGGGTGCCGTTGCGCTCAACTACATTGGCGATTTCAGCGTAGCAGTCGGTTGATCCGTTCTGGAGGTTATCAATCAGCTGGCCATTCACGTCCAAGCCCAGCACGAAGCTGTAGCGCTTCGGCGCCGGCTGAAGGAGCTTCGGTAAACGCGCCACCATTTTTCTGAGGAAGGGATGTGGCAGCAGTTTGTCGAGAGTAGCGTCGCGCGGCGTCACCAGCGCGAGCCAGAATTTGTCCTTTCCGTTTGACGAAAGACCGTCGGGGAATCCCGGCAGGTTGTCGATGAATATCTCCGACTCGCCTTGCTTTGCACCCTTTAACCAAAAACGATGCAGACGGTAAGAACCCGTTTCAACCACTAACGCAAACGACTGATCGGGACTGATGGCGACACCGTTAGCAAAACAAAGGTCCCGCAACAAAGTACGGGTTGTTTTGGTTTTGGGGTCATAGGCAAAGAAGCGTCCGTTTGGACCATGTTCAAGTATGTCCGCCGTGAAATTCGTTAGCGGAAATTTGCTGGAAGCGTCCGTAAAGTAGATCGTTCCATCAGCCGCGACCTCCAGATCGTTAGTACAACCAAAAGGCACGCCATCCGCTTCCGTAGCTAACACAGTTATTGCGCCGTCGCGGGCGATAGACAAGAGTCCTTTAATCGCGTCGGCGACGATTAAGTTTCCGCTCGGGTCGAACGCGAGTCCCAACGGCCGGCCGTGCGTGTTCGAGAAGACTTCAGGCTTCGTTCCATCGACTTGCAGCCGGATGATGCGGCCGTCATCAAGTCCGGTATAGATGCGAGCTTCAGCGTCGAGTGCAACATCTTCCGGGCCGAAGCCGGCGCCAGGTCCAGGAGTCCCAGTACCTAACGAGAGGCGCTCGGTCGTTGAAAGGAGGGAGTTCTGTTGATACTGCGCCGTCAAAGGCGGCGCGAGTGGAGGAGTCCAGGCTTGCGGAGAGATTGGAACGGGCCACAGCAGAAGGTAGAGAATGACGAAAGCGATCAGGGCCGCGACAAGAAGGAGGACGCGTTTGCGGTTTGACATCGTTCTGCTTGTTCTCGAGGTAGAAGAGTGTGCCGTGGTCCCGGAAAAGAATTGAGTGTTAGCGTTCGCCGCGCGCTGCTTCGACCTGGCTTTCCAGTTCTACGACGAGTTGGCGTATACCCGGTTGATCCATCGGTTCGATTAGGCGGAGCGCCTCATCGAGAATTCGTCGTTGATGTTCAGGGAAGTTTGGCAGCCCGGCTACCGCGCCCAGTTTTCCAGCGTACAGAGCTGCGCGAGGTGGACGCACAGTCACCACTACGTCCTTATCGACTGCAAGCGTCATCGTCGGAACATCGACTGCCTCGAGTGATCGGGCAATCAGCGAAATGGATTGGTGGCACAGCCGAGAGGCAGGAATCAAAAGTGCCGCCTGCACTTCGTGACGCTTGACGCGTTCAACCAGCCGCGGAACCATCTCTTCAACAAGCCGCGCCGCGTTGGGAATGAAACCGCAGCAACTCCAAAAGACCGGATTAAGTTGGCCGATAATCCCATTGGTTTCAAACTCGAACAGACGACCGAGAGGCAGCAGTGAATTGCTATCGCTCTCGACAGCAGTTGGGTCATAGCCTCGCGCCGCAAACCGCAGATCCTGCGCTTCGATCTGAGACGGGATCTCACGGAAGCTGAAGTCTCCATCCGCCGCGCTGGTGTCAAATGGTGCTGTACCGTCAATATAAGCACCGGCGGAAGAAATAAGCGCCAGGTTTAGCATTGGCAAGGCCCGGCGGGCCGGCGCAAAGGGAGCGCGCTTGTTTTTTACGAAAGGATACGACTGCGAAACATCGTCGCGGCCGCCTTTGTGGTCGGCATCCTTTCGCCAGGCAGCGAAGCGCTCGCGCCAGTCTTCAATGTTTTCGATGATGTCCAACTTGCAGTAGCTCTTCCTGGACCGCCTGAGTCTCGCCGGCTTTTTAAAAGATAGCGCCTTCTTTCATGATCTCGAGGCCAAGTCCGGTAAATCTTATAATGCTCTGAACCGGGTCTTGCAACCATGCACGAGTGTCGTGATGGTTAGGCGGTTCATTCGGTCGAAGTTGGGACTGCCCTTTCACGAGATATCATCATAAGCAAGATAACAATCAATGCGGCAATAATAGCAACACTCAAGGCTGCGACAGAGTAGACATGCAATGCTGCAAACGCTATGCGGTTTGGGTCGGTAAGCGGCACTTGATCGATTTGGCCACTCATCGCCGCGCGCAGTCCGCGCATTCTGGAGGCAATCACCCATTCTCCAGCCGCTGTCAAAATTGCGAGGATCATGAGAAGCACGTTCTGAAAAATGAACGACCAACGACCATAATATTTCCTAACTGCGGGAGCGCTGACGAGCAAGAGCAGACTCAATAACAGTCCGCTCTTGTTCACCGCGGACAAGGCACGACCAACAATTGTGCCGGCAATTTCGCCGGCATTGGCTAGATTGAAAGATCTCAAGACGGCAAACGCGCTCGGAGCAACGACCGCGCTGAAGTAAACCGCCAGGCCCAGCCAGGCGGCGCTCAATGCCACTCTAAGATTTGCGAGTCGCAGAAGTTTGCTCCTAATCGTGCTGAGTTATTTCAGGCAGCAGGGTGATTCGCGGAACACGGAAGTCTGGCTGAGTTAACTCGCGTGGATCGGGCACCGTCAACAACCACGAGAGCGCGGTGTCGAGTTGGGCCTGGTACTCTTCAAGATCGAGTGACATGAAAACATTTGTTCCCAGACGCGCAAACTTTTCCTTTGCTCGCGTGTACATTTGCCGGGCTGCTCCCGGCCTGCCGATCTCCAGATGATGAAATGCCACCGCAGATTGAATCATCGCCTGCAGGAAAAGTTTCTCTTGCTGGCCGACCTCGCCCATCCAACGTTCCTCCCAAACATCGTGCGCTGCGTGAAACTCTCCGGCGTTGTAGAGATCAATTCCCGCGATGTATTCGACCGGATAAGCGGAGATGTGAGCATCGGTATAAGACGACAGCTCAGGGCTGGTTGTTTTGGTCACTTCACTGAGCATCAAAAATCAACGACCGCCTAAACGGGAAGCAATCACCTTTGCAGCGGTGGCGCCGGCGCCGGCGGCGCTGCTGATTGTAGGCGCTAACGGATTAGAAACGTCGCCGATGGCAAATACATTTACCACGCCAGTCTCTTGCTGATTATTCACTACCATGTAACCTCGGTCGTCTAATGGTAGTTGTTCGCGGAAGATTTCAGTGTTTGGTTCGACGCCGATACGAATAACCACACCCTGCACCGCCATCTGAAACGGCTTGAGCGCTTCCTTTCGCAATATCTCTACCGCTTCTACCTCGTGGTTGCCAAGAATCCTGGTGACAACGGACTCAGAAAATACCGTTATGCAGTGCTGTCCCTGCAACTGCTGAACAAAGGTTGGGCGTGCCCGCAGAGTTTTGCCTCGATGAACCAGCGTTACGGTAGGACAAACTTCAGCCAACAGAAGAGCGTTTTCAGCAGCCGCATCGCCCCCGCCGATAATGCAAACATCCCTGCCGGCAAAGTCGTTGCGATCACGGCTGGCAGATTCAATGATGCCGTGCCCAACGAACTCGTTTTCACCAGGAATCCCCAGTTGCCTGCGTCTCACGCCTGTCGCAATTATGAAAGAGATTGACTGTAACTCTTCACCACTGCGCAAGCGTACTCGCTTCGCTTTCAAGTCAACGCTTTCGATTTCAACGTCTGTCCAGAGATCAAACTCGGCGTCACCCACGCGCTCTGAAAAACGTTCAAAGAATTCTTTGCCGTTGTTCGCACGCAGGCCTGGATAGTTTTCTACAGCACCGTAGATGGTGTGCAGCTGTCCACCAGTGTGTTGTTTCTGTTCGAGGACAATGGTGTCGAGCCCCAGTTCATCACACCACAGGGCCGCTGAAAGTCCCGCCGGTCCAGCCCCAATGATTATCACGTCATGCATCAGACGATTTGAAGATCTCAAATCCCAAAATTGAAATATAGATCGTGGTCAGAATCAGCAAGCCAATTGCTGCTCCCAATTTCATACCTAACCAGCCGCAACACTGGCTTCACCGGAAGTCATTTCCGCACGAATCGCCTTCGCTACCTCGTCAGGCGCGAGCGTCGAAGCGGCAAGAGTTCCATCAGCAGAGAGGAATTTTATTGCCGAAGCCAACTCGCTGTTATCTGCCTTCCAGATTCCGTGATCGCCCTCGGCTTGATTGAGCCTCAACAACAATTGTGAAAAGTCACGCCGCTTGATTGGCGGGCGCACGATTGTTTCTGCCCAGGAGTAATAAGGGTAGTCAATTCGATAAGACCAGCCATTGTTCAAAGGTGTGGTGATTATGAACAGCTGGCCTTTGGCGTAATGGGAGATGGCCGTGTAGGGCGCCGCATGGCGAGTCGGATTGAAACCAGACGGACTAAACACTTCCGGCGCAAGAGTAATTAGTGAAACGCCAGCTTCACCAAACTCCGTCACCGTTGAAGCGCCGCGTTCAAAGCTTTCAATCGCGGTGGCGATTTTGTCCCAGGCGCTACGCCAGAGTGGTTCATACTCGTCAGTCCTGGTCAGTACGCGTTCGACTTCGGGGAGCACTAACTCGTAGGCCCGAGCATCGTCTACATTTTCGCCTGCCAGCTGAAAGGTGAGAGGCGAGCGAGAGTCAGTGTCTGGGATCGGTTGATCGGAACCCTGGATTACGATGCTCGCGCGCACAGCCGCTTCGTTTCTAAACTCAGAAAAGTCGCCGGCCTCCGCTGCGGGAATTAGTTGTTCGCGCAATTCCAGCGCCCGCTCGCCAGTCAGAACCGTCCAAACGGACAGCACGCCGTCAGTATCGAAATGATTGTTGGTGACCAACTCAATGCCGCGAGTCAACTCGTTTCGATTGGGAGCGGCGACGAGATTCAGAGCAATCTCGGTAGATGTGTCAGCTTTTAACTCCGCGGGAGTTTTGTTTCCCTGCCAGTGCGAAAAGTGGACAGCGTTGTCGACAGTCCCGTCAACGGAGAGCTTGGGAACGTCTTCAAGACCGGAATGATAATACTCAAAACGCATAGGAACTCCTGGTGGTTAGGGGAACGTGAACCTGTCAATCAGTAAGGACAGTTTAGCCGATATTCATCTAACAAGAAATTTGCGGCGCGTGCAGACACTGATTTCGTGGACGGTCACATCTTCGGCAAGCTGCCTTCTTGTTTTAACACATCGCAGGTGGATAGAATGCTGGCTCTACAAACCCCAGTGTTATTTATTCAGGAGGAATCATGAACGGAACAGCGCAGCCCATGCCGCAGATCACAGCGACTGAACTCAAACAGCGTTTGGACAATGGTGACGATATTCAGATAGTAGATGTGCGCGAGGCCAACGAGGTTGCGATAGCGAAGCTGCCTAACTCCATTCATATTCCGCTGGCGCAGGTTTTGAACCGCATGTCGGAGATCGATCCAGCGCGCGAGACCGTAGTGCATTGCAAGATGGGTGGTCGCAGTGCGCGCGCCATTGATGCACTCAAACGTTCCGGGTTCACCGGCAATCTATTGAATCTCGCTGGTGGAATCACCGCCTGGTCGAATGATGTCGATCCGAGTGTGCCGAAGTATTGAGTTGTGCTCGCGACTATTTCTCGTCCACCTGCACCCATCGCGCGTCTAACCTTCAGCAACGGGATTTCCCGAAGCAAGTAACCAAACTATTCCCTAATGAAACGCGTCTCGCGTTCGGGGTAGAACTGTGTCTCTCCTCCTGCTTTCGGCGAACTTCATGAGATCAGCCAAGCGGCTGAAACGCGAACTTAAACAATGGAGGAAATAAGATGAGGAGCACACTAATACGAGGGTTGTTTGTAGTGACTATTTCGCTGACCGGTCTGACTGCAATCGCGCTGGCGCAAGATTCAAATCGCTGCCGCTTTTCACCAGCGGAATGCCGTGAGTTGCGGGCGGATCGCAGAGAAATTCGTGCGGACCGCAGGGAGATTCGAGGTGATGTACGCGAGGTCAGGCAAGATCGCCGCGAAACAAGATCTGACGTGCGTGAGTATCGACAGGATCGTCGCGAAGGGGCCTCGCAGCAGGAGCTTCGTGCAGACCGGCGCGAAATCAGATCCGATCGACGCGAAGTATTTGGTGACCGGCGTGAGTTTCGACAGGATCGTCGCGATCTACGTGGCGACCGGCGCGATTTCCGTCGCGATCGGCGTGACGCGAGACATTGACACGGGACAACGGGAAAACGGGAAAAAGGGTAAAAGGGGAAGAGGGTAACAGAGGAACGGGGAAAGGTACCGGACAAACGGATCTCTTTACCCTCTTCCCCTTTCCCCTCTGACCCTTTCCTTATTTCGTGATCCCGTCGAGCTTGATGAATGGCGTCACTGAAGTAATCGTCATTCCTTCGATTACTACCAGGCGGCAGGCGAGACCGGGCTTGTCGTCGACCTGAGATTGTCCTTCAGTGTGGTACCAAATCTGGCAATTCGTACACTCACCGTTCCAGCAGAAATCCCCGTAGGAAATTGTTTTCAGCGAAAGGAACTGAAAACAACGGAGCAATCGATTCTTCTCAGGCACTTCTACACGCTTGCCCAGCACCTCTATGCCTACAAGGCGATCATAGGGGTCAAGCAAGTCGTTATCTACTGGCGGCTGCAGCGGTTCGCAGGACTGCTCGCTCATGGGGCAAAAGTATAGCACCGAAAAGAGCGGGCTGCAGGAGCGGGAAGCAGGAGCAGGAGCAGGAAATTTTCTGTTCTCCTGCTTCCGCCTCCTGGCGTTCGCATCTCCGCCGGTACATTGCTAAAATACCCGGCACACGGAGGTGAATTGGTTGTCACTTGTTATTTACACTAAGCCCGGCTGTCCCTATTGCCAGCAGGCCCGGGATCACTACAACTCAAAGGGCATAGCCTTTATTGACTACGACGCGCAGACGGATCGGAAGCGGCGTGTCGAGATGCTGGCCTTCTCAGGCGGCGATCCGACGGTGCCGTGCATTGTTGAGAATGGCAAGTACAAAGGTTCAGGCTGGGGCGATCCGCCTCGCGGTTGAACGGTGCATGATTAACGGCCGTGAGCCGTTAGCAAAACTAAGATTCCAATCTCCCCAAGCAATTCATCCTTAATAAGTTCCTGAGCAGAGGTCCAAATATGAAGAGACAAAAAAATGCCCCAGCGCGTTTAATGATAGTCCTCTCGATCATGGCGGCGCTCAACGTTTCCAACTTTGCCCAATCCAATGCGCTTCGAGCACCTATGACTGAAAAGAAAACCAAGACCACCAAGATTCATGACGACACCATGATCGACGAATACTTCTGGCTGCGAGAAAAATCAAACCCGGAAGTCATCGCCCATCTGGAAGCTGAGAATGCCTACTCTGAGGCGGTGATGAAACCGACCGCCGCTCTGCAGGACAAGCTTTACAAAGAGATGGTCGGCCATATTAAAGAAACCGACGTGAACGTCCCTTATCGCTGGGGCGGCTACTTTTATTACACACGTACCGAACAAGGTAAGCAGTATCCAATCAGTTGCCGTAAGAAGGGCAGCCTGGATGCTAAAGAAGAAGTAGTACTGGATCAGAATGAGATGGCGAAGGGTCTGAAGTTCTTCAGCGTCGGCGCCTATGTCCCGAGTGACGACGGTAATCTGCTCGCCTATTCAACTGACACCACCGGCTACCGCCAGTATCAACTGCGCATCAAAGACTTGCGCACCGGTCAACTTTTACCGGAGTCGTTCGAGCGGGTGGGAAATGTGGCGTGGGCCACAGACAACAAAACCATCTTCTTCACTACTGAAGATGCCGTCACCAAACGATCTGACAAGTTCTTTCGGCACGTTTTGGGAAGTGACCAAACGGATTTGATCTTTGAAGAGAAAGATGAACTTTTTGACATCGGAGCCGGTCGCTCGCGAGATAAGGCTGTAATTCTTTTGGGTTCGCAGAGCAAGACTTCAAGCGAGTGGCAGTATCTGCCGGCGAATAACCCAACAGCCCAATTGAAAATTATCAGCGCGCGAGAAGCGGATCATGAGTACAACGTCGATCACCGTGGCGACCTTTTCTATATTCGGAGTAACAAGGGAGCCAAAAACTTTCGCG
>Ga0070697_100000424_pt1 | contig 32431 bp, 28 predicted proteins | sample KBSK1501metaG_FD_65475 | JGI IMG/M metagenome (GOLD analysis project Ga0070697, IMG submission 65475) | Corn, switchgrass and miscanthus rhizosphere microbial communities from Kellogg Biological Station, Michigan, USA - KBS K1-50-1 metaG | ecosystem: Host-associated > Plants > Roots >...
GAGATGAAGTCCACCGGCGAGGTGATGGGGATCTCGCAGGATTTCGGGATCGCGTTCGCGAAGTCGCAGGCCGCGGCCGGCTTCACGATCCCCACCGCCGGCACCGTCTTCATCAGCGTCAACGAGCACGACAAGCCGGGCGTCCTGCCCCACGCCCGCGAGCTCGACGCGCTCGGCATGCGGATCCTCGCCACCCGGGGCACCGCCGAGTACCTGAACGCGCACGGCGTGCCGGCGGAGATGGTGCTCAAGGTGAACGAGGGCCGGCCCAACTGCGTGGACCTCATCAAGAGCCGGGAGATCGACATCATCTTCAACACTCCCCTGGGGCGGGAATCGTTCTACGACGACGGCGCGATCCGCAAGAGCGCGACCGCCCACGGCGTCCTGGTCGTCACCACCCTCACCGCGGCCGCGGCCACCGTCCAGGCCATCCGTGCCTTGCGCGAGAAGTCGCTCGACATGGTGAGCCTCCAGGAGATACACGCCGAGGCCGCCGTCACCCGATGAGCTCGCGCGGCGCGGAGGGCCGGCGTTCGCCGCGCGGAGCGGCGAATCATTTCCGGCATGCGCGTTCGGCACGCGGAGCGGAGCATTTCCATGATCGTCTCGCCGTGGATTCACTCCGCGGCGAGACGCTTGATGACGAAGAATGCGGAGCGAAGCGTGCCGCATTCCGGGATACGTGGCGATCAAGCCTGTCACCATCGCGCTGAGCGGGGGCGGCGCCCACGCCGCCGCCCACGTCGGCGTCCTGCGCGCGCTGGAGCAGGCGGGGGTGCCGGTGTCCGGCATCGCGGGCGTCAGCGGGGGCGCGCTCGTCGCGGGAGCGTGGGCGGGCGGCGCCGACATGGAGAAGCTCGTCGACCAGGCCTCCAAGCTCCACCCGTGGACGTGGGTCCGCGGGTGGGGGGGAGGGCTGCTGTCGGGGACGCGGCTGGGGCTGATGATCGACGAGTTCCTGCCCGTGCCCCGCTTCGAAGCGCTGAGGGTGCCGGTGGTGGTGCTCGCCACCGACGTGGACACCGGCGAGCCGGTGGTCTTCCGCGAGGGCGACCTCCGGGACGCGGTCCGCGCCTCGTGCAGCTTCCCCGGCGTCTTCCCGCCCATGGTCCTGGGGGGCCGGCGCCTCTACGACGGCGGCATCTCCGAAGTGATCCCCGTCCGGCTGGCCCGCGAGATGGCGGGCGAGTCGGGGATCGTGCTCGCGGTGGATTGCAACAGCGGCACGCGCTGGCCCTCGGCGAACTCCTTCGTGGCGGTCGCCCTGCGCGCCGGCCTCACGCTCCTCCGCGGCCGCACCCGGAGCGAGCTGGCCGGAGCGGACTTCGTGATCGCGCCCGCGATGGGGGACTCGGGCTGGATGCGACCCGCGAAGATCCCCGAGTTCTACCGCGCGGGCGAGGAGGCCATGATCCAGGCCCTGCCCGAGCTCCGGCGCCTCATGGCCGCCTGATGAGGCGATGGGCGGCCGGGCTCCTCCTGCTCGCCGTCGTCGCGGCCGCCGTCTTCGTCGCGCGTGGCGAGGCCCCGCCACGTCCCCCGGGCCGGTGGTGGCAGCGGGCGGGCGTGGAGCCGCGCTACGAGGACCTGTCCGGCCTGCGCGTGCGCTACGTGCGCCGCGGGCACGGGCCGGCCCTCGTCCTCCTCCACGGCCTCGCATCCTCGATCTACACCTGGGCGGACGTCATCCCCGCCCTCGCCGAAGACCACGACGTCGTCGCCGTCGATCTTCCCGGCTTCGGGGGCTCGGACATTCCCGCCGACCTCTCCTCCTCCGTCTATCCGGCCACCGTGCTCGCCCTGATGGACCGGCTCGGGGTCTCGCGGGCCACGCTGGTGGGGAACAGCCTCGGCGGCGCGGTGGCGGTGGTGCTCGCCGCGCGCCACCCCGAGCGCGTGCGGCGCCTCGTCCTCATCGACGCCGCCGGCTTCAACCTCGATCCCTCGCGACGCCCGTTGATCCTCCGCCTGCTCGGCTTCGGGCCGGTGGCAGTGGCGGTCGACGCGCTGCCCGTCCGGCGGCGGGTGGTGACCGCGGCCCTCCGTCAGGTCTTCCACGACCGGTCTCGCGTGACCCCGGAGAAGATCGAAGAGTACCTCGCGCCCCTGGCGCGTCCCGGGGTGACGGAGGCCATGCGCTCGCTGCTGACGCAGCCGGCGAGCTTCGGGCTTCCGGCGCTGGTGAGGGAGGTCCGCGTGCCGACGCTGATCATCTGGGGCCGCAACGACCGCTGGATCCCCGTCGCCGACGCGGACCGCTTCGCCTCCGCCATCCCGGCCGCGCGCAAGGTCGTGCTGGAGGAGTGCGGCCACGTGCCGCAGGAAGAGCGCCCGGCGGAGGTGGTGCACCTGCTGGAGGAGTTCGACCCCGGCCGCTAGGGCAAATCCTTCTTGCTGTCCAGGGCGACGAGGCTGTCGCGGGCCTTCTGGGCGATGGAGCTCTGGGCGTGCAGCGTCAGGACCTGTTGCAGGATGACCCGCGCCTCGTCCCTGCGCCCCCAGTTGGCGTAGAGCATGCCGAGCACGTAGAGCAGCTTCGGATCGTAGACGGCGTCGGCGGGCTGGAGGCCCAGCCCCTGCTTGAGCGCGGTCTCCGCCTCGGGGAACCTGTCGGCCGCCTTCAGGATCACGCCCGTGAGCAGGCGCGTCTGCTTGCGCTCCTCGATCGGGCGCTTGGCATCGACGTGCGCCGCGCGGCGGAGCAGCTCCAGGCTCTCCGCGAACGAGTCCTGCTCGAAGAGATGGACGCCGAGGCCGGTCAGCGCTTCCGCGTCCTTCGGGTTCTTCTCGAGAGCGACCTCCCACTTGATGACGCGGGTCGCCACGTCCTTTGCTCCCTCGAGGACGCGCGGGAACTGCCCCGGGCCCACGAAGCCGTTCACGCGGGCGATGGGCCGCCCGCCGGGCGAGATGACCATGATGGTGGGCAGGCTGGAGACGTCGTAACGGATGGCCACCGCGGTGTCGCGGGGATCGCCCTCGGTGTTGACCTTGACCGCGACGAAACCGTCGGCGAGCTTGACCACCGCCGGGTCGACGTAGGTGGTCTTGTCGAGGCGGTGGCACCAACCGCACCACTCGGCCCAGAAGTCGACCATGAGCGGCTTGTGGGAGGCTCGTGCCTTCTTGAGCGCGTCCTCGAAGCGGCGCTCCCAGCGGATGCCGGTGGGGGCGTGACCGCCCCCGCCGTACGCGACGGCGGCGGCGAGGCCGAGGGCGACGATCATCGCCGGCTGGCCTTCACCAGCGCCTCGAAGAGCGGCTGGAAGCGGCCGTCCTTGTCCCAGAACGCCTCGGGATGCCACTGCACGCCGAGGGCCAGCCGGCGCCCCGGGACCTCGATCGCTTCCACGACGTCATCCCCCTCGCTGTAGGCCGAGACCACCGCGCCCCGTCCGGGCTCCTTGACGGCCTGATGGTGGAAGCTGTTCACCGCCACCCTCTCCTGACCCAGGATCTCCCGAAGCCGCGTCCCTGGCAAGATCCGCACGTCGTGGGCCGGGCTCCAGCGCTCGCCCTCGGGATCGTGGTCCACTGCCCCCTTCCACTGAGACGGGAGGTCCTGGACCAGTGTTCCGCCGGTGGCAACGTTTAACACCTGGTGGCCCCGGCAGATGGCGAAGAGGGGCATGTCCCTCCGAAGGGCCTCCCGGCTGAGGGCGATCTCGAGGGCGTCGCGCTCCGGAATCACCCGGGTCACGGTTTCGTGCGGGGCCTCGCCGTAGAGGCCGGGGTCGAGATCGGCGCCCCCGGTCAGGAGCAGGCCGTCGAGGTGATCCAGCAGCGCGGGCGCGTCCTCCGGGGTACCGGGGGCCAGGACCAGGGGCAGGCCGCCCGCCCTCTCGACCGCGCGCACGTAGTCGTCGCGCAGCGAGAAGATCTCGTGGTCCTGCGAGGAGTAGCCGATCGTGATGCCGATGAGGGGACGCGTCACATCTTGTCCGGGACGGGGATGCCGAGCAGGGCCGTGAGGACCTCCATCTGGCGCAAGAAAGCGTCCACGAGCATGGCGCGGAAGGCCCTCCGGTCCTCGTTCTCCGCGTGGAGTACCGAGTAGCGCGGGTTCTGGTAATAGCCGTGGAAGGCCTGCGCCACCGCGAACGCATGCTTGGCCAGGAGCGAAACCTCCTCCGCCTTCACCGCCTGCTCCGCCACCTCGTCGCTGCGCGCCATGAGCACGAGCAGCGACCATGCCTCGTCGCCCTCCGCACCCTCCAGCATCGCTCCCAGGTCGAGCTGCGCGCCGCGCGCGGCCAGCTCCTCCGGGCGGTGGCCCTCCGCTTCCAGTTTCGCAAAGATGTTGCGCGCGCGCACGACGCCGTTCTGGACGTAGGGCCCGGTCTCGCCGGTGAACGCCAGCGCTTCCTCCATGTCGAAGGTGATGATCTTCGTCCGGCCGAACTTCAGGAGGAAATAGCGGAGGGCGCCGACGGCGATGGTCTTCGCCGCGCCTTCCTTCGCGGGCGCGTCGCGCTCGGGGTCGCGGGCGTCGATCTCCGCCCTCGCCTTGGCCACGAGAGCGTCGAGGAGGTCGTTGGCCTTCACGCCCAGGCCCTTGCGGCCGGAGACCTTGACCGAGCCTTCGTCGTCGGCGACCGCGTAGCCGAGGGCCCGCGCGGTGGCGGGCGACAGCACGACCTTCTCGTAGGCGAGATGGTGGCTCGCCGCCGCCGCCGGGGGGCCCGCGAGCGCGGCCACTCCCGCTTTCACGACCCGCTGCGGGTAGGACTGGCCGACGTCGATGACGTTGTACACGGCGGTGGCGTGGCCGAAGACGGGCGCGCGGGGCTCGCCCTCGTGGCTGGTGGTGGTCCAGAGGACGTGGCCGTCGGGATACACGCGGTGGCGGCGGTAGTGGAAGTCGCGGTCGAGCTTCCCCAGCTTCCAGAGCTGGTAGGCGATGTCCTTCCCGGTGTACGTCACCGTGCCGTTGGATCGAACAATGATCTTGTCGTCGTCGCTGCCTTCGCTCGCCATCGTGAGGACCCAGCACCCGGCGTTCTTGCCCTCGGTCTCCAGGCGCAGGGCGCCCGCCTGCTGGAGCAGCGCGAAGGCCCGCTCCCAGAAGTGCAGGCGCAGGATGTCGCTCTCCCGGGCCAGCAGGTCGTAGCGGATCGCGAGGCGCTCCATGGTGGCCAGGTGGCAGTCCACGATGCGCGCGGCGACGTGCGCGGCCAGCCGGGCCGTCTCGTTGCCTCCCGTCTCGATGGCATGGAGGGTCTCGGCCTGCAGCTTGCGTCGCGCCGGGTCCTGCGCGTAGAAGTCGCCCACCCGGGCGTACAGATCCCAGCAGTAGTCGTCGAATTTCCCCCCGATGCGCTCGACCTCCGCCAGGCCCTTCTTCTCCATGTGGACGAAGCCCACCACCACGTCCGCGACCTGGACGCCGGTGTCGTCGATGTAGTTCTGGATGCCCACCTCGCGCCCGCGGTGCCGCAGCACCCGCATGAACGTGTCGCCGAGCGTGGCGTTGCGCAGGTGGCCGATGTGGGCGGACTTGTTGGGGTTGATGCTCGTGTGCTCGACGATGACGTGGCCGGGGACGCGGGCGGTAAGCGCCGGGCGGCGCAGCGAGGCGTGGAGGTCGCGCGCGAACGCGGCCCGGTCGAGGAACAGGTTGACATAGCCGCCGCCGGCCACCTCCGTCCGGCGCACGCCGGGCGCGTGGGCGAGCTCCGCCGCCAGCCGTTCGGCGATCTCCCGCGGCTTGCGGCGCAGCGTGCGGGCGAGGTCGAACGGCGCCGTGAGCGCGAGGTCCCCCAGCTCGAGGCGCGGCGGGTACTGAAAAGAGAGCTCGCCGAGCTCGGCCCCGAAGGCCGAGCGGGCGGCGGCCCGGACGGCGTCGGCGAGTCGGGCCTGCAGGGGGAGGATCATGGCGTCAAACCACGGATTATAGGTCGGCCCGCGGTTCTGCTACGATGACCGAATGCGGAGCAATGTGAGAGAAGAGCTGCGGCTGGCCACGGCCCTGCTTGCGCTCGTACCCGCCGCCGCCATGGCCGTGAGCGAGCACTATACGGTCTCGGCCGCCTACGTGCCCTCGGCCAAGCCGCGGGCCACGGCCGCGGTGGCCGTGACGTTCATCCCCGCCGATCCCGACGTCAAGATCAATCAGGAGCCGGCTCCGCGTCTCAAGCTCGATCCGGATCAGGTTGTCCTCGTCGACCGACAGCCCCCGGCCCCGCGCCGGGGAGAGAGCGGCGGCGAGCCGAAGTACCTCGACACGAGCCTCCCCGTGTCCTTTCCGGTCGCCCTCAACCCCAAGGCGCCGAAAGGAGAGCAGCCGGTGAAGGGCAGCGTGACGTACTTCTACTGCTCGAAGCGCGAGGGTTGGTGCCGCAAGGGGACCTCCGAGGTGACGTTCGTCGTCAACGTGCCCTGAGACCGGGCCATTCCTTCCACAGGTCGGTCAAGCACTCCCACCGGCGGCGGTCGTGGCCCCGGCTCTTGAGCCGGAAGTAGACCGCGTAGCGGACATGGGGCGACGTGTTCGCCCCCACGGCGTGGGCGAGCTGGTAGTGGCACAGCACGAGGTCGCCGACGCTTCCGGTCACCTCCACCGGATCCGGCAGCGCGACCGGCGGCATCCCCCCGAGCAGCGACCTCGGCCCGTTGTCCCGGAAGTAGGACTCGTAAAGACGATGGCTGCCGGGCCAGACCGTCAGGCTCCCCGCGCCCGGCGCGGTGACGTCGCTCAGGATGACGCCGACGAGCAGCGTGAAGCTGCGGACCTCGCCCGCCGGCACACCGTTGGTCGGCGTGTGCAGGCCGTCGAGGTGCGGGTAGGGAGGGGCGGCCGGCTCCGTCTGGGGGAATGCGAGTGCGATCTGACCCGACCGGGCCGCCTCGACGCGCCCTTCCCCGAGGAGGGACTCGGCGAGGAGCCAGGCCGGCGTCGCGCGCAGCAGGTCGAGGATCACCGGCGCGCGCTGCAGCTCCGGACAGAAGGAGCGGGAACGGAAGACCGGTAGATCCGCGGGAGGCAGGCCCTGCCCTAGCGAATGGTTGATCGCCCTCAGCGCCGCCGCGAGGGGCGCGGCGGGCACGACCCCCGGCACCGTGGCGTATCCATCCTCGAGCAGGGCCTCCCGTTGCTCCGCGGTCAGCTTCACTTCAGGCGGGCTTGTGTTCCAGCGTGCACCCGGCCCGCCTCCAGGCCTCGAAGCCTCCGACCAGAGCGTGCACGTCGGCGAAGCCCCGCCGCATCAACTCCTCTGCCACGCGGACGCTGGCTTCCTCGTTCGGGGAGGCGCAATAGGGGACGATGCCGCGGCCGCGGGGGATCTCGTGCAGGTGGTCCCGCACGCGATCCGCCTCCACCCGGACGGCCCCCGGCAGCTTGAGGTTCGACTCGGTCCATTCCTTCTCGTTCCGTGCGTCGATGAACACGATGGGCTCCTCCCGGTCGATCCGCGCTTCCACCTCGTGGGCAGTGACCCGGCTGACCTCGATCTGATAGCGGTCGTGCATGGGCGGCCTCCCCTCAGAAAAGAGAAACCCGTTGCAAGGAAGATACCAACCGGGGGTGAGTCCGGGGGGAAAAGACGTAGGATGGAGGGAAAGGAGAGAGGGATGGCAAAGGACAACGACGACACCCCCAAGCCCAAGGACCCGGCCAAGAAGCTGCGCAAGATCATCAAGAAGGCGCGGGTGGCCATGCTGACCACGGTGGCCTCCGACGGCTCGCTGCGCAGCCGTCCCATGGCGACCCCGGACGCGGCCTTCGATGGCGAGCTGTGGTTCTTCACCCACTACAGCTCGCCGAAGAGCGGGGAGATCCAGGAGAACCAGAAGGTCAACGTGACCTATGCCTCGCCCAAGAGCGAGCGGTACGTCTCGGTCTCCGGTACGGCCGCCCTCGTCCGCGACCCGGAGAAGGTCAAGGAGCTGTGGCGCGGCGGGCTGAAGGAGTGGTTCCCCGAGGGCAAGAAGGACCCGGACCTCGCGCTCCTGAAGGTGACGATCGACAAGGCCGAGTACTGGGACGCGAACGAGAACCGCATGGTGGACATTCCGTCCTCGCTGAAGAGGAACGCGGAGACGAGGCCGCCCGGACGGCGTCTCGATCCGGCCGTGAAGGCGCCGGCCCCCGGGGGCGCGCAGGGTTGAGAGCGGTCACCGCAGGAGCGGGTAGGGATTGACGGGCGTCCCGTTCCACCATTCCTTCCGCTCGTCGATGCGGGAGATGGCGAAGTGGAGGTGGGGCGCGTTCGCCGGCGCGTTGCCGGTCGTGCCGACGTAACCGATCACCTCTCCCCGGGCCACCTTCTGCCCCTCGTGCAGTCCCGGCGCGTAGCCCTGAAGGTGGGCATAGTAGTAGCAGTAGAGCTCGGTCCCATCGAACTGGTAGATCGTCGTGCCGCCCGATCCGCCCGAGGCGAGCTTCACGATCGTCCCGTCGTCGACCGCGCGCACCGGGCTGCCGCGGGGGGCCATGATGTCGACGGCGTGGTGGCGCCGGGTGAGGCCGCGGGAATCGTCGAAGCTGTCCGTCATCGTCCGAGGGGTGCCGGCGACCGGAAACTCGAGCCCGCGGCGGCGCAGGTCTTCGGGGGGCGCCTCGGCGATGGCGCCGGGCACGCGCTGGCCCAGCTCCCACGCGGTCATGACCGTGGCCAGGGTCGCTCCCGAGACGAGGCCGCAGAGGAGCAGCCCGCGCAGCGTGCGCAGGTCGAAGGGGTGTCTCCTCATCCGCGCAGCCGGAGGTACTCCTCGGGCGTGTTGAGGTTGCGGAACATCTCGGCGGCGTCGCCGAAGGCCGCCAGCTCCTCCTCCGCCACGGTCCGCACCCGGACGTCGGGCCAGAAGCTCGTCATCTTCCGCTCACCGGTTTCCAGGCGCCGCTGCACGGGCTCGAGGCAGGTTCGTCGATAGACGGCGCAGAGGGGCTCGGGCCGGCCTTCCACCACCGGAACGACCGCATCGAAGCCGCCGGCCGCCGCCACCAGCGCGCCGAGCAGCGCGGGAGGGATGAGCGGCGTGTCCACGCCCAGGAACAGGCCGAGCGGAGCGCCGAGGCTCAGGAGGCCGGCATGGACGCCGCCGAGAGGGCCGGCTTCACCGACCACGTCCGTGAGCACGGGCACGCCGAGACCGGCATAACGCGGCTGCGCGCCGGAGAGGATGCGTACGTCGGCGCAGACGGCGCGCAGGCGGAGCAGGGCGTGCTCGAGCAGGGTGCCCCCCGCCCACGGCAGCAGCGCCTTGTCGCGGCCCATGCGCTCGCTGCGGCCGCCCGCGACCACGAAGCCGATGGCCGCCGTCCCCGGTTGGCCCATCAGGTTCAGCGCCGTCGTCGGAACGACCAGGTGACGTCGAACTCGGCGGCCGGCTCGCCCTCGGCCGTCCGCCCCGTCGAGCGCCCGGTGTAGGCCTGCTCCTCCGGGCCGGCCGCCGCGCGCTCCACCGCCGCCCGCAGCCCCGCCACGTCCTCGAAGGTGAAGAGCGAGCCCCCCACGATCCGCTTGGTGAAGACGGCCCGGATGCCGCGCAGGATGAAGGCCACCGAAGCGGGAGCGGAGCTGACGATTATGGAGGCCGGCGCTCCCGTCGACATCTCCGCGGCCATGGCCTGGGCGGCGAAATAGGTCGAAGCGAACGGATTGCGCGTCCGCCAGCCCCCGGGGAGCCACACGTCGCACCCCGCGTCGTCGAGCCGGCGCAGCCGCAGGCCCGCGAACGCGGCGAGGGGAAGCCGGCGGATCAGGTACGCGCGGAAGAGCCACGGGTCGAGCATCCGCCGGCGGAGGCGCTCGGCCGCGGGGGTGAGGATCATGACCGCCAGCCCTTCTTCAGCTCCCCGTACGTGTAGACGACCCGCTGCACCGCGGTGACGTTGGAGAGCACGGCGATGATCCACAGGACCGCGACCATCCGGTTGGCGAGCGCGCCCACGACGAGGAGCACGATGCGCTCGGGCCGCTCGAGCAGGCCCACCGTGCAGCGAGGGATCAGGATCTCCGCCCGCGCCCGGGCGTACGACGTCATGAAGCTGCCGAAGGCGGCCACCCACACCAGCACCATCTGCGGCGTCCGGTCGACGCGCGCGTAGAGGATCAACAGGCCCATGTAGAGCAGCATGTCGGAATAACGGTCCATGGTAGAATCCAAGAAGGCGCCGAACTTCGTCTCCCGCCCGCGCAGCCGCGCCACCCGCCCGTCGAGCATGTCGAAGATGCTGGCCGCCAGGGCGACCAGGCCCCCGATCCGGAGGAAGACGGGACTGCGGTAGTCCTTGCCTCCCGCGAACGCGAAGAAGGCGCAGGCGACGCCGTTCAACGCGAGACCGGTGATCGTGAGGACGTCGGGGCTGACGTGGGCGAAGCTCCGGACGAGCCGGTCCACCGGCCGGGCGAAGGCATCGCCGATCCTTTCCGTGAGCATGAAACCGAGACTCTTATAATGCAATCGTTGGCGCTGAAGGAGAAACTCGACACGCTTCCCACCCAGCCCGGGGTCTACCTGTTCAAGGATCGGGTCGGGGGCGTGCTCTACGTGGGCAAGGCGCGCGTGCTGCGCGACCGCGTGCGGCAGTACTTCCAGCCCGGCCGTCCCGCCGACGTCTGGCGCGACGCGCTCATCGCCGAGATCGCCGACCTCGACATGGTCCTCACCGATTCGGAGATGGAGGCCCTCGCCCTCGAGAACAACTTCATCAAGCGGCACCAGCCGCGGTTCAACGTGCTCCTCCGCGACGACAAGAACCATCCGTACCTCAAGCTGACCCTGGGCGAGGAATACCCGCGGCTGTACGTGGTGAGGAAGGTGGCGGAGGACGAGAACGCCTACGGCGGGCCGTACATTCCCGCGAGCCTCGGCCGACGCACGGCCTCCCTCACGCACAAGATCTTCGGCGTGCGCTCGTGCAAGGAGGTGCTGAACGGACGGCGCCCGCGGCCCTGCCTGCAGTACCAGATCGGGCGGTGCATCGCGCCGTGCGTGGCCGAGCTGTGCTCGCTCGACCGCTACCGGCAGGCCTGCGAGGACGCGCGGCTGTTCCTGGAGGGGCGGACGGAAGAGGTGGTGCGCCGCCTGCGGGCAGCGATGGATGAGGCGGCGGGGGCGGACCGCTTCGAGGAGGCGGCCAGCCTCCGTGACCAGATCCGCACGCTGGAGCGGCTGGACACGCCGCAGAAGGTCACCACCACCGACATCGAGGAGCGAGACGTTTTCGCGGCCCACGTCGAGTGGGGCCGCGCCGCCCTGCAGGTGTTCTCCGTGCGGGAGGGCAAGATCGTGGGCCGCGAGGGTTATCTGCTCGACCACGTGGCCGAGCCCGAGGGGCTGCTCGCCTCGGCGATCCAGCAGTTCTACGCCCAGGGCCGGTACGTCCCGCGCGAGGTGCTGGTGCCCGCCGCCCTTCGCGACCAGGGCCTGCTCGAGGAGTGGCTGGGGCAGAGGCGCTCGACGCAGGTCCGCATCCGCGTGCCGCAGCGCGGGGAGAAGGTGCGGCTGCTGGAGATGGTGGCCCGCAACGCGCGCCTCGCCTACGACCTGGAGTGGCGCCACCCCCGCAAGCAATCGCAGGAGATCCTGCGCGCGCTGCGCGACCTGCTCGACCTCGAGGTCGAGCCCAGGCGGATCGAGTGCTTCGACATCTCGAACATCCAGGGCTCCGACATCGTGGCCTCCATGGTGTGCTTCGAGGAAGGCCTGCCCAAGAAATCGGACTACCGCAAGTTCCGCGTGCGTGGCCTCGGGCCCGCGCCCGACGACTTCGCGGCCATGCGCGAGGTGGTGGGGCGACGCTACCGCCGGCGGCTCGAGGAGGGCAAGGAGCTGCCGGACCTGATCCTCGTCGACGGGGGTCCCGGACAGCTCTCCGCGGCGACGGAGGCGCTGGCCGAGCTGGGGATCGGCCATCAGCCCGTGGCCAGCATCGCGAAGAAGGAAGAGGTGATCTTCGTCCCCGGCCGCGCGGAGCCGATCGTGCTCCCGCACTCGTCGCCGGTGTTGCAGCTCGTGCAGCGGGTGCGCGACGAGGCGCATCGCTTCGCGGTCGGCTTCCACCGGAAGGTCCGCGCCCAGCGCACGCTCCGCTCCGAGCTGGACGACATCCCCGGGGTGGGCCCGGGCAAGCGGCGCAAGCTCCTCTCACGCTTCGGCTCGCTGCGCGGCGTACGGGGGGCGAGCCTCGCCGACCTGGCCACCGCGGTGGGCGCGGCCATGGCCGCCCGCATCCGCCAGCACCTCGACCGGCGCTGAGCGGGCCTACTTCGTCGCGGAATCGAGGTTCTTCAGGAAGGCCACCAGCTGCCAGCGCCGCGGCTCGCTGAGCCGCGACCAGGCGGGCATTCCCCGGCGCAGGTCGCCGTTGGTCAGGAACCAGAAGAGCGCGCCCGGCGAGGCCCGCCGCACCTCGTCCGCCCCGAGGGACGGGGCATTGCCCCATCCCTCGCCGCGCTCGCCGTGGCACTTGGCGCATTGCATGGCGTACAGCTTGCGCCCCGCCCCGATCGCCTCCGGGTCGCCGTCGTAGGGATTGCGTAGCGCGGAGGCCGCGGCGGGCGCCCCGGCGACGCCGGACGGGCGCTCCCTGGCCTCGCCGCTGATGACCTGGGCGCAGGCGAGGACCGCCCACGCCGCGGCCCCGACCGTCTTCGTCGTCCGCCGGCGACTCACCGGCCGCCTCGCCCCAACGCGATCTCGTGCGCGATGCCGAAGCGGAGCAGGAAGCGGTGGCTGTTCCCGTTCAGTCCGAAGGTGGGGGAGAGCCGGAGCGTCGTCCCCCCGGGCAGGTTCCAGGCCACGAAAGGCGCCACGTAGTGGGAGGTGTCCTTGAAGCCGAACGAGTCCGTGTCGCCGAGCCCCCCGTAGACCTCGACGCCGCCGGAGAAATTCTCGGCGCAGAAGCTGCAGTCCCGGGACGTCGCGGCGAGCGTGAAGGGGCGGGTCGCCGCCACCGCGTAGCCGAACTCCCAGGCGCCGTGCACGAGGTTCTTCTCCGCGATCCAGTTGTGCGCGAGGTTCCAGCCCTTGACGTTGCTCGAGAGGATCAGCTTGGCCTCCAGCTCGTGCTCGTGCTCGTGGCGCGTGACGTCGAGGGGCTCGGCCTGCGACGCCTCGACGTCGTGCCCGACGATCTCTCGAAGCGTCTTGTCGGCCTCGGTGATGCTCGCGTATTCGAGGTACAGGACCGGGTTGACCTTGTGCTCGAGCATCAGCGGACGCCAACGGTTCTCCCAGCGGAAGCCGGTGAAGGCCGAGCCCTGGCCGCGCGTGGTCTGGCCGTCCAGGTAGAACTCCATCGTCCACCACCCCTTCAGCCCGTACTCCAGCTCCAGCCACGAGCCGAGGAAGCTCCCGCCGCCGCGCTGCGTTCCGAAGACCGGATTGACGCCCACCTCCAGGTTGCCCGGCTCCTCCATGTGATGGTTGTAGGTCACGAACGAGGGCCGCTCCTGGGCCCGCGCAGCGACCGGAACGAGAGCCGCCAGCAGGACGCTTATTCGCTTTAGATTCATGGGTCTAATGCCCGCTCCCTCCTCAAAGATGAAAATGAAAGTGAATTTCAATTTCAACTTAGAGGCAGACGATATCCCGAGAGCAGGGAGCGCGTCAAGCGGTCGTTCAGCGCTGCCAGAAGAATGGGGGCAGGGGTCTCTCGACCGGCCACAGCTCGCGCATCGTGTCCGCGTCGAACAGATCGCCGTTCTTGACCACCCAGCGGACCTTCACGCTGTTGTGGATGTCGGCGAGGGGATCGGCGTCGAGGACCACGAGGTCGGCGAGCTTGCCCGGCTCCACCGAGCCCAGGTCCGGGGCGAAGCCGATCTTGTCCGCGGCGGCGATCGTCGCCGCGCGCAGCGCCTCGAAGGGCGTCATCGCCTTGCGCGTCGTGCCGCCGCCCTCCCCGGCCATCATCCACAGCTCCCAGTGGGCGCCCAGCCCCTGGAGCTGGCCGTGGGCGCCGAGAGAGACGTTGCCGCCGGCGCGGGCCACCTCGGCCGCCCCGTGGGCGACGGTGGGGAAGTGATACTCGTCGGGCCAGATCCAGACGTGGCGCCGGCCGAGGACGTCCAGTGATCGGTGGGGCACGAAGCGGTTGAGCTTGGGGTCGTCGTGCGGGTTCATGGTCTGCCAGAAGTACTGCTCGCCCCACGGGCCGCCGTACGAGACGATGAGCGTCGGCGTGTAGTAGGTCCCGGACTTCGCCAGCAGCTCGACGACGTCCTGCTGCAGCCCGATCGGCAGCGAGTGCTCGAACGACGTGAAGCCGTCGAGCGCCATCGTGAGGTCGGTGTTGAGCTCGCCCGCGCCCTCCGCGGTCAGCAGCATGTGCTGGTCGCGCGACGCCTCCGCGAACCAGATCCGCTGCGAGCGCTTCGGCTGCTGGTAGACCTTTATCATCCGCGCCCCGTACGCCTTCATGCGCCGGACCTGGCGGCGGGCGTCGGCCAGGTTGTTCACCTCGGCCCAGATGTCGGCCTGCTGGCCACCGTAGAGCACGTCGCCCGAGGAATACACGCGCGGCCCCAGCATGAGGCCCGCCTCGACCATCTCGCCCTGGGCGAAGACGTCCAGCGATGGCGCCGAAGGGTCGTAGACGGTGGTGACGCCGTAGGCCAGGTTGGCGGCGTACTCCCACTTCGTGTCCGGGAAGATCTCGAAGCCGGAGTAATGCAGGTGGGCGTGGGTGTCGATGAGCCCCGGGATCACGGTCTTGCCCCGGGCGTCCCACGCCTTCGCGCCTGTCGGCACCGTGACCTGTCCCGACGGCCCGACGGCGGCGATGCGGTTGCCCGTCACCACCACGTCGGCGTCGTCGAGGACGGCGTCGCCCTTCATCGTGACGACGCGGGCGTTCTTGAGCACGAACGAGCCTTGCGGCTGGGCGCGGGGCAGCGTGAGCTGGATCTCGATCGCCTCCGCGGGCGGCAGCTTCAGCTCGTCGTCTTCCTTCTTCTCCGCCTCCTTCTTGCCCTTGTCCTTCGCGTCGGCGGCGCCGGCCTTCTCCTTCTCTTCCGCCTTGCGCCGCTCCTCCTGGGCGAAGCGGACGGCCGCGTCCAGGCCCAGGCGGTAGAAGGTCGGGCCGAGGCTCCAGGTGATGGTCTTGCCGCCGTCGGCCCAACCGGCATAAGCGCCCGCCGCGTCGGAGACGCGCCAGACCGGCACCGCGCCCTCCTTCAGCGACACCTCGGGCGGCTCCTTCGTGGCGATGTCGGGCACCGCGGCGACGTAGACGTTGTCCCGCGAGGTAAAGACGATCCACCGCGCGTCGGGAGAGGGGACGAGGTCGTCGATGGGAGGGAGCCGCAGGTGGCGGCGCTTGTCCGTCCCGTCGAGGCGCACCGAGACGAGGTCGTTCTTCGGATCGTCGGTGGGCTTCTTCACCTCGATGGGGTCGCGGAAGTAGAGACGCGTCCCGTCCGGGCTCCAGAACGCCTGCGGGTGGAAGCGCATCCCGTTGCCGAGCTTCACCGCGCTCACGAGGCGCACGTCACCCCCGCCCGCGTCCATCCAGCCCAGCTCGAAGAAGTCCTCGTCCTCGGGCTGCCGGCCGCGGAACTCCAGCCCCGAGCCCCGGATGACGGACAGGCGATCGCCCTGCGGCGACCACGCCGGGTTGGCATAGTGGCCGGGCGTACGCGTGAGCCTCTGCGGCGCGCCGCCCAGCGGCGCCTTCCACACGTGGCCGCCGTCGGCGTCGCTCCACGTCACGTAGGCGATCCACTTGCCGTCGGGCGAGATGCTCGGCGCGTACTCGCGCGACGGAAGGCCGGCGTCATCGGCGGTGAGCCGCCGGGGGGAGCCGGCGGGACGGCCGCTCGCCAGCTCCTGCAGCCACACCCGACCGAAGGCGTCGAAGGCGATCCACTTCCCGTCGGGCGACTGGCTCGTCCAACGCAGGATGCGGGCCCGCACCGGCCCGCTGTCGACCTTCTCCTGCCACGCCACCCGCGGCGCCAGCCACTGCTTCACCTTCGCCCTGAACGGGATGTCGGCGGTCTGGCCGCCGGCCAGCTCGAGGCGGCGCAGCCGGCCGTGGCTCGAGAAGACGATGGCCGTGCCGTCGGGGGTGAAGGCGTAGGCCGGCCAGAGGTCCATCTGGGCGAAGCCTTCCTGCTCGTCGCGGCTGAGCCCGGTGGCGATGACCTTCTCGGCCCCCGAGGCGAGGTCGCGGCGCACCAGGACCGGGTCGGTGTCTCGGCGGGAGATGAACGTCAGCGTGCGCCCGTCGGGAGAGAGCGCCGGCCGCGCCGCGCCGCCGTAGCCGCCGGTGAGCGGGAGGGTCTCGCCGGTGGCGCGGTCGTAGCGCACGACCTGCCACAGGCCCTGGGAGAGGTCGGGCGTGTAGCTGAAGCGCGGCTGGCGGGCCGAGAAATAGAGGTAACGGCCGTCCTTCGAGAAGACCGGCCCGGAGGAGTTGTTCATCTCGTCGGAGGAGACGAGCTTGATCCCTCCGCCGCCCTCGCGGTGGTACAGCCACAGCTCGACGGGGGGGATGCCCGCCCGCTTGGCGTCCTCCTTCCGGGCGACGACGTAGGCTCCGTCGGGTGTCCAGGCCGGGCTGCGGACGTAGGCGTCCTTCTCGGAGGTGAGGGGACGCGGATGCGCGCCGTCGGCGTCCATCAGCCAGACGTTCTCGATGCCGCCGCGGTCCGACGAGAAAGCGATCGTGGTCCCGTCGGGCGAGAAGCGGGGCTGCGCGTCCCAGGCCGGCCCCGACGTGAGCGCGTGGGCCTGGCCTCCAGCAATCGGCAGCGAATAGATGTCGCCGAGGAGGTCGAAGACGAGCGTCTTCCCGTCGGGCGAGACGTCAACGGACATCCACGTTCCTTCGCGCGCCTCGAACTCCACGGCCCGGGCGTCGGACCGCGGCGCGTTGATGTCGGCCGCGGGGTCCTTCTTCTTGGCGGGAGAGGCGGCGGGTTTCGCGGCCCGCGGCGCCGCCGAGACGAGGCCGGCGCCGACGAGCACAACGACCGGCAGGATGGATTTATTCAAAGGACCTCCGGCGAACCTGGGGAGTATAGCGAAGAGAAAAGGACTGGGCTCTGGCCCGCAGTCACAGCCGCGAGCGTAGCGGGATTCACTCCCGCGGAGCGAGGGGGGGTCTGGGGGGCGCGCCGCTAGCGCCCCCCAGCTCAATGTCCGAGGCTACCTCTTGCTAAAGAACTTTTTAAGACGGGTGCCGCCCTCGGGTCCCTCGCCGTCGAGCGAGGCCAGCTCCGCGAGAGCTTCCGCGTGGCCCGGCTGCGCCTGCACGGCCTTGCGGTACATGGCCTGGGCGCGGCTCTTGAGCTGGCTGGCGCGATACAGGTTGCCGAGGGCCACGTACGCGTCGGCGTGGTCGGGGCTCTCCTGAACGACGCGCTGGAGCAGCTCTTCGGCCCGCCGGCCCCAGTTCGGGTTCTTCATGTAGGCGCGGGCGAGCAGCACCTGGGCCCGGACCTTCGAGTTGCGCTCCAGCTGCAGAATGACCGGCTCGAGGAGCTGGATGGCGTCCCAGTACTTCTCTTCCTTGAAGGCCTTCTCGGCCTGGCGGACCGACTCCATGGCGAGCGCCGCCTCCTTCATCCGGTCGGCCTCGGTCCGGACGGGCGGGCTCGGCTCCGGGGGCGGAGGAGGGGTCGGCTCGGGCCGGCGGCGAGGCGCCCGCGCGTCCAGGTCGGCCTCGTAGCGCCCTCGCTTCTGCGGATCGCGCAGCGTCTCGTACGCCTGGCTCAGGCGGTGGAAGGCGGCCTCACGCTTGCCCTGCAGGTCGGCCAGCCCGGGGTCGCGGTTGGAATCGGGATGCAACGGGCGCGCGAGCCGGAAGTAGGCCTCCTTCACCTCGGCCTCCGTCGCCGTGCGGGGCACGCCCAGGAACTCGAAGTGGTTCTTCGTGGCCATCGCTTCGTGGGCGTTCACGATGAGCTGGCGGCGGGCCTCGAGGAGCTGGCGGCCCTGGATCGCGTCGGCCGGGCTCCGCGCGGGGGCCATCGGAGCGGTGGGTGGCGGCGCCGGCGGGGGAGCCGCGGCGGCTTGGGCGGGCACGGTCGGAGCCGCCGGCGCGGCCGGACGTGCGGGCGAAGCGGCGGCGGCCGCGGCGGCCGCCGCGGCGCGGGCCGCCCGAACCCCGCTGCCGGGCGCCTCGCGCGCACCCGCCGTCCGGTACTCGACGGCGCCGGTGCACAGCAGCACGAAGAGGCTCCGCTCGGTGTCCTCGGGCGGCAGCGGGATGATGGTGAACACCTCGCGCGCCGTGAGCGTCCCGTCGATGCGGGACATCACGAAGCCCTCCTTCGGCGTGAGCGCGATCTTCTGGAAGCGCAGCTGCGGGTTGTCGGAGGCGACGAGCACGCGGTCCAGGTCGCCCAGCACGTGGCTGACCACGGTCGGATCCTGGACCCGCCGCGCGGTCTCCAGGATCATCTCGACCGTCGAGAGCTTGGACGCGGCGCTGTCGCCCTCGTCGGTGGCCGTCTCCTCGAAGGCGTAGCTGCCGTCGCCCCGCTCCGCGACGTTGAAGAGGATCTCGCGCACGTGGAGGCTGACGGCGCTCGAGAGGCGCTCGGTGTCCATGAGCCCCTGCTCGGCGAGCACGATGCCGAGGCGCTTGCGCTCCTTGAGGACGATCCTCGTGGCCTGGTTCAGCTCCGGCTGCTCGAGCAGGCCGTAGCGCACGAGCACGTCGCCGAGGTGCTCCCCGAGCACGTCGCTCGTGCCGTGCAGGATGTGGCCGCCGTGGATGAGCAGGCTGCGCCGCTCCTTGCCGTGCGAGAAATGGAGATGCCCGGACTTGCGGCCGAGATAGATCTCCCGCATCAGCTTGAAGAGCGCGGTGGGATCGGCCGGGGGCTGGCTCGGTGCGCCCGGCTCCGGAGCCACCATGGGCGCCTCGCGCAGGCTGAGGTCGATCGTGGGCTCCCGCATGTGCGAGTCGGTGGCCACCGGTTGCGCGGGCGGGGTGGCGACGGGCGCGGTGGCGGCGCTGGCGCCCGCGGTCATGAGGTACTCCCGCAACGCGAAGGCGAAGTCGGCCGCGCTCTGGTACCGCTCCTCGACCTTCTTCGCCATCGCCTTCTGGAGGATGGGCAGCAGCGCCTCGTTCTCGGCGCCCTCGGGCAGCGTGTAGCTCGGCTCGTCGTGGGCGATCTTGAAGAGGGTCTTCATCAGGCTGTCGGCCTGGAAGGGCTTGCGTCCGACCACGAGCTCGAAGAGCACGGACGCCACGCTGAACAGGTCGCTGCGGCCGTCGACCTTCATCCCCTCGACCTGCTCGGGCGACATGTAGTTGGCGGTGCCGAGGACGATGCCGGTGGCGGTGACGGAGGCCGCGGTGAAGCGGGCGACGCCGAAGTCCATGATCTTCACCGTGCCGTCCTCGCAGATGAAGATGTTGGCGGGCTTGACGTCACGGTGAACGATGCCGGTCTGGTGGGCGTGGGCCAGCCCGTCCAGCACCTGCAGGATGATCGACACCTTGCGGTCCAGGGGCAGGGGGATCCCCAGGCGCAGCGCCTGGAGGAGGTCCTGCCCCTTGAGCAGCTCCATGGCGATGTATGGCGAGCGGTCGGTGTGATACCCCAGGTCGAAGACGAGGACCACGTTGGGGTGCATGAGCTTGGCCACCGCCCGCGCCTCCCGCTCGAAGCGGTGTTTCTGCTCGGGATCGGCGGCGAACTGCCGGTGCATGACCTTGAGCGCGACGTCCCGGTCGAGGAGCGAGTCGTGGGCGTGGTACACCACCCCCATGGCTCCCTTGCCCAGGGGGCGCACGATGTCGTACTTGCCGATGCGCTCGGGGACTTCGGCGCTGGCGGGACGATCCGGCGGCGATACGGGATTTTCGCTCAAGGAATCGGCTCGGGAGGGCCCCCGGCATTAAAGGCGTATTGCCCCGGGGGTGTCAAGGAGCGGCGTTACACCAGGTCTTTCCGTATCTCCCGGGCGGCGTTGGCCCCCGGGCCCCCGGTCACGCCACCCCCCGGGTGGGCCCCCGCTCCACAGAGATAGAGGCCGGCGACGGGGGCGCGGTAGCGTCCCCAGCCCAGCAGCGGCCGGGCCACGAAGAGCTGATCCAGGGCCGGCTCACCGTGAAAGGGATGGCCCCCCGTCAGGCCGTAGGTCCGTTCGAGGTCGAGGGGGGTCAGCACCTGCCGGTGGACGACCAGGCGGCCGATCCCGGGCGCGTACGCCTCGAGAAGGCGGAGGACGGCGTCGCCGACCTCCGCCCGCCGCGAGGACCAGTCCCCCTGCTTGAGACGATAGGGTGTGTACTGGGCGTAGACCGACATCACGTGCGAGCCCTCGGGAGCGAGCGAGGGATCGACGAGGGTCGGGATCGTGACGTCGAGCCAGGGCCGGCACGAGATGCCGCCGTACTTCGCGTCGTCGAAGGCACGCTCGAGGTCGTCGACCTCGGGGCCGATGTGGATTCGGCCGGCCAGGAGCCCGACGGCATCCTCACCGCGCACGGCCGTGAACGCGGGCAGGCCCGACAGGGCCAGGTTCACCTTGGAGGCCATCCCCTCCTGCCGGTAGTGGCGCAAACGGAGGAGGTCGTCGGGATCCAGCACGGCGGGATCGAGCAGGCGCAGGAACGTGTGCTTGGGATCCGCCGCGGAGGCCACCGCCCGGGCCGGGATCTCCTCTCCTCCCGCCAGCGCCACGCCCGTCACCCGTCCGTCCTTCGTCGTGATGCGCTCCACGTCCGTGCCGGTGCGGATCTCGGCCCCGAAGCCGCGGGCCGCGTCCGCCAGCGCCCGCGTGAGCGCGCCGAGACCCCCCTTCACGTGCACGGCCGTTCCCGCGCCGTTGCCGCCGTGGGCCGCCGCCTGCAGGAGCAGGTTGGCGGTCGTTCCCGCCGACCAGGGGCCCGCGAACGTCCCCGCGATGCCGCGCCCGCACACGAGCGCGCGGAGGATCTCGGCCTCGAACCACTCGGAAGCGAAGTCGGCCACCGCCATCGGCCCCCAGCGCAGCAGCCTCTGCGCCTCCTCACGGCCGAGGCCGCGGAAGCCGAGCCCCAGGCCGGCCATGGTCACGAGCTCCCTCGGGGCGGGTCGGTCGATGTCGGGAGGCGTGAGGGCGAGGAGCCGCGACAGGAAGGCCGAGACGGCGGAGAGCGAGCGATGGAATCGCGGGTAGCTCTCGGCGTCCCTGGGCGAGATCCGGTGGATGTCGGCGGCCGATCGCTCGGGGTTGCCCCACAGCCGCACGCTGCGTCCGTCGGGCAGGGGAGCCAGGACGCGCGGCTCGGGCTCGACCATTTCGAGGCCGCGCGCGGCCAGGCCCAGCTCCTCCGCGACCGAGGCGCGGAGCGGGCCGGCGAGATGGGCCACGGTGGAGGCGCGGAACCCGCGGTGGAACTCCTCGGTGACGGCGGCGCCCCCGACCACGTCGCGCCGCTCCAGGACGAGGGGCTTGAGCCCGTTCTTGGCAAGCAGGGCCGCCGCCACCAGGCCGTTGTGACCGCCCCCGATGATCACGACGTCGCGGCTCACCGCACCCGCCCCCGCTTCCAGTCCTTCAGGATCTCGAGCGCGGCCAGCCGCCCCGGCGCGCCCATGATTCCGCCTCCGGGATGGGTCGCCGAGCCGCACATATAGAGGTTGCCGACCGGCGTGCGGTAGCGAGCCCAGCCGGGCACCGGGCGCAGGAAGAAGAGCTGCTCGAGGCTCAGCTCGCCCTGGAAGATGTTTCCCTCGGTGAGACCCCATTCGCGCTCGAGGTCGAGGGGAGTCAGCACCTGGCGGTGAAGGATGATCTTCTTCAGGTTCGGCGCGTACTCGGCCACGGTGTCCAGCACCGTGTCGCCGAAGGCCTCGCGCCGCTCGTCCCACGTCCCTTCCCGCAGCTTGTAGGGGGCGTATTGGACGAAGCAGGAGAGCACGTGCTTGCCGGGAGGCGACACCGAAGGATCGGTGAGGGAGGGGATCACCATGTCGATGTAGGGCCGGCGGGAGAACCGGCCGTACTTCGCGTCGTCGTAGGCCCGCTCCATGTACTCGACACCGGGCGAGATCGAGATCGCTCCCCGCAGGTGGGCCCCGGGGCCCGGCAGGCACGTGAAGTCGGGAAGGGCGTCGAGGGCGAGGTTCACCTTCCCCGAGGAGCCGCGGAGCTTGTACCGGCGCACCTCGCCCAGGAACTCGTCGTCGAGGACGCCCGGCTCGATCATCTTCAGGAAGGTCCGGTGGGGGTCGACGCTGGAGACCACGACCCTGGCCTCCACCTCGGACCCGCCTTTCATCACCACGCCCGCCGTCCGGCCATCCTTCACCTTGATGCGCTCGATGGCGGCATCGGTGACGATCTCCACCCCCGCCTCCTTCGCGGCGGCGGCGATGGCGAGGCTGATCGCGCCCGTGCCGCCCCGCGAGAATCCCCAGGAGCGGAAGGCGCCGTCGATCTCGCCCATGTAGTGGTGGAGGAGCACGTACGCGGTGCCGGGGGAGCGGACGCCGAGGAAGGTGCCGATGATCCCGCTGGCGGACATCGTGGCCTTGAGCACGTCGGTCTCGAACCACTGGTCGAGCAGGTCGGCGGCGCTCATGGTCATGAGCTGGAGCAGGCGGTGGCGCGATGCCGGAGCGAGCGACTGGAAGCGGCGCAGCAGGCCCAGGAGCTGGCGCAGCCCACGCGGATCCAGCGAGAGCGGGTCGGGCGGGACCATGGCGAGGATGGGCTTGACGAAGCGCGCCATGTCCACCATCGCCTTCGAGTACTCGTCGTAGGCCTCGGCGTCCACCGGGGAATGCCGGTAGATCTCGCGCCGCGTGCGGGCGTGATCGCTCATCCGCCACAGGTGGTCCCCGTTCGGCATGGGCGTGAAGGTGCCGTCCAGCGGCAGGATCTCCAGGCCGTGGCGGGGCAGGTCCAGCTCGCGGATGATCTCCGGCCGGAGCAGCGACACCACGTACGAGCACACCGAGAAGCGGAAGCCGGGGAAGACCTCCTCGGTCACCGCCGCGCCGCCCAGCACCGGCCGGCGCTCGAGGACGAGCACCTTCTTTCCCGCCCGCGCGAGGTAGGCGGCGGTCACGAGGCCGTTGTGCCCCGCGCCGATGATGACCGCGTCGTAAGGTGCCTTCATGAAAAGGGGGATTCTACTCCAGTGACTGTGCTCACGCCTGAGCGCCAGCCGGACGTGATCTGGGGCTCGTACGACGTCGTGGCCTTGAACGGCGCCAACGGGACGCTGAGGTGGCGTGCGGCCAACCCCGACCGCGTGTGGCCCGGCATCGCGGTCGCCGACCTGACCGGTGACGGGACGCTCGAGGTGATCGTCGGGCGCAGCGGCGACCAGGTGACGGTCTACAACCGTTCCGCGACCGAGGTCTGGACGCGGCACCCCTTCGGCTTCGGCGAGGTCCGCACGCTGGCGGTCAGCGACCTGGAGAACGACGGACAGAGAACGTGGCCGTGGCCGACATGAACGGAGACGGCTTCACCACCGTCCCCGACACCAACTGGCGCATCGTCGGCCCGCGCTGAGGGCCTCTCGCGCTATCGCCTCGCGAGCAGGAGGCGGACGGGGTCGTGGTCGGAGGCGCGGGGGCTGGCCTCGGGCGAGCCGCCCGGGCCGGCATCGCCGAAATCGACGTTGATGTGCTGGGGCCGCAGTTGCACGACCCGCGGCGCCAGGGCGGCGTCCACGAGGATGTGGTCGACGATCTCGCACAGCCCCTGCGAAGCGTACGTATAGGTCCTCTCGCCGGCGGCAAGCGTCATCGCCTGCACGAGACGGCCCCCGGCCGTCAGATGCTGAAGCGGGGCGCTGTCCTCGAACGCGTTGAGGTTGCCGAGCACGATGACGGGCACGTCCGGCTCGGCGGCCTTGATCTCGTCGGTGAGGGCCCGGACGGCGTCGGCCTGCGCGATGCGGACCTGCTCGTCGGCCGCGGGATCGCTCGTCAGCGACTGGAAATGGTTGACGATCACGGTGAGCCGCTCGTGGTTGTCGAGCGCCTCCAGCCGCACGACGAGCGGCGGGCGCGTGAACATCGGACCCGGCCGCGCCTCCGACGAGCGCAGCCACAGCCGCTGCGAGTTATAGAGCACTCCCACGTCGAGTCCCCGGGGATCGCTCCCTTCGACCAGCACGGCCCGGTAGCTCGCGGGGAGCAGGGCGGGCTGGGCGGAGAGGTCCTGGAGGACCTCGATCTTCTCGGCTTCCTGGACGCCGATGACGTCGGGCAGGCCGAGATAGCGGGCGATGGAGGCGGCCCGGCGCGCGAGCCCCGCCGCGTACTGTTCGGGGGTAGGGACCTCGTCGTCCTTTCCCGGGTCGTCGACCGCGTCGAACAGCCCCTGGAGGTCGTAGGTCGCGACGCTGAGCGTGGACGAGGAGAGCGCCGCCGAATCGGGGGGCCTCAGGCCGGAGCGCTCCACCGTCAGCGACCGCGTCGGGAGGACGTACAGCTTGTATTGTCCGGAGACCTCGGCCAGGACCCCGGCGGCGTCGCTCACCAGGTCGCCCTGGCTGAGCATCAGCCAGCTCGCGGGAGCGGCCAGTCCGAGCTTGCGCCCGTCGGCATCGCCCCGATAGAGCCGGGTCACCCCGCTCGAGTCCGGCATCACGTAGGAGTCCCCGAGATGGTCGGTGGCCGCGACCACCCTCGACGGCGGCAGCGAGACGAGCATGCCTTCGTACGCCTCGAAGTAGATCGCGGCCGCGGCGGCGTCGGCCGGAGGGGAAAGCCGCACTGCCTCGAGGCTTCCCGCATAGGGGCCGTTGTCGGAGAGGCTCTCCATCTCGAGCGCGGTGAGGCCGAGGTCGTTGGTCACCCGGCCGGTGACGGTGACCCGGTTGCCCACCGTGACCGCGCTGGGGCGGCTCCCGGTGCTCACGAAGATGCCGTCACTCGTGGTGGCGTCACCGTCGCAGCCCGGCTCCTGCATGAAGAACCCGCCCAGGCGGGCCTGGAAGTCGGCCGTCACCACCCCGCTCGCCGAGACGCGCGTGCCGAGCATCGGCGGGATGAAGCCGGAGCCCTGGATCGCGCAGATGTGCACGGTCTGGGCGCGCGCGGGCAGCGGTGCGAGGATCAGGGCGCCCGCGACGAAGACGAGGTATCGGCGGGCCCGGGGCATCACCAGCAAGTGTACACTCGACCTGAGGCCGCGCGTTCTGCGCGGCCCATCCGGCTTTCATCGAAAGGAGAGCCCATGGTTCGTTCCCGGCTCCGTACGGGTCGCGTCCTGGCCCTCGTCGCCGCCGGTCTCGCCGCGCTGCCGGTCACCGCTTCTCCTCAGGCGAAAGCAGCCAAGCCCGCGGCCACCCATGACCTGGTGACCCGCAAGATCATCCCCCGGGCGACCTACGCGAAGATCCGCGAGCGGGTCATCGCCAAGCAGAAATAGGCCGCGCGGCGCCGCGCGAATTCAAGGGGTGCGCCGCTAGAACGTCACGGAGCCACAGGCTGCGCGCGTAGGCGAATTCACTTCGCCGTAGCGCGCGGGGGGTCAGGGGGGCGCGCCGCAGCGCCCCCCTGCTCGATATGGAAGCTCTGCTGGTCAAGTACGGCTACGTCCTGCTCTTCGGCGGCGTGATCGTCGAGGGCGAGGCCTTTCTCCTCACGGCCGCGTTCCTCGCCCACCGGGGCATCTTCCACCTGCCGGCCGTGGTGGCGGTGGCGATCGCCGCCACCATGCTCGGCGACCAGGTCTACTACCAGGCGGCGCGCGCCCGCGGACGGAGGTGGCTGGAGCGCCGCAAGGGCGTGCGGGCGCGTTACACGCGCATCATCGACATGACCGCCCGCCGCGGCCCGTGGCTGCTCCTCGTCAGCCGCTACACCTTCGGCTTCCGCATCGTCATCCCCGCGGCTTGCGGCGCGGTCGGGATGCCGGCGGGGCTCTTCACGTTCGTGGACTTCGTCGCGGTGGCCGTATGGGCGCTGCTCACCGGCGCCCTCGGTTACTACGGCGGGGCGGCGGTGGCCCGCTACCTTCACGACTTCAGGCATCTCGTCGTGTGGCTCGGGGTGGCTTTGATGCTGTGCCTGGCCGCGGTCATCTCCTTCCGCCGCATGACCCGCGAGGCCCGCTTGAAGGAGCTGGGCATGGCCGACGTGCATGCGGTCATGCCGTTCGTGATGTCGCTGCTCGCGGTGGTGAACATCGCCTCCGCCCTCTGGCCGCATGCCCCGGCCACCCAGGCCATCAGCCGCCACCTCCCGCTCGAGGTGAGCCACGGCTCGCGTATGGTGATGCTCTTCGCCGGCCTCGCCCTCCTGCAGGTGACGCGAAACCTGGCCCGCCGCAAGGAGGCGGCCTGGTGGGTGGCGGTGCTGGCGCTCTCGCTCTCCTTCGTGTCGCACCTCGGCCCGGAGCTGGACGTGCTGCACACGCTCGTCTCCGGGCTGCTGCTCGCCTACCTGCTGGCCTTCCGGCGGCGCTTTCACGCGCTTTCCGACCCGGCGACGCTGCGGCGGGCCCTGATCATGGTCCCCATCCTCGGTGGTGTCGTCGTGGCCTACGGATGGCTCGGCTTCACCGAGTTCGGGCTGCACTTCGGGTGGCCGCCGGGCACGACGCCGCTGATGGAGGCCGTGCGGGACGGCATCCTCATCCAGGCGCCCCTCGTCCAGCCCGGCGACGGCGAGGGCGCGCGCTTCCTGAACTCGCTCGCCGCGGCCGGCTGGCTCGCGCGGCTCTACCTGCTCGTCCTCCTCCTGCGGCCGGTGGTCGTGCAGGGGCGCCAGGAGGCGCCGCCGGAGATCGTGGCCGATCTGCGGCGGAGCTACGGGCGCCGCTCGCTGTCGGCTTTCGCCGCCCGTGCCGACAAGCACCACCTGCTCGTGGCCGGAGAGCGGGGGCTGGTGGCTTTCGCCGTGCGCCATTCCGCGGCCATCGCCTGCGGCGATCCGCTGGCGCCTCCCGACGCGCTCGAGGAGAGCATCCGCGATTTCGTCCAGCGCTGCCGGCGCAACGGATGGACGCCCGCCGTCTACGGGGTCCCGGACGAGCACCTGCCGTTCTACGAAAAGGCCGGGCTGAAGCTCCTTCCCATCGCGCAGGAGGCGGTGATCTCGCTGCCCGAAGGCGGCGCCCTCGCGGCCTGGCCCGAAACGCTCGCGGCACGGCTGGGGGAAGCCCGCGCCGCCGGCCTCAGCGTGCGCCGCTACGACCGCGCGCTGTCGCCCGAGCCCCTCCTCGACGAGCAGCTGGAAGAGGTGTCGGAGGCGTGGCTGAAGGAGCGGCGGCTCGGCGAGCTGCGCTTCAGCCTCGGCTCCTTCTCGCTCGAGGACCTCGACGGCAACCCGGTCTTCGTGTGCGAGTCGGCGGGGCGGGTGGAGGCGTTCTGCTCGTGGCTCGGCTACGCGGCCGGGCGGGCCGTCGTCCTCGACCTGCTTCGCAAGCGGCCCGGCGCCCCGGACGGATGCCGCGAGCTGCTGCTGGCCGAGAGCCTCGCCGCGCACGCCGCCGCCGGGCGGGAGGAGGCGAGCTTCGGGATCATCTCCGTGGCCCGGCCCATGGCCACGGACGAGCCGGCCAGAGGCAAGCGACGGCTGGCGCGGCTGCTGGACCGGCTGGGCACGACCTACGGGTACAACGAGCTCTTCGCCCTCAAGGACGCGTTCGGTCCACGATGGGAGTCGCGGCACCTCGCCTTCCCGGGCGACCGCAGCTTGCCCCGCGTCGCGCTCGCCCTGGCGGACGTCCACACGACGCGCGGCCTGGCTCAGCTGCTACGACGCTAGCGTTACTTTGAAACGCAGAGGCCGCAGAGGAACGCGCAGAGGCCGCAGAGAACGGACACGGAGTAAGAGCAGACAGTAACGAGAGGGCGTGGGGATAGCGCGGGCGCCGCGGAGGGGCGTGCATCGTTTCTGCTTCATTAATGAAATGCGCGCCCCGGACAAGCCCGCGCGCCCCGCGCCCGAGACACACAGCCACGGATCGACAAGCAGCGGGCTAGCGTCGGGCGCGGACGGGACGGTGCTGCGCGCGGTTCTCGGCCTTCCTGGCGTTGCGGGTCTCGCCCAGCTCTTCGAGCACGCCCAGGATGAGGAGCGGCCACACGGTCGTCGCGTCGGCGTAGACCTCGGCGAAGCGGCCGCCCTCGTCGGGGGGCACGAACTTGCCCCACGACACGCCCTCCGAGTACGTGCAGCCCGAGAGCCCGCCCCAGTGCGTCGGCTCCGGGCAGATGCGCACGCCGTAGTGGTATCGGGGTGCCTTCAGCTCGAGGCCGAGGCGGTGGTTGATGATGTCGATGTACGGCCCCACCTCCTGGGCCCAGTTCCGCGGCACTCCGCCCCCGATCGTGAAGACTCCCATGCGCGCGGCCCCGAGGCTGAACCGGGCGAAGCTGTTGAGGTCGAGGAAGGGGTTGTACTGCGGAAGCGCGGCGAAGAGCGATTCCGGATCCCGGGTTCCCTCGCGCTGGGCCTTCCGCATCGCCCACGTCGAGAGGTCGAGCCCCAGCTCGGAGTCGGTGAATGCGGGCACGTAAACGGGCACGCCCTTCTCGTACGCGCTACGCAGGACACCCGTGCCCTGGTCGTCTTCGGCGAGCAGGCGGCCGAGCGTGCGGCAGATGATCTCGCTCGACAGCTCGCCGGTAAGGGTGTCGAGGGCGCGCGAGGTGAACTCCTCGACGTAGTTGAGGTTCGCCTCCATCTCCAGCGTGTCGTAGACCCGGTTGTAGCCCTTCTCGAACAGCTCCTCGTCCGACATGCGGGGGTCGTGGCGGTAGTGGACCATCCCCACCGCCTCCGAGAGCCCGTGGGCCATCAGGGCGCCGGTGGACACCACCGCGTGGACCATGCCGGTGTCGATCATCTTGCAGATGACCTTGCCCATCTTGGCGATCGTCATCGCCCCCGAGAGCGTGAGGACGACCTTGCAGCCGGGGTCCTTGACCATGGCGACCGTCACGTCGAGCGCCTCGCCGAGGCTCCGGCCGCTGAAGGCCGTGCGCGACATGCCGCGGAGGAGGGAGGCGAACGAGGTCGTCTCGTCGAGGTCGAGGCTCTCGAGGGGGACCAGTCCGTCCTTCCGCCCGTCGTGGAATTCGCGCCGCTTACCCATGCGCACCCCCGGTGAATCCTACCATCGCCGCCGCAGCGGCACTCAGCAACAACCACCGAGCAGCGAGCGAGCGATTCATTCGCGAGCGAGCGACTTGGGGGGGAGCGCGAATGCGCGCGGGGGGTGCTGGCGTTGCTCGTACCCCCCCGTGCTCGATTAAGATCTTTCGTGCGCCTGGACCAGTTGCGCCGCCGCCTCGAGAAGCTCTACCTCCGCTACGACCACCGCTTCGTCGATCCCGACCCCCTCCAGCTCGTGCGCGCCCAGGAAGCGGACGAGGACCGCGAGGTGGTGGGCGTGATCGCGTCCGCCCTCGCCTACGGCAACGTGCTCCAGATCAAGCGCAGCATCACCGCCGTCCTGGCGGCGCTGGGGAAGCGGCCGGCCCGAGCCGTGCGCCGCCTCGATCCCCGCGCGGCCGCGAAGCTGCTGCAGCCCTTCCGCCACCGCTTCAACGACGGCCGCGACGTGGCCTGCCTGCTCTTCTTGCTGCGGCAGATGCTGGAGCGGGACGGCTCGATCGAGGGGTTCTTCGCGCGCGGCCTCGAGCCCGGGGCCGCCGACGTGGGCCCGGCCCTCGTGTCCTTCTCGGCGCGTGCGCTCGCCCTCGACCACGGCGGGCTCTACGGGCGCCACCGCCTGCCCGCCCACGCCGGCGTGCGTTTCTTCTTCCCGTCCCCGAGCGACGGCAGCGCCTGCAAGCGCCTCAACCTGTATCTGCGCTGGATGGCGCGCCGCGACGGCGTGGACCTCGGGGTGTGGCACGCCGTCGATCCCGCCCGGCTCGTGATCCCGCTCGACGCCCACATCTACGCGATCGCGCGCCGGGTGAGGCTGACGCGGTACCGGTCTCCCGGCTGGCCCATGGCGGTGGACATCACGCGGCGGCTGCGGCGGCTCGACCCCGCCGACCCGGTGAAGTACGACTTCGCGTTCCACCGCATGGGGCTCTTCAAGAAGACGGAGGAGATCCGGGGGCTCTTGTGATTCTGGGGGGTACGAAGAACTACATCACCCCCCGACGCGCATTCGCGCTCCCCCCCGTCGCTCGCGGCGGAGTGAATCCGCCGCTCGCTGCTTGTTGCTCATTCCACCGGCGCCAACAGCACCACCGAGTAGCCGACCGCGGGGCGGGAGGCGGGGTTGGCGTACGAGTGACGCTGGTCGCCGCGGAAGGTCATCACGTCGCCGGGAGCGAGCCGCCACTGCTCGCCCCCGACGGCGAGGACGATCTCCCCCGTCTCGCACGTCAGATACTCCCGCGTCCCCGGCATGTGGGGAACGCCGGTCATGCGGCCCCGCGGGGGCAGCTCCATGCGGTCGATGAGGACGCCGGGGATGCGGTCGGGGAGCAGCTTGCGGAGCAGGACGTCGCCCTGCTTGCGCGTGGGCAGGGAGTCGCGCCGGTAGAGCCGGCCGGAGGCTCGGGGGGTGGACGTCAGCTCCTCCATCGGGACCTGGAGGGCGAGGGCGGCCCGATGCAGGACGGACAGGGTCGGGTTGGCCTCACCGGACTCCAGGTGGCTCCAGGTCGCCCTCGGCAACTCCGCCAGCTTCGCGATCTGCTCCTGGGTGAGCCCGCGGGACTCCCGGAGCTGGCGCAAGTTGGCCGCGAGACGGCCGGCAAGCTCGTTGCTCATGCCCACACATTAGCTCTCCGCCAATCCATTGGCAAGGATGTTGGCATCTTGGAGGGAGGGGCGTACGTTGCTGGGGGAGGTCGAAGGATGCGGATGCAGGGAGCAGCGGCGCTGGTCACGGGAGGGAGCCGAGGGCTAGGGGCGGCCCTCGGCCGCGCGCTGGCCCGGGCGGGAGCGCGGGTCGTGCTCGTCGCGAGAGGCGCCGCGGAGCTGGAGGCGGTCGCCCAGGGTATCCGGGCCGCGGGAGGAGAGGCTCATGCCCTGGCCGGCGACGTCGGGGACCCCCGCGCCGCGTCGTCGCTGGCGGGCGCGGCGGCGGCGCTCGTCGGCCCGATCGACCTTCTCGTCCACGGCGCGAGCACCCTGGGGCCGGTGCCCTTGCGCCTGCTCCTCGACACCGACGCCGCGGAGCTCGAGCGCGCCCTCGCGGTGAACCTGGTGGGACCGTTCCGGCTGACCCGGGCCGTGGCCGGGGGGATGGTGTTGCGCGGCCGGGGACTCGTCGTCCACGTCACCTCGGACGCGTCCGTCGTGGCCTATCCGCGCTGGGGCGCCTACGGCGTCTCGAAGGCCGCGTTCGACCAGTTGGCCCGCGTCTGGGCGGCCGAGCTGGACGGCACGGGCGTGCGCTTCGTGAGCGTGGACCCGGGGGAGATGGACACCCGCATGCACGCCGAGGCCGTGCCCGAAGCAGACCCCGCGAGCCTCGCGGATCCCGCGCTCGTGGCCGAGCGCATCGTGGCCCTCATCCGCGGATCGGACACGTTCGCCAGCGGCGCCCGCCTCGAAGCGTCCGCGATGGTGGTGTCGTGATCGCCGCCACGTGGCCCGTTGGACGCAACGGGCGCCTCCTCCATCTCGACCCGCGCGCCGGCCGCTTCCGCGACACGAGCCTGGCCGAGCTGCCCGCGCTGCTGCGTTCCGGCGACCTGTTGGTGGTCAACGACGCCGCGACCCTGCCCGCTTCACTCGCCGCCGTGGCGCCGGCGGGCGCGCGAGTGGAGGTTCGGCTCCTCGGCGAGGCGGGGGAGGGCCGCTGGCGAGCGGTCCTCTTCGGCGAGGGAGACTGGCGCACGCGCACCGAGGAGCGGCCGGCGCCGCCCGTCCTCCGTCCGGGGGACACGCTCGAGCTCGATGGGCTGCGGGCGAGCATCGTCTCCGTCTGGTACCCGTCGCCCCGCCTCGTCGATCTGCGCTTCGACGCCGAGGGCGACGCGTTGTGGTCGGCGCTCTACCGCCTCGGACGGCCGATCCAGTACGCGCACCTCGAGGCCGGCCTCGCGCTGTCGGACGTCCAGACCGTGTACGCGTCGCGGCCGTGGGCGGCGGAGCTGCCTTCGGCCGGACGGCCCCTCAGCTGGGAGCTGCTGCTCGGCCTGAAGCGACGGGGGATCGCCCTGAGCGCCCTCACCCACGGGGCCGGCCTCTCTTCGACCGGCGATCCCGTCCTGGACCGCGCCCTGCCGCTGCCCGAGCGCTACGAGATTCCCGAGGCGACGGTGGCGGCCGTGGCCGGCGCCCGGATGTCGGGCGGCCGCGTGGTGGCGGTAGGGACGTCGGTCGTGAGGGCTCTCGAGGGCTGCTCGCTCCGCCACCGCGGGAGGCTGGTGGCCGGCCGGGGCACCACCGACCTGGTCATCGGGCCCGGCTTCGTGCCGCAGATCGTCGATGGCCTGCTCACCGGTTTCCACGAGCCTGGCTCCAGCCACCTCGGGTTGCTTCGCGCCTTCGTCCCCCCGTCGCTCCTGGACGCGGCGTACTCCCATGCCGAGGCCGAGGGGTATCGCGGCCACGAGTTCGGCGACTCGAGCCTGATCCTC
>Ga0070697_100000425_pt1 | contig 32401 bp, 37 predicted proteins | sample KBSK1501metaG_FD_65475 | JGI IMG/M metagenome (GOLD analysis project Ga0070697, IMG submission 65475) | Corn, switchgrass and miscanthus rhizosphere microbial communities from Kellogg Biological Station, Michigan, USA - KBS K1-50-1 metaG | ecosystem: Host-associated > Plants > Roots >...
TACTCGTACCAGCCGGCTGGTGCCGCTTCCCGAAGGCCGGGAGCTGCGCTTTGCCGCCCATCTCGCGCCTGACCGCCGCTATTGCCGGCCGTGGACGGCGCGTTTCCTTACCGACTTCGCCAATGCCAACTATGCCACCTGGCGCGGCCCCATCCAGGTGAATTCGGCCGTGCGCACGCTGGAGTACCAGCACTGGTTGCGCCGGCGCAATCGCAATGCCGCCGACCTCGAAGGCGAGACTGCCTCGCCCCACCTTACCGGCGCCAGCCTGGATATAAGCAAGCGCTGGATGTCGCGCGGTCAGCTTCAGTGGATGCGCAATTACCTGCTTGCCTTGCAGAATGCCGGCCTGATTGACGTTGAAGAAGAATTCCGGCAGCGCGTCTTCCACATCACGGTCTACAAGGCCTACGAACTCAACCGCCTTGCCCAAGACGCCGCGCCTGCACCCGCCGAGCGTGTTACCCAGACGGCGCTACAGCCCTAGCGAAGCAGCCAGCCCCACGCGAATTGTCATCCCGAGCCCGGCGAGGGATCTGTAGTTGTCGCTCATGCCGGTTGTGCTCGTGTTAGACTGCAAATCCTTTTCACTTAAGTCCAAAACTCCGTGCCTCTGTGTCTCCGTGGTAAAACCCCGTATGTCATCCGCGTCTCCGCGCATCGGCGATGAAAAGATGCCCGTGCTAACGTACTCTCAACCATGCTCAATCCGGAGGCAGTCACAGCCATTGGTCTGGTGGCGGGCACGTTGACCACCATCTCGTTCCTGCCGCAGTTGATACATACATTGCGCACCAAATCAGCCAAGGACATCTCCTACGTCATGCTGATTGCTTTCATGACCGGCGTTATCCTGTGGCTGATTTATGGAATCTTTTTGCAGGCTCTGCCCATCATTCTGGCTAACGCGGTAACCCTGGCGCTGATCCTCGCCATCCTGGCGCTGAAGATCCGGTACCACTAGGAGCCAACATGCAATCCGAAAAGGTCAATCTGGCGGAGAAGTTCAGCCGCATCCGGGAATATTTTTCGCCCAAGGTCGCGGGCGAAGTAAACGACTTCCAGGTGAAACTAGCGAAGGTGAAGGGCGAATTCATCTGGCATCACCATGAAAATGAGGACGAATTGTTTCTAGTGGTGCAGGGCAAGCTGGTACTGCACTTTCGCGATCGCGTGGTGGAGCTGAACCCGGGTGAGTTTTTCATCGTGCCCCGGGGCGTGGAGCACAAGCCGGTGGCTCCCGAGGAGTGCCACCTGGTGATGTTTGAGCCCAAGACCACGCTCAACACCGGCAACGTGCAAAACGAACGCACCGTCGCGGAGCTACAAAGAATTTAGTCCTCGGACTGTCACATCCAATTGGGGTCGCGCGGCAAGAATCGCTGATTCTTCTGGCCGCCGCCACCCTGCGCTGTTGCCGGTGGTGGACCTGCGGGCAAGCTCACTTGCTCATGCACAATCAGCCACTCGCCACCCTGCTTCTCCCAGATGACTGTCCAGCGGCCGTCGGTGTTGTCCTTGGAGCCATCTTTATGCGTGCCATCGAGATGGAGGGTCGCCGTCGCCCAGGTGAGTTTGCCGGCCGGATGCACGCGCGCGTCATCATTGACGGTCAGCTTGATGGAGCTGTACGCGGCTAACACCTGCTGGACGCCTTTTTGGTATTCGCTCCATCCGTTGTATTTGAGCGGAGCAATGTCGAAATAAACGTTCTCCGGGTTCTTAGAGTAGTAAGGCGCCGGCTTGCTCGGATCCATGGTGTTCCAGGCATCAAGGATCTGCTGCATGAATGCTTTGTCGGGCACAGCGCCTTTTTTTGCGTCCGCAGCGAAGCAGGTACTGATTAACATCAAGAGCAGCACCGCACACAGGCTGAATCTTTTCACTGTTACCTCCCGGAAGCCGCCATTCTAAACCGCGCGCACACGCAAGTCATCGTGCGAAGCGAACTAGGATGAAGGCGGCGACCACCAAATCAAAACTCAGACACAAAGGCGGAAACCACTTTACAATTTTTGCGCCCACGCGATGAGGCTCATGAAAAACGTCCCATATTCCATGCGCCGCGTACCCAACCGCCAGCCAGATTGGTGATGCCACCAAGCCGGCGACCGAAGCTGCGAACATCAAAATGAAAACTGTGACTTCGATCGGCCCTGCCTTGCGTCCTGGATCCGCCAGGGCTGCCCCTGGGTACACCGCTCCCGTAGCCGAAAGAAACAGCGCGAGCAGATAGAGTGCAACTCGCTTTTCCAGTTGGCCGAGGATCAGCCAAACCAGGAGGCCCAGCAGGGCACCAATTACGAGGTTTCTTACGCGAGTCACAGGGAAGCAGAATTCTAAACTCTAGGTCGCCACCGAGACTGCACTGGTTTGACGCGCAACCAGCTAAGCCGATAAAATTCTATAGTTTGCCTGCAGTCCCGCTTCCCTTCCGGGGGAACTCAGCGCGCCTTCTGCGCGGCTGAATGGATTCGCAAGCGTCACCATAGCATTCGGAGGCAGTCATGTACGCGGTCATACGCGCCGGGGGAAAACAGTATCGCGTCTCGCCCGGAGACGTTATTCGCATTGAGCGGCAATCGCCAGCCGGTAAGGATGGCAGCATCGAATTTACCGACGTGCTCGCCGTCAGCCCGGAGCAGGGAAAAGTCGCCCGTCCCGAAGCGGAAGCCGCGCGGGTGTCTGGCCAAGTGGTCGAGGAAGGCCGCGCCGACAAGATTCTGGTCTTCCACTTCAAGCGCAAGAAGCAGTACAAGCGCCTGCGTGGACATCGCCAGCCGTTTACCGCGGTGCGCATCACCGAGATCGCATTTGACGGCCAGCGATTCACCGCGCCCGCCGAATCGGAACGCAAGCCAAAGCCGGAAGTCGCGAGCAAAGCAGTAAAAACCGCCAGCACGGCAGTTGAAGCCGGGGCTGATCTGGGTACGCCCGCGAAAGACACCAAGGCCAAAAAATCCGCGAAGCCCAAGGCTTCAGCAGGGAAGAAGGCGAAAGCCTCGCCCAAGAAAAAGAAATAAATTGATCGCTTCTTAGCCAAGCGCTGGAAGCCAGGAGTTTTTTGTAATGGCGCATAAAAAAGGTTTAGGTAGTTCACGGAACGGCCGCGATTCCAATTCGCAGCGGCTGGGAGTAAAAGCTTTCGGTGGGCAGCTTGTGCCCGGCGGCACCATCATCGTTCGCCAGCGTGGCACCCGCATCAAGCCCGGGCTGAATGTCGGCCGCGGCAAAGACGACACCCTGTTCGCTAAGATCAGCGGCGTGATCAAGTTCATCGACCGTGGCAGTCAAGGCAAGTTCGTGATGATCGAAGCGGCCGCAACTGCTAAAGCTGACTAACTCGCTGCTGAACCCGCTGAGGGCAAGATTGCTGATCCGCCGAGGTTTTTTATTTACATTCCGAGCCGGCAGGCGACGAAGCCCTACTCTGAAATATTGCCGATGAGGTTCGACAGAGCCGCCGCTCGGCTATGTCCGTCGAGATCTTACGGGCGGTGTTGCGGCGGCCACCACTCGGGAAGAGCATCACTCTTGGCGTCCAAACGGTGCTGTTAAGGTTTTGTGAACTTGTGTGGAACAGCCTGCTTCGGCTGCTTTTGTCGAGATTCTCCGGGCAGTGTTGAAGCCGGGACCAGCTTCATTTAGCCCCGTAGGGGCGGAAAGAAATTAGCCCAGGACGTAAGTCCTGGGAAAGCATAAAAAACTAGGGGGCTTTTGCCCCTGAGGTACCGGCCTCGCACCATCGCGAGGCTTCATCTTTTAAAATCGCAACCTCGGCGTTCTCCGCGTTACTAAGGTTTGTCGCCAAGCGACCAAAATAATGTTCATCGACGAAGCCAAAATTCGCGTTAAAGCGGGCGATGGCGGCAACGGATGCGTTGCCTTCCGGCGCGAGAAGTTCGTTCCCCGCGGCGGGCCCTCCGGCGGGGACGGCGGCCGCGGCGGCGACGTCATCATGGAGTCGAGCGAGCGACACAACACGCTTATACATTTCCGCTACAACCCGGAACACAAAGCTCAGCGAGGCCGCCACGGTGAAGGCTCCAACAAGAGCGGTCGCGAGGGCCAGGATGTTGTGCTGAAGGTTCCGGTCGGCACCATTCTGTACAACGCCGATACCGGCGAGCGCGTACACGATTTTTCACACGCCGATGAACGCGTGGTGATCGCGCAGGGCGGACGCGGCGGACGCGGCAATGCCCGTTTTGCCACCTCTACCCATCAGGCGCCGCGCGAATCTGAGCCTGGCCGGGCTGGTGAAGAAGTTACCTACCGGCTGGAATTGAAGCTGCTTGCTGACGTCGGACTGGTGGGTTATCCCAATGTCGGGAAATCAACTTTGATCTCGCGCATCAGCGCCGCCCGCCCGAAGATTGCGGACTATCCCTTCACCACTCTCGAACCTAACCTCGGCGTGGTGAGCATTGGCAACCCGAGTGATCCCGACGCTTACAGCTTCGTCGTCGCCGATATTCCCGGGCTCATAGAGGGCGCCCACACCGGCGCCGGCCTGGGAGCGCAGTTCCTGCGGCACATCGAGCGCACCCGCATGCTAGTGCACGTGATCGATGTCTCCGACGCCAGCGGCCGTCCCGATCCGGTGAAAGACTTTGAAGTCATCGTGGGCGAACTCTCGAGCTTCGGCGCCGGACTCGAAGATAAGCCAATGATCGTAGTCGCCAACAAGATTGACGCCATGCAGTCCGCGGCGGAAGATAGTGCCTCCACAGCGACAGTAAATGGTAGACACGCAGCTCCATACTCTCGGAGCAAAAGCAAATCCACTTCACGAAGAAAATCCGGCACTGCACGCGTTGCCCCGAAAAAGAAGAGCATCGCTGTTCCGACGAAGCTTGATGTGCTGGCTGGTTACTGTAAGAAGAAGAAACTCGAGTTGCACGCCGTCTCCGCCGTGACCGGCGAAGGCATCGAGAAACTCAAGTACGCGATTGGTGAGCACGTGCGCAAGCAGCGTGAGCGAGAAGCCGAAACGGAGAGCGACGCCCGCATCGCCGTGTAATTGGCCTCAAAACAGAATGTCTGACACAGCCTGCCGTAGAAACTCGAAACCCGAAACTCAAAACTTTCTTTCATGAATCTCTGCCTCTTCGGCGGTACTTTCGATCCCCTACATCGCGGGCATCTGGAAATCGCGCGTACTGCCGCCAAAAAATACAAATTGCACAGGGTCGAGTTCGTAGTCAGCGACGTACCTCCGCACAAGCGGCAACAGCCCATCACGCCTTACTTGCACCGCTACGCCATGGTGGCGCTAGCAGTCAGCGGCCAGAAAGCATTTTTTCCATCGACACTCGAAGCGCCAGAAGTGGGCGTGAGCGTGCCGCAAGTGCACTACTCCATCGGCACCGTGCGCCGCGTGAAAAGCACTCTGCGGAAATCCGATCGGCTGTTTTTCCTTATTGGAATGGACGCCTTCGCCGAGATCGCCACTTGGCGCGAGGCCGAAGCACTACTGCGCGAATGCGAGTTCATCGTGGTGAGCCGGCCTGGGTACCGTCTGGCCGATGTCGGCCGCGCCCTGCCGCCCTCGCTCCAGCCGAGTCCGCAGGCCCTGAAAACGCTCGAAGGAACCAAGGCGGCGAGAGAACTGGTTCACGCGGGTGTAACCATTCACCTGCTCGACGGCGTTAACGCACCAGCGTCGGCTACGAACATTCGGAAAGCAGCGGCCCAAGGCCAGCCGCTCGGACGGCTGGTGCCACCGCAAGTTGCCGAATACATAAAAAAAATGAACTTGTATCGCGGGGAATCTCACGCGCCAAGGCTACAATCAAAATTAGAAAATCACTGAGCCTGCAGCTCCGCACAAGGAATCAAAGGGACATTGGCAAAGACCAGCTACTCCATCAAAAACGGACAAACCCGCCGCCAACTGCTGCAAGCCGTCCACGCCTGCCAGGAAAAAAAGGGTGAAGATATCTCCGTGCTAAGGCTTGGGCCTCCGTCGGGGGCCTTCACCGATTACTTTGTTTTGTGCACCGGCACTAACCCGCGGCAAATTCAGGCTATCTCTGACGAGATCGAAACCCGCCTCTCGCAAGCCGGACTAGAGCCGGCGCATACCGAAGGGTACAGCCAGGCGGAGTGGGTGCTGCTCGATTACGTGGATTTCGTGGTCCACGTCTTCAGCCCGAAAGCCCGGAGCTTCTATGACCTGGAGAGGCTATGGAAGTCGGCTACGCGCCTTGATCCCCGCAGTTTGAAGACTGCGTCCTCGCCAGAAAGGCGAAAGCCCGCCAGCAAGAGAGCCCGGGCGCGACCAGCGCCGGCGGCAGTTGCGGCTTCTCGCGGTAAGCGCAAGAGCTGATTTTATGTCGAGCGGCCCCGGTCCCGAGTTTGCGCCTGCAGGGCCACCCGCGAGCGCCGGGCAGTGGCTCTCCATCTGGGCAGCCGCTGATCCGAAATCGCTCGCGCTTCTCGAACAGGCAAAAAAAATCGCGCAGGCAGCCTCCACTGTCTTGATTAGGGGTGAGAGCGGCACCGGCAAAGACTTGCTGGCTTCACTAATTCATCACCTCGGGCCTAACGCCAACCAGCCGTTGGTGAGCATCGACTGCGCCAGCCTGCCGCACGAACTCATGGAGAGTGAATTATTCGGCTATGAGCGCGGTGCATTTACCGGCGCCACCGAGACCAAGCCCGGGCGATTGGAGATGGCAGGCTCCGGAACTGTGGTTCTCGACGAAGTGGCAGCCCTGACCATACCCATGCAGGCCAAATTACTCCGCGTGATTGATGAACGGCGCTTTGAGCGCCTGGGCGGCACGCGGCCGGTGGTAATGCAATCAGGAGTTCGCGTCATCGCGATCACTAACGTCGATCTCGAACACGCAGTCTCCCGGCGCACCTTTCGTGAGGATCTGTTCTATCGCCTGAACGTAATCCCTCTGCTGATTCCGCCACTGCGCGAACGGCCGAGTGACATTCAGCCACTTGCACAGCGCCTGGCGGCCCAGCTGTCTGAAGTGCATCACAAGCCGGCTCGCACATTTTCCGCGGAAGCCATCCGCGCTCTCGAGGCTTATGCGTTTCCCGGGAACGTTCGCGAGCTTCGCAACTTGGCGGAGCGTTGTATCGTCGCGGGAGAATCGTCGGCGGAAATTTCCTTGGCAGAACTTCCTCCGTACTTGACGCAAGCCGTTGCCAAAAAGGCAACACTCGAGGAAATGGAGCGCGCGTATATCGCTGAAATTCTCGACTTCACCCGCGGCAAGAAATCCAAGGCCGCGGAAATTCTCGGCATCAGCCGCAAGACGCTGCTGGAGAAGCGCAAGCGCTACAGCTTGGATTGATTTTGTCATTCCGGGCGCAGCGAGGAATCCCTACCCGCGGCTCGACTTATCGGGAACCTCATTTTGCATGGTTGCTGTATAAATCAGACCTGTGAAGCTCCGCATTGCATGGGTCGGAAAAACTAAAGAACCGGCAATCCAATCGCTTACCGCTGAATATCTCAAGCGGCTTTCGCGCTATGCGGAAACCGAATCGCACGAAGTGAGCGATGAAACCGGCCTGATGAAGCTGGCAGAAAAATCCTCCGGTCGCACCCGTCCTGCTTTCATTCTTCTCGACCAGCGCGGGCGCCAGTTCAGCTCTGAGGAGTTTGCACAGCTCCTGCGCGACCAGCAAGACCGCGGTACGCAGTATGTCCTTTTCGGCGTCGGTCCTGCTGATGGATTCACCCAGGAAGCTCGCCAATCTGCCGATCTGGTAATTTCCTTCGGCAAGATAACGCTTGCTCACGAGCTGGCCCGGGTCGTCTTGCTGGAACAGCTCTATCGCGCATTTACAATCCTGAAAGGCCACCCTTACCATACGGGACACTGAAGCAATTGCAAGTTTCGAGTTCAAGCTTTCCTGCTCGAAACTCGAAACCGGACACTCAAAACTATGCCCGAAGACGTTCGCAAAGGTCTCATCATCGTCAACACCGGTGCCGGCAAGGGCAAGACCACCGCCGCCATGGGCACGGCATTGCGCGCCGTAGGCAATGGCATGCGCGTGCTAATGCTTCAGTTCCTGAAGGGGTCGTGGCATTACGGTGAGCTCGACGCCGTTGAGGCTTTCGGAGATAAGTTTGTTATGAAGCAGATGGGCCGCGGCTTCGTGAAAGTGGGCGGGGCTGAAACCGATCCCGAGGACATTCGCATGGTGGAGCAGGCCTGGAGTGAGGCCGAGCAGGCCATCCTGAGCGGCCAGTGGGATCTCGTCATCCTTGACGAAATTAATTACGCCATCAGCTATGGCATGCTCGATCCCGCGAAAGTTGCAGCCGTCTTGAAACGCAAACCGGAGATGGTGCACGTTATCCTGACCGGGCGCAACGCGCATCCCACGCTTGTCGAACTGGCCGACACCGTAACCGAAATGCGCCAGGCGAAGCACGCCTACGAAAAAGGCGTGATGGCGCAACGCGGCATCGAGTACTAAGGGGCCATTTATGGATGATGATCTTCAGCGAATGACGCCAGACGAACTTAGAGCCGAGGTTAAGAAGCTGCGGAATGGCATTCGCGCTCACAGAGACAGCACGCGTCACCAACTCTGCTGGCACCATCCTGCGCTCTGGGGCTTGTTGCCGGAAAAGACCGATCCAGTTCCGGTGGTACCAGAGTGGCCGCAGTTCATGGAGGGCTGCATTAAGTACCGGCAGTCGCTGGATCAACAAGCGCCCAGTGCGCCTCGGACACGCGAGCCATACCGTCAGTAAAAAGCCGACCTCGTTGAAATTTCTCGCTTCCTTTATCATTGTGTCTGGATGGTGAATAGACCCTTCTTCACTAGCAGTCTTCTGAACACTGGCTTATGACCTGGTTTAAGCGCGAGAGCAGCGAAATCGAGCCTAGCGGCGAGAAGCGTGTCCGCACCGAGGGCCTGTGGGTGAAGTGTGACCAGTGCCGTCAGGTCATTTGGAAAAAGGATCTCGATCAGAATTGGAATGTCTGCACCAAGTGCGAGCGCCACTTTCGCATAGACGCCCGCACCCGCCTGGCGCTGCTCCTTGATGGTGCCAACGGTGAGCCCACTGTCGCTCCCGGTATTGATACGGACGCCGGCTACACGGTGGAAGATACCGATCTCGCTTCTACCGATCCCCTGAAATTCGTGGACGTGCGCGCCTACTCGGAGCGCCTGCGCCAGGCCCAGTCGGTCACTGGCCTCAAAGATGCCGTGATTAACGCCGAGGGAAAGCTCAACGGCCGCGACGTGGTAGTAAGCGCCATGGAATATTCGTTCATCGGCGGGAGCATGGGCGCCGTAGTGGGTGAGGCGATTACCAGGGCCATTGAGAACGCAACCGAGAAACGCAAACCCCTGGTTCTGGTTTCGGCATCGGGTGGCGCCCGCATGATGGAGGGCGTGGTTAGCCTGATGCAGATGGCGAAAATCTCCGCCGCTCTGGCCCGCCTCGACGAGGCGCGTGTGCCCTATATCTCAGTTCTTACCGATCCCACCACTGGCGGCGTCACAGCTTCGTACGCCATGCTGGGCGACCTGAACATCGCCGAGCCGGGCGCGCTCATCGGTTTTGCCGGCCCCCGCGTGATCGAGCAGACCATCCGGCAGAAGCTTCCTGAAGGTTTTCAACGCGCCGAGTTCCTGCTACAGCACGGCATGCTCGATGCCGTGGTGCACCGCAAAGACCTCAAGTCCTACATCTCACGCGCCCTGGATTTCATGACGCCCGCCAGCCGCTAGCATCTGGCACTCGGCATTTAGCCGCACAATGCTTCTGTGGCACCTTCCACTGTTAAAAGGCATCTCTAAGCTCACCATTTTGTATGCTAAGTGCTAGTGCCTAAGACTAAATGCTTGCCTACGAACAAGCCGTAGCCCAGTTGCTGGAGCTCGGTCATGAGCTGCATCAGACCCCCTCCCACAAGTTCGATCTTGCCAATATGCGAGTGCTGCTCGCCGATTTGGGGAATCCTGAGCGGCGCTTTCCCTCCGTGCTGGTGGCAGGCACCAACGGCAAAGGGTCCACGTCAGCTGTGCTGGCCTCCATCTTGCAGGCAGCGGGCCACACCACCGGGTTGTATACCTCGCCTCACCTGGTGCGGGTGAACGAACGCATCCGCATCAACGGCGAAGAAATCAGCGAAGCGGAATTTTCTGAGATTCACAACCGGGTGGAGCAAGCGGCTGGGAAGCTGGTCTCCCGCGGTCAACTGCCCTGGCATCCCAGTTTCTTTGAGATGCTCACCGCCATGGCATTCGAATACTTCGCCAGCACGGGCCTTGAAATCGCGGTGCTCGAAGTCGGCATGGGCGGCCGGCTCGACGCCACTAACGTAGTGGATCCCTGTCTCGCCGTCATTACTGACATCTCTCTCGATCATCAGAATTTCCTTGGCAATACCATCGCTCAAATTGCCGCCGAAAAGGCGGGGATCATCAAACCTCGCGGGGCCGTGATTACTCTGCCGCAACACCCCGAAGCCAGCGACGTGATCGGACGAGCGGTTTTGGAATGCGGCGCACGGGCCATTAGCGCCGCTGACTATCTTCCCCCTATGTCACCGGCTTCAGAAGAGTTCTTGTCTGCTCGAAACTCGAAACTCGAAACTGGAAACGTGCCTTCCATGCGCTACCCGCTTTCCGTACTGGGCCAGCAGGTTGAAGTGGCCTCGCCGTTGATTGGTCATCACCAGGTTCGCAATCTCGCGTTGGCCATTGCCGCAGCGGTCGAGCTTCGCCAGTTTGGTTTCAACGTCAGCGCACGGGCGGTCGAAACGGGAATTCGCGAGGCTCATTGGCCGGGGCGCTTTCAAGTATTCCCCGCCAGCGCAAGCTTTCCCGAGTCTGTACTCGATGTAGCTCATAATCCCGCCGGCGCCTGGGCCTTGCGCTCCACCTTAGCGCGCCTTTACTCAGGACGGCCGCTCACATTTGTGTTCGGCGCCATGCGGGATAAGGCCATTGCCGAGATGGCGCAAATTCTGTTTCCCATCGCCGAGCGGGTGCTGGTAACACGAGCCAAATCACCGCGCGCCGCAGATCCCGAACAGATCCGCGCTGCCGCCGCACACACTGGAGCAGAAATCGAATCTGCTTCCGACGTCCGTGCGGCTCTTGCGCGTGCGCGAGAAGTCACGCCAGAAGGAGGCGTGGTCGCGGTTACTGGCTCGATCTATGTGGTAGGCGAGGCGCTCGAATTCTTCAGCTCTTCAGCGCACGGTGCGCAATGAGCGCGGCGCAGCAGCAGGTTCTCTACAAGAATTCCCGCTTCAAGCACTTTTTGAGCCGGCTGCGCTCGTATTTTCTTTGGGTCCCGCTCATCTTCGTTTACACCGCAGTTCTGGGCACGCTCTCCCTGGCGGCGTCACTGTTCGACGGCACCGGGCGCGCGCAACACTGGCTCGCGCGCCTGTGGTCGCGACTAATCCTGGGAACCACGCTCGCGCCGGTAAAGGTCATCGGCATGGAGCGGATTGACACTACCAAGCCCCATCTCTACGCCGTCAACCACCTCTCGGCCATGGATATTCCCCTGCTCTATGGGTATCTGCCATTTCAATTTCGTATCGTCGCCAAGCACGAGTTGTTCCGCTATCCCTTCTTGGGCTGGCACCTGCGCCGCTCCGGCGAAATTGATATCGACCCGCAAAATGCTATGTCGTCGCTGCGCAGTATGAATCGCGCCGTGCAGACTCTTCGCGCTGGCATGCCCATCGTGGTGTTTCCCGAGGGCGGACGCTCCCGCAGCGGAGAGGTGCAGCCATTCATGTCGGGCGCTTTTTACGTCGCTATCAAGGCTGGCGTAGATATCGTCCCTGTGGCCGTGATTGGCACCTATGAGATGTTGCCCATTGATACCTATCACTTGATGCCGCGCGATTTAGAGGTTGTGGTTGGCAAGCCCATCTCTACCGCCGGATATACCCCGCGCGACATGGCAAAGCTCGCACCAATAGTTCAGCGCGCCGTCGAAGACCTTTACTATTCGCGCTCTGAAATCCAACCTTCGCGCCAGCTGCAAGCGGCTGAGCCGCCCGCGGCCGGCTGAGAATAGCAATACAATCGAACCCGTGCCGCCAGCTCCCAAGATCGCCATACCGGTCCCGCATTCGCAGAAACCCGATTACGCGCAGCGGTCGCTTCCCCAATATGTGCGCGCCATTGAGAGTTCCGGAGGTGAGCCGATCGTAATTCAACTCGACAAAACCCCGACCCAGATCGCCAAGCTCATTACTCAATGCCAAGCCGTCTTGCTCCCCGGAAGCCCCGCTGATGTTGATCCCGAAAAGTACAATGCTGAACGTCATCCTAAGACTGCGGCTCCCGACCCGCTACGCGATGCCGCCGATGAACTGCTGCTGCAAGACGCACACAATCTCCGCAAACCAATCCTCGGCATCTGCTATGGGCTGCAATCATTGAACGTCTGGCGCACCGGCACACTCGTGCAGGACATCAATGACCAGATCGAATCGAGGCTGCGCGCACCGGTGAACCATGAGGCCGGCCGTGAAGTCGCGCGCGCGCACACCATTTCCGTTGATCCTCAATCGCGGTTCGCTGCCTTGGTTGCTGAAGATCAGGGGAATCGGCTGGCGGGAAACGCAGCGCTCGAACTTCCGGTAAACTCCAGCCATCACCAGGCGGCAGAGCTGGTGGGCGACGGTTTGCGCGTGGTTGGCCGCTGCCCACAGGATGAGGTCATCGAAGCCCTTGAGGGGACCGCGCCCGACCACTTCGTGCTCGCCGTGCAATGGCATCCGGAACGCACTTTTGACAGTGAATCTGCGTCGCGAGCGCTCTTCCGCGCCTTTGTCCGCGCCGCACAGCAGTCTCATTCGCGCTAAAACGTTCCGCGCATGTTCTAATAATTGCCCATGCCGGTTGCGCTTTCGCTAGGAGATAAAGTTGCTCTCGTCACAGGTGGCTCGCGCGGGGTCGGCGCTGCGACAGTTCGCATGTTCGCCTCCGCTGGTGCGAAGGTCGTCTTCAACTACCATCGCGCCAAGAGCGCTGCCGAAAAACTGGTACAAGAATGCGGCTCCGCGACCTGCCATGCCGTGCAGGCAGAGCTTTCCTCGCCGAAAGATGCGAACGCGCTCGTGGATACAACCGTCCAGCACTTCGGTCGCCTAGATGTGCTCGTCGCCAACCATGGCATTTGGCCGGCGCAGGATGTTCCCATCGATCAGATGAGCGACCAACAGTGGCGCCAAACCTTGGCCGTGAACGTCGACAGTGTCTTCGGTCTGATCAAGCACGCCGTTGCTCAGATGAAGCGGCAGCAGAAGAGCCATGCCGCGCAGGCCGGAGGTCACATCGTGGTGGTCAGCTCCACTGCCGGGCAGCGTGGCGAAGCCCTCCACTGCGACTACGCTGCCAGCAAGGGCGCGATCATCAGCATGGTAAAAGGGCTCTCGACCGAACTTGCGCCCGACCACATCTACGTTAACTGCGTCGCCCCCGGCTGGATTGCTACCGACATGGCTGCTCCTGCACTCAATGATCCGGTTACTCGCGAACGCGTGCTCAACACAATTCCCCTGGGCCGCGTGGCAACGCCGGAAGAAATCGCTGCGCCGATACTGTTTTTGTGCACGCCGCACGCCGGTTTCATTACCGGAGAAATCTTCAACGTCAATGGCGGGGCGGTGCTGTCAGGATGAAAATTCTGTTGATCCCAAGGCGCCTCCAAGCAGCTGCCATCCTGGAATGTGCTTCTAACGTGTTCTAGACCCATGCGATTCATAGCTTGCTTGTTACTCCTGATCGGGAGTGCCGCTGCCCAAACCGGCACCGCTCCTGCGCCCGCCAGTCCAGAACAGGCTAACTCCCAACACGCGCGCTCCCTGCTGGAGAAGGCGCTGAAGGCGCTAGGCGGCCAAGCCTACCTGTCGGTGGTTGATATGAACCAGGAGGGCCGCAGTTACGGCTTCTATCATGGGCAGGCCAAAGGTGTGGGCACACGCTTTTGGCGGTTTTGGAAATGGCCCGACAAGGAGCGCATCGAACTCACCAAGGAACGCGACATCATCTACATCCACAACGGTGACAAGGGCTACGAGATCACGTTTCGCGGAACCCGGCCTGAGGCTGCCAGGGACCTTGAGGAATTTCTTCACCGTCGTCAATACTCGCTCGACCAGGTGTTTCGTGTCTGGCTCACCCAGCCCGGCGTCCAATTCTTTTATGATCGCGTGGCTGTCGCCGAAAACAAGCCCGCAGAACAGGTTACGATCATGACTCCGGGCGGGCTGGCGCAGACCATCTTTCTGGACAGGAACAACTCACTGCCTATCGCCAAATCATTCACCTTTCGTGATCCTGAAACTCGCGAGCGCACGGAAGAACTTGAGAGCTACGACAACTACCATTTAGTTCAGGGCGTGAACACTCCGCTGACCATCACCCGCAAGCAGAACGGTGAGATGTTTGGGCAACGCTTTATCACCAGTACCATCTACAACTCGGGGCTCGCCGATTCCTTATTTTCAGCCACTCCCACCTACGACCCCGAAGCGAAGAAGCCTTAGGTTGCCTCGCAGTTCCGTATGCTGTCTCACAATAGACGCTTACTGTGGCATTTCTACCACATACAAGGTCCCAAGTATCGGTGTAATCTATTCACCTTTAACCGTTTAGCCGAAGTAAGAGAAATCGATAGTCTGATCTTCGAACAGACAATCCGCAGCACCGTAGAATGCAAAGGCGTGGGGTTGCACAGCGGAGCGCATTCGTCACTGCGCCTCCTTCCCGCTCCCTCCGGCACCGGCATCGTGTTTCGCCGGACTGATCTCGATAACTACCAGGTCGAAGCCAGCAGCCGCAACGTTGCCAAGGTCAGTTACGCCACCAGTCTAATGAAGAAAGGCGTGCTGATCTCCACCACCGAGCACCTGCTCTCCGCCTGCATTGGCACTGGCGTGGATAACGCCATCGTGGAGCTCGACAATCTCGAGTTGCCGATTCTCGACGGCAGTGCCCGTCCGTTCGTTGACATGATTTTGCGAGCCGGCCTCCGCAAGCAGCGCCGCAAGCGCACCTACCTACGCATTCGGAAAGAGCTCGAGCTGCGCGAGGGCGATAAGTTTATTGGCGTTTATCCCGTCGCCGACCGTAGCTACTCCGTGGCCTACAAAATTAACTTCCCGCACCCGCTAATCGGCCGCGAAACTTTTGAAGTCGAACTGTCGGGCGATTCCTATCTGTCACAGATTGCCTCCGCGCGCACTTTCGGCTTCTTGCACGACAAACAGGCCATGCTGAACATGGGACTGATACGCGGCGCCAGCGACGAAAATGTAATTGTTTTGAGCCGCGATCGAGTTTTAAACGGCCCGCTTCGCTACCGTGACGAGTTTGTGCGGCACAAGGTCCTCGATCTCATCGGTGATTTGGCCTTGTTGGGACGCCGCATCTTCGGACGCATCATTGCTGACCGTGCCGGGCATGCCATGCACACCGCGCTGGTCTCGCGCCTGCTGCGCGATAAGTCATTGTGGGAAGAAGTTGCTGCCGATGAGGTCCGGCCTGCGCCGGCCGAAGAAGCTAGAACTGCTGCCGAGCGTTTCGCCTAACGCGCGATTCCGCTATCGTTCCTCTCGTGCTCATGGGTTTGCCCTCCGGGTACCAGTTTGTATTGATCTCCATCATTCGCGGCCAGAGCAGTTCGAGGAAGAAGAGGGTAGGAACGGATCGCCGCTCACAAACTCCAACCCCGTAGGGGCGGAAATAATTTAGCCCAGAGCGTGAGCCCTGGGTTAGCGTTCCCAGATGACCCTCGAGCGGCATGGTATTTGCGATGTCGTGCCGCGCGAAAAGAGCCTTCATGGCATTGGGCGGGCAGCCCACGCTTGGCTATCGTCTTCCGGCCGTGGCGTTGATAAACAGCGGCCCTGACTTGCCGCCGTCGAAGCGCTTGGCCAGCCACTGCTCCAGGTCTCGCTGCTGCTTTTGCTCCACATGCAGGAAGCGGATCCCGAACTGCTTGGCCTTATCCGTCCACGCGATCTCGCCCTTGGCCTCAATCGAGTTAGTGGTGGTTGGCAGGTTGAAACGAACTCTGACCTGTGTCCTTTCATCAAACCGCTGCGGCGTCTCGACCGCCATGCCGGTCTCGCTCAGGTTAGTGAGAATCGCTTTTATCTCGTGTCCCGATGGCGGAAACAACGAAACCGCTATCTTCACCCGGTGGCGGAAGTAGCGGCGCCGTTCGCGCATCATCAGGCCATGCGCGGCGCGAAAGCTCCTGGCGGCGCGCTCCGGGGAAAGCGGCTTATCGAGCACAAAGTTAGCGCCCAGGGCAAAAGCGTCCTGCACCGTGGTCGGCATTCCGATAATGGCAAAGGTGATGGCACGCTTATTGGATGGCGTCTCGCGTACCCGTTTCAAGACGTCTTTCCCGCCGTTCCGCTCGTCACAATCAATAATGATTGCGTCAAATTTTCGGCTGTTCAGAGCTGTAAGCGCCGCCTGCGACCCCGGGCAACTCTCATGCTGCACCCGGCACTCATCCAGAACCCGTCGCATCACCCGAAGCGTCTCCACATCTTGCGAGAGCAGAAGGGCAGAGAGCATAGGGCGCTAATCTTACTTCCGTTCCAGGCATGCGCCAAGTGCCAGAATCGCGCGCGGAGCTAACTTCAGTGCAATGCCCGCATGGTGCTCTCGTGTTTTAAACTGAGCATGTAATCGCTTGTGAAGCCACTGTGAAGAAAACCACTTACCTGTGTTTAGGCTCGAATGTGGGTGACCGGCAGCAACACCTTCAGGTCGCACTCGCCCGCTTGGGACAGATTGGTACTGTAATTGCCGCCTCGGATTTCTACGAAACCGAACCGGTCGAGGCGCCACCTCAGGCGTGGTTCCTGAACTGCGCGGTAGCGTTGGAAACGGAGTTGATGCCCAAGCAGTTGCTCGCTGCCGTGCTGGCGATTGAGCGCGAGCTTGGCCGGCGACGTCAGAAGACAAATACCAAAACTCCCCGCACCATCGATATTGACATCCTACTGTTCGGCGCTTCCATCGTGAACACGCCGGCGCTCACCATTCCGCATCCCGGTTTGCACCTGCGGCGTTTCGTGCTGGAGCCGCTGGCCGCCATCGCGCCGGAGGTCCGCCATCCCGTTCTTAAGCGAACCATTCGCGAACTGCGCGATGCGTTGCCGCCTAATGCCGGCGCGGTCAAGCGAGTCTCAACCGAACAGGCCCATATTGCTAAGGAATAATTAGACTACTGCTGGCTTGCGGCGAGGCGATGGCTGCTTCAGGGAATTGTTCCAGCAAAAAGTCGATAAATGCTCGCGAGCGCGGTCTTCCCGAGGTGCGCGCGTAGCCGGTGCGCAACAGAAAAACCAAAACCTGGAGTAGTTCTGAGTCTCTCAGGGTGGAGTGCCCGACGTGCTTCTGTTCCATTTCGCGATACTGGGCAGTCATCTTCTCCAGTTCCGCCACGATCGCCTGTTGCGGCGGTGAGGTCACCGGCTCTGCGTAATGCAGGCCCGAATCAACCAGTGTTTGGTAACGCCGAGCGAGCACGTGCAATGCAGAAAGCAGGTCGCGATCATGCAATGCCCGGTCGGTGCGGGCAGCCTTAGCGAGCGCAAAGCTCAAACCGGCAATCAGCGGCTCACGCTCGTAAACCAGTTGCTGCCGAAGTTCGACCTTTGGAAACAACGGCTCGGGATCCAACCCTTCCAGTGACCGTGGCAGCTCACGGCGCCGCGCTTCTTGCAGATAGACGCACTCGCTGGGGCAGTCGAAGCGAACCTCGCGCTCGGTTCCGCAGCAGATCGCGCAGATCTTGTCGTGAACCGCGAGGCAATAGCGCTTTTCTTTTCGTGTGTGGCAAATGGCGCACGGCACTACTTTAGGTTCCTCGAAGCGATTTTCTCACGCGACAAAACCAAGATTTAGTGCCTGCGCTGAATCATGGTTCAGAGGCGGGCTCACCTGCCGATTTGCGCCATTCCAAAAGTTTTCCACAGGCGTCGTGCGAAAAGGCGCGTAAATTGCCCCTTTTCGCACGTTAAAAGCGCTAAAACCCGCATAAAATCTAGCTAAAACGCTTCTCAAGCTGGGTACTCTCGTGTAAGATACGCCCAATTGAGCAGTTCCTGCTCTCACTACGCAAGGAGGATTGAATGGCATCAGGCATGACCAAGACGCAATTGGTTCGTCACATGGCGGAGAAAGTGGGAACCAACAACAAGACCGCTGCGACGTTCCTAGAGACCCTGGCTGATACGGCGATCAAAGAGACCAAGAAGAACGGAGTATTCGTTGTTCCTGGACTCGGCCGCCTTGTCAAAGCACACCGCAAAGAGCGCATGGGCCGCAACCCCCAGACCGGCGAACCTATCAAGATCAAGGCGAAGACCGTGGTTAAGTTCCGCGTCGCCAAAGCTGCGAAAGACAACATTGCTCCCAAAGGCAAGTAATTGCCTCACCGCATCCCCTGCTGACGAAAATTTCAGGCCGGCTCCAGCGAGCCGGCCTTAGTTTCTCGCCCCGCCCATTGCTCACGCGGATTGCACGGGGAGTAGTTGTTCAGCCCACCCGATTAGGCCGATGCACCTTCGTGGGTCGAGACAGTTCCTGGTCAGTTCGCCCGCGAACGCTCCAAAACCAGCGCCAATAGCCCCTTTTTCTCGATGGTTACTTCAGGCCAGTCGCGGCTACTCCCTCCCTTGGACTTTAGTGACATTCCGGTTAGTTGTTGCAAGCAATATTGTTTATGGGTCTGGAGATTGAGTTGAGGAACCACATGAGCGAATCCCTCCCCCAAATCGATTTAACTCCCGAACATCCCACCAAGCGGCGTTATCCCCGCCACAAAGTGGATCGGCCGATACGCGCCGCCATCTGTGGATGCGAACCGTTTAGCAACATTCCCGGACGTTGCCGCGAAGTTGGCGAAGGCGGGCTGGGAGCGCTCATGTCTGATCAGCTCTATCCCGGCGAAATTGTGTCGATCGAATTGGGGCCGATGCTCAAGGTTTACGCCGCGGTGCGATTTCTTCACGGTTTTTACCACGGCTTCGAATTTGTTTTTGTACGCGAAAGAGATCGGGAACGGATTAAGCATTTTTGTGCGCAGTTCAATACAGGGCAGCACTCGGCGTAATTGCCGCTGCTCTGAAGATTTGTGTAACTCGGGTCGTTACCCCCGCCGCACCCACAGCCGCTTCGACCTATGTGGAAGATCCTTTACTCGCTGACTCTACCCGGCGGCGTGATGCTGGGGCTGGTCGCGCTCTTGCTGCAATATTCCCTTTTGCCGCAGCCGGCGGCTATGCGCTGGTACGCGCTCGTGGTCTTCGCGGTTGCCACTTTCCTGGGATGGCGTTTCAACCGCAGCCGTGTGTTGTTCGCGGTGGTAACCCTCGCAGCCGCCAGTCTCACGCTCGCGTTCCTCTTGCCTGCACTGCCGGTGGTTTCTCGGCACGTGGTGCTCGACTCAATTGCGCTGCTGCTACCGCTCAACATTTTGGCCCTCACCTGTGTGAAGGAACGCGGCAACAACTCCATGGTTATTCGGCTGTGCTCCGCGTGGATTGTCGCGCAGATTGCCGCGGTCGGATGGGCGGCAACCTACGCGCAGGAATACGCGCGTCCGCTGTTGCGATTTTCGTTTGTTTCACTCGATTCCGAGGCACTCAGCCGCATACCTCAGCCGGCGATGGTCGCGTTCCTGATTGCGCTGGGAGTAGTGGCTTACAGGTTTCTTCGTGGACGCCGCCCCATCGAGCACGGCCTTTTCTGGTCGTTGGTTGCAGTGTTTCTCGCGTTCGAAAGCGTTCCGGCGCTTTATCGGATTACTTACTTTACCGGCGCGGGCGCCATTTTAATTGGCGCGCTCATCGAGAATTCGCACATGCTGGCCTATCGTGATGAGCTCACCGGTCTGGCCGGCCGCCGCGCTCTGAACGAGCGCCTGCTGAAGCTCGAAGGATCACACGTGATTGCCATGGTTGATGTTGATCACTTCAAGAAATTCAACGACACCTTTGGTCACGAGTGCGGCGATCAGGCACTACGCATGGTAGCCGCCAGGCTTGCAGCAGTAACCGGCGGCGGGGAGGCCTTCCGTTATGGCGGAGAAGAGTTCACTATCGTGTTTCCAGAAAAGACCATGGACGAGGCCATGTCGCACTTGGAACGCATGCGCGGCAGCATCGAGGCGACGACTTTCAAGGTGCGCGGTTCGGACCGCAGGCGAAAAAAAGGTAGGACTCCAATCCCCAGCAACGGCCGCCGAGTAAGGGAAACTTGTGTCACCGTGAGCATTGGCGTGGCGGAAGCTGAAGGCCAAAGCCTTACTCCCGATGAAGTCCTTAAAGCGGCCGACAAAGCACTCTATGAAGCCAAGGGCAACGGCCGCAATTGCATTGCGATGTCGACTCGATAGCTGGGGCCGCGCTTTGCTGCAGGCTCGCGAAATGTTAGCTTCTGTGCTGCTTGAGCTTCACCTCACTCGCCGCCACGCAACTCGAACCGTACCTGGGCGGGCAGCCGCTCGACCCGCAGCAGCTCGATCAAGTCAGCCACTATCTGGAGCTGCTGTTGCGCTGGAACGCGCGCATGAATCTGACATCAGTGCGCGAGCCGGAGCAAATTTTGTCGCGGCACTTCGGAGAATCGTTCTTTCTCGCGCGCTTGTTGTCCACGTCGAGTCCGCTTACTGATGCTTTTGACGTCGGCTCCGGCGCCGGCTTTCCCGGCATACCACTCAGAATTTTCGCTCCCCACGTGCACATAACTCTGATTGAATCGCAGAACAAGAAAGCCACGTTTCTTCGCGAAGTTATCCGCAGCTTGAGATTGACGAACATCAATGTGATTGCCGAACGCGCGGAAAACGTTCAGCAGACAGCAGAGCTAGTGACGCTCCGCGCCGTTGAAAAGTTCGAGCGCGCGTTACCCGCGGTTGTCGCCCTGGTGCGGAAGCCCGGCCGCATCGGCCTGCTTATCGGCTCCAGCCAGGTTTCAACCGCCCGGCAACTCTTGCCGGAGGCCAAGTGGGAGCCCGCCGTGTCCCTGCCTGGATCGCGCGAGAGGGTCGCGATGGTGGGCAGTATTGCCTAAGGCAAGAAGCTAACTTGTAACAAGTGGTCGCAGGTTAGGCAGAGACGCCCGCTCGGAAGGAGTATCGGTCTCTTTTCTGGTCGCAAGGTATTTGCAAATATCAATTCTTCACCAGCAGTGCTCGTACAAACGGCCGGCAGAATCTGTGACGGTAAGCGCTTGGGACAGCGCTTGTTACTACTCAAGCTTCTAAACAGTGGTTTTGGAAACTGAATTTGTGCATGCGTGATCGAGTTCGTGGGTTCGAATCCTCAACGCAATGGCAGCATCAGGCTAGTAAAAAGTGGAATGCCAATGGCGCGCCCAGAGGCGCTAACGATCTTTATTGCTTGAGTACTGCCGATAAATCTTAAGCGAGTGGGAAAACTTGGCGTCGCGAACCAGAATAGTAAACAGCATCCAAAATTCAACCGAATGCTCTCGCTAAGACGGAAATGTTCCACGTGGAACGTTCGCTCATTCGTTCCACGTGGAACATTTTTCTGTTGCACCGAATTTCGGCATTGCTAAAGCTGCGTGACCGTTCTACTCTGCGCTCAGGCAAGCACTCTGGCGGCCCCGCAAACAATCAATGGGACGTGTAATCGCCGTAGCTAATCAGAAAGGCGGCGTTGGTAAGACTACAACCGCCATCAATCTTGCAGCTTCCTTTGCCGCCGCCGAAGTCCCGGTTCTATTAGTTGATTGCGATCCGCAATCGAATGCCTCCAGCGGCTTGGGGTTCGGCAAGGATCCTGATCGCCTAAACACCTACCATGTACTCATGGGGCTGGCCAAAGCCCAGCAGGCCATCCAGCCGAGCGTCTTGGATGGACTATTTGTATTACCTGCGCACAAGAACTTGATCGGCGCCAACATCGAGCTAGTCAGCGCAATTGGCCGCGAGTATCGCTTGCGCAACGCCTTTCAGGGCATTCGCGAGACTTATCGCTTTACCGTTCTGGATTGCCCTCCTGCCTTGGACCTGTTGACGCTGAACGCGCTGGTGGCGGCCGACACTGTGCTGATTCCCATGCAGGCGGAGTATTTCGCGCTTGAAGGCATCAGCGAGCTCCTGGATACCGTGGAGCGCATCCGCACCAACCTCAATCCAAGCCTGGAGATCGAGGGTGTGGTGCTCACCATGTTTGACGACCGCACCAACCTGGCGCAGCAGGTAGCAGCAGAGCTCAAGACCTTCTTTGGCGAACGGCTGTTCTCGACTTCGATTCCGCGCAACATCCGTTTGGCAGAGGCGCCCAGCTATGGAAAGCCGGCGCTCCTCTATGACGTTCAATCGCGCGGGGCTGAGAGCTATATCAAGCTGGCCAAGGAAATCATGGGCCGGAACGCCCCCGTGGGCGATCCGGAGACACTAAAGGCCGCCGTGGAAACGCTTGAGCCAGTGGAAGTGACTACTCCATCAGGAGCGCATGATGCTGAACGACAAACGTAGAGTCCTCGGCCGAGGTCTGGATTCGCTTCTCCCTGCAGCACGAGCAGTGGCAGTTCCTGCTGCTGCCGTGGCCGTAATGCAGCCAGAAGGCGAGATCGTGCGCGAGATCCCGGTCGAAGAAATCGACCGCAACCCTTACCAGACCCGTAGCCGCTTTGACGAAATTGCCCTCCACGAGCTGGCCGCCTCGATCCGGGCTAGTGGCGTCATGCAGCCGATTGTCGTGCGTCTTGTGCCCGGCGGTCGCTATCAGCTTATTGCCGGTGAGCGGCGCTGGCTGGCCTCGCAAAAGGCAGGGAAGCCGACGGTGCCGGCGATTGTGCGTGAGCTCTCGAACGAACAGGCGCTGGAAATGACCATTGTTGAGAACCTTCAGCGCGAGGATCTTGGCACCATGGAGCAGGCGCGCGCCTTTGAACGGCTCTCCCGCGAGTTCTCGCTCACTCAGGAGCAGATGGCGCAACGCACCGGCAAAGACCGCAGCGTGATCGCCAACTACATACGCCTGCTGAAGCTCCCAATAGAGATCCAGGCTGAGATCGATACCGGCACCATCTCCTTTGGCCATGCCAAGGTCTTGCTGATGCTTGATTCGCCCGAAACCATGCAGAAGGTGGCCCGGCGCATCGTGGAGCAGGGTATTTCGGTCCGCGAGACCGAGGCTCTGGTGCAGAGCATTCTCTATCCCGCCGGCAAACCGGCCCCGGCCAATGCTGAACGCCCCGTTGACCCTAACGTCCGCGAAGCCGAGCGGCAGCTCGAGCGGTCACTAGGCGTGAAGGTGCACATCGACGACCGCAAAGGCAAAGGCAAGATCGTTCTCGAATACGCCTCACTCGAAGACTTCGATCGCATTCTTGAAGTGCTTGGCTCGAGAAACTAGACATTGATGTACATCAATGTGATAGAAAACGCATAAACGCGAGCCGTGCAGTAAAATTCTGATTTCATTCTTTCGAGCACAGGCTCTGTCATGACCAGCATGCTTCATTTTCGGTCGCGGAATTCCGATCCAAATGCATTTGTAACTTTGTCCGGATTGCCGTTGCACTTTGAGTTGCAGTGGCCCATTCACCCTTCCACCTCCGGCGCCGACTTCAAGGTCCTTCACGGCTCTGCGCAACTCATCGACGGCAGCGGGCTGCGTGCCGAGTTTGCGGCGAATTTTTCGCAAGTGGTGTGGGAGGCGTTGCCCACGCTCGATCCCGAACATGCCGAGCCTGTGGTAATCAATGCTGTCCGTCTGGCCGCTGACGGTGGGATGTTGGAATTTCTAAAGAGCAGCAAGCGCCAGCCGGTGCCCATCTCGAGCCGGCATTACCGAGTCAAGACGAACACTTTCGGCTTCGCGCAGGCCAGCGACACGGAGTTGTACGAGTTTCTGGAACGAAAGATTTTCTGGCTGGGACGCGAGACGCCGGTGTGGATCGAGGATCCATACGATGTTCAGTACCTGGGGACGACGCCGGAGCGGCTGTCGCAACTCTCGCTGCAGCTCAGCGTGGAAGGGTTGGCAGAAATAGATGAGGGCTTCGCGCGTGCGACTCCGGATCTTCTGAGCAAGGAGTCCACCTTTCGCGAAGCCCTGCAGCACAGCTTGGAGCGCGCCGTCGCGAAATATTAGGCAACGCTCACGCGAAACAACTATGCGATTCGCCGGCCTTCCTCGCGGCGCATATCAATCACCTCAGCCGACCGAGGACGGCGAAGTCCCAGCAGACCAACCAGGCCCAACAATCCCCACAAGCCATGATTTCCGCCGTTATTGGCGCGATTCACATCAGAGCTCGCCCGATTAGGATTATTCGCGTCCTGGCTGCTGGTATCGCTGCTGGCTCTGGGGCTGGCCGCCTGGTCTGAACTTGATGCAGCATTGGTATCGCTGCTGCTGCTGGTCCCGCTGGACTGGTCCGAACTCGGGCTGCTGCTGGTCTGCGATGAAGATGACTTACTGCCCTTCGTTCCACTGCTTGAGCTCTGCGCACTGAGCGCCACCGGCAGACATACCAGACACGCGGTGGTCACCGCGATCCGCAATACTTCAACGACCTTCATGGCAAATCTCCTCCTAAAGAGATGTTCTTAGCGAAAAGGAAATCTTTCCGCACTGATTGCAGGGTGGATTGGTATGCAATGGGATTAATGCACTGCGTGTGAGGATGCCTCTCGTTCCGGGAGAAACGGGAGTTGCAGCCGCGGTTATTGCGCCAGAGCAGTGGCCGCTTGCGAGTAGCGGCGGCCCTGTATCTCTATGTAGATATTCACCAGAGAAACTGCCGCCGGGGTGACGCCGGGAATGCGGCTCGCTTGCGCCAGAGTTCGCGGACGTACACGCTGCAACTTTTCCTGCATCTCGCGCGAGAGGCCGCTCACGCTGGAGTAGTCGAACCAGTCAGGAATATTGCGCTGCTCGGCCTTTTTCAGCCGCTCGATCGCACGCTCCTGCTGTTGCAGGTATCCCGCATACTTGATGCTGGTCTCTACTGACTTTAGTTCCATCCAGACCTCGGTGCTCGCCACAGACGAACCGCCACTGCGCTCAAACAGGCTCACATCCAGGTCACGCAACACCGGCGCCAGTTGCTCAATGCTCATTTCCGGCCGCTTGAGTAGTTGAGCCAGAGTGTCACCCAATGCGTTGGCCAGCTTTCCGGACTCCTGAACACTGCCTCCTGACACCTGTGCGAGCTTCTCGACCATTTGCGAACTCACTCGCGTCGCCTCCAGCAGTGCCGCCAGTTTCTTCATTCGTTCCTGCTTGGCCAGGAAGTCGTTCCAGGCTTGCTCGCCGATCAGCCCTACGCGCCGGCCGTGTGGCGTGAGCCGCTGGTCGGCGTTGTCGATCCGCAAATGCAAGCGGAACTCCGCGCGCGATGTGAACATCCGGTATGGCTCGTTAGTCCCCTTGCTGATAAGGTCGTCGATCAAAATGCCGGTGTAGGCCTCGGTGCGATCGAGCACCAGCGGTGGCTCACCCTTTACCTCGAGTGCCGCATTGATTCCCGCCATGATTCCTTGGCACGCCGCCTCTTCGTAGCCCGAAGTTCCGTTGATTTGTCCGGCCAGGAAAAGCCGCTGGATCTTCTTGGTCTCAAGCGTGCGCTCCAGTTCTGTGGGATCGATGGAGTCGTACTCAATCGCATAGCCCGGCCGCAGCATCGCGGCATTTTCCAGGCCAGGAATGGACTTGATCATCGCCAGTTGCACATCGATGGGCATCGATGTTGACATTCCGTTCACGTAGATCTCGTGCGTATTCAGTCCTTCGGGCTCGAGGAAAAGCTGGTGCTGAAGCTTCTCCGGGAATTTCACAATCTTGTCTTCCACCGAAGGGCAATAGCGCGGACCGATGGATTTGATCTGCCCCGAGTACATGGGCGAGCGATGCACGTTTTCGCGGATGATGCGATGTGTCTCCTCGGTGGTGAACGCGATGTAACACGGCACTTGCCGTTGCGTAATTTGCCGGGTGCGAAAGCTGAAAGGTGTAGGCTCGGCGTCCCCGGGCTGTGCCTGGAAGCGCGACCAGTCAATGGTGCGCCCGTCCAGCCGTGGCGGTGTGCCGGTCTTCAACCGGCATCCGCGCAATCCCAGCAACTTCAGCGACTCGCCCAGTAGTTGCGAAGGCGGTTCCCCAGAACGGCCCGCCGGATATGTCTGCTCGCCACAGTGAATCAGACCGTTCAGAAAGGTTCCAGTGGTGATCACCACCGCCTTTGCGCCGACAGTACGGCCGTCGCGCAGCTTGATGCCTCGCGCAATACTTCTCACCGCCGAGTTCTCGGGGTGCTGGGCGCCAGGTACTGGGTACTCCTCTACAACCAGTTCAGCTACCTCCGCCTGCTGGATCTGCAGATTGGGCTGCGACTCCAGCACTTCGCGCATTTTCAGCCGATACTGCTGCTTGTCACATTGCGCGCGCGGCGACCACACCGCCGGCCCGCGCGAGGTGTTGAGCAACCGGAACTGTATGCCCACTGCATCGGTGACCTCGCCCATGATTCCGCCCAACGCATCAACCTCACGAACCAGGTGTCCTTTGGCAATCCCTCCCACTGCGGGATTGCACGACATCTGCGCGATCAGGTCCACGTTCAGCGTGAACAGCGCCGTCTTCAGGCCCATGCGTGCTGCCGCCATCGCCGCCTCGCATCCCGCGTGCCCGGCACCGACGATGACAACATCGTATTGTTCGCTAAACTGCATTGCTCTTCATTCTAGCAATCCAGCTGGTAACGTCGCCGTCCCGGCGGCTGGACCGCAGGCGTCCCGCCAGCGACGAAGATCTTGGCATGGCGTGCGTGAGCCCGCAGCCGCTTTAGAGCATTTGCCTGCAAAACCCTTGTCGCCATGGCGCTTCTTCGTGTAGGTTTGCGTTTCATTTAATTGAAAGGAAGCCAATGCAATTTGAAAGCTTCTGGCAACAACTGGACCGCCGTCTAGCCGTCTTCGATCTTTTGTGCCACCCCTTTTACCAGGCGTGGGCGGCGGGCGAACTGACGCGTGAGGATCTGCGCGCTTACTCGATTCAGTATTATCCGCATGTGGCTGTCTTTCCCGACTATCTCGCAACACTCGCGCAGCGCCTTCCCGAGGGGCCTACTCGCGCGGCGATTCTAATGAATCGGGATGATGAACTAGGCGAGGGATCGCCCGATGGCCGTTCCCACGCCGAGCTGTGGCTTGATTTCGCCCAAGGTATGGGCGCCGATCGCGCGAAATTACCATCAGCCATTCCCGCTGTAGAGAATCTGGTCGCGTATTTCCGTTCAGTTGCCGGCAACGGAGAAGTTGGCGAAGCCTTAGCTGCCTTCTATGCCTACGAGTCGCAGGTTCCGCGTGTAGCACGGGAGAAGGCGCGAGGCTTGAAAGAAATGTACGGCGCCGACGAGAAAGCCTGCCGCTACTTTGTGCTGCACACCACTGCGGACGTGCATCACGCGCAGGTGTGGCGCGCACTGATCGAGCGCGAACTCGCCAGTGCCTCCGACCATGGCGCGGAGCGCATACTGCAAGCAGCAGAAGACGCTGCTAGTGTACTCTGGCGCGCTCTTGACGGCATCGAGCAAAGCCGCATGGCTAATATTCAAAGCCACTCGCCATCTCGCAATTAGAAATGGCAAGGCCCGTCCCTCTTGGTGCGCGCGGCGAAGCGGAGGAGCGCGTTGAATTCAAGCACACGCTCACTGCGCATAACGAGGCTCTGCCACCCGTCTATTCCACGCCCGACATGATCCGCTTGATGGAAACTGCCGCCTTCCATGCTCTTCATCCCTACTGTGACGAAGGCGAGATTACAGTCGGAACCGCCATTAATATCGAGCACCGTGCAGCTACGGGAACGGGAGCGCGCGTGAAAGCTGAGGCTTTTTTGGAGTCGTTCGACGGCCGCTTTTATGTGCTGCGGGTCACTGCCCGAGATGACCGCCAGGAGATCGGGCGGGGCACAGTCTCGCGCGCCGTCATCAATGTGCGGAAATTCCTGGAGAAGGCAAACGCAGAGCGCTGAAAACAAAGGCCAACCGACGCCGAAAGTCCCAGCTCAAGTACATGTCCTAAAACCCCATTTCAAAGCCATTTGCCGTATTACATACTTTTAGCTCAGCAAACCTGAGCGTTTGCCATCGTCTGGCCGGATTCCGGCGAAATCCACCTCAAACCGAGGCTTATGACCACCTCCCCCATTAAGCTTCCGCGCATCAAGCCGCACGAGTCCTGGATCTACACCGCGTCTAAAAGGAAGCTGCGCATGGTGGCCGCCAGCATCGGGGCCATCGTGTTCGGCAGCGCTATGTGTCTCGATCGTGTGTTAACCCGCCGTGGGCGCACACCCATGCAGATAACCGCCATCTCCAATGGACTGATGGGCTTCATCACCGGATGGCTGGTGATGCGAACTCTGGATCAGGTTTGCGAGCGGCGCGAAAACGTGGCCGCGCGGCTGAAGACCATCGCTGACATGAACCACCATATTCGCAATGCGCTGCAAACCATCCAGCTCTCGGCCTATTCAACCAAAGACCAGCAGGCCATCAGCGATATCACCGACGCGGTGGAACGCATTCAGTGGGCGCTGCGGGAGGTTCTGCCCGGCAGGCTACCGCTACAGCAAACCTAGCTGCGAACAAAATCCGTTTTGACCAAAGTTCCCCTGCGCTGTTGCCGCTGGAGCCACTTGATTAGAATCAGCACGGGATGTCACTGCAATTCAGTATTGAGGCACGCGGCGGAGATGCCCGCGCCGGCCGGCTGATCACGCCGCATGGCGAAATTCGCACACCGGTCTTCATGCCGGTGGGCACCCTGGGTTCGGTGAAAGGCGTTCCCCAGGAAGTCCTCGAGGAGCTCGGCGTGGAAATCCTGCTCAGCAACACCTATCACCTTTATCTGCGTCCCGGAATTGAACAGGTCCGCCAGCTGGGTGGGCTGCATCGCTTTATGGGGTGGGAGGGCGGCCTGCTCACCGATTCGGGCGGCTTTCAAGTCTTCAGCCTTAGTCAGCTGCGTAAGGTGAGCGAAGAAGGTGTGTGGTTTCGCTCGCATCTCGATGGCTCTGCTCACCAGCTCACGCCTGAAGCCGCCATTGCAGCGCAAATCGGCCTCGGCGCCGATCTCATTATGGCTTTCGATGAGTGCACCGAATACCCGGCAGATAGCAAGCGCGCGCACGATTCCATGGAGCTGACCCTGCGCTGGGCTGCACGCAGTAAACGTTACTTTGAGGAGCACAAGCACGAAGTTCCGTGGGCTCGAAACTCGAAACTTGAAACTCGAAACCAATCTTTGTTCGGCATCGTTCAGGGCGGCATGCACCCGGACCTGAGGAAGGAATCGGCAGAGCGCACCCGTGCGCTAGACTTTCCCGGGTATGCCATCGGCGGTCTCAGTGTCGGCGAACCCAGAGCGCTGACCAACGAAATTCTTGCCGCGACCCTGCCGTTGCTGCCGCCTGATAAGCCCCGCTACGTGATGGGTGTGGGCACCCCGGAAGAGATTGTGCATTACGCCGCCATGGGCGTGGACATGATGGATTGCGTGCTACCGACCCGGGCGGCGCGTCATGGCCTGCTATATACCTCGCAAGGCAAGCTCAATATCAAGAATGCGGCCTTTGCTGGCGACGAGCGGCCCGTGGATCCCGAGTGCGGTTGCCGCGTCTGTGCCCGCTACTCACGTGCCTACCTGCGCCATCTTTATTCCTCGGGAGAAGTGCTGGCCCAGGTGCTCAACACCATCCATAACCTGGCCTTCTACCTTGACACTATGCGAGCAGTGCGGCATGCTATTTTACTTGGGGAAGTTACGGAATTTCTCTCTGGTTACCGCGCTCGTCTGAATTCCCCGGCCCGTTAACCCAGCCGCACACACACCCGTCGTTTTTTATCCCGGTGGAAACGTGTTTGGCTGAGGAGGAGAAGGGCTACAGGTGTTCGAAAGCTTGAGTTTGTCCACATTAGGGGTTTGGCAGGCCTCATCGAATCCGCAGGGCGGCATGGTCATGCTGCTCGTATGGGTGGTGATGCTGGGCGGCCTCTATGTCCTGTTTATTTTGCCCAACCAGCGCCGGCAAAAGAAATGGCAGGCAATGTTGCAGCAGCTCAAGGCCGGGGATCGAGTAGTAACGGCGGGGGGTATCAAAGGGACGGTAATCGCTGTGAAAGATGATGCAGTTCATCTGCGAGTGCCGCCTGACAATCTTCGGCTGGAAGTGACTAAGGCCAGCGTCGTGACCGTTTCAACTGACGACAAGTAGAAGCGCGCGCCGCAAGTTCCACTCGGGTATTACTAAATGCAAAAGAATCTACTGGGAAAGACCCTCTTCATTATCGCGGTGCTGCTCATCTTCACCATTGGCATCGTGTTTGGACCTTTTGATAATTGGGCGAAAAGCTACGAGACCTTGAAAGAGCGCGGCCTTCTCGCGGCCATTCAGCAGAACATCCATCTGGGGCTCGATTTGAAGGGTGGCACCCACCTCATTCTTCAAGTGCAGGTGAAGGATGCAATCAACGCTGAAACCGATCTCACGGTCGAGCGACTCAAAGAGGCACTGAACAAGGCCAACGTCAACTACGGGGAGATCTTCAAGCCTGATGCGGCGAATCATCCCGAGCGTATCGAAATCAAAGGCATTCCTCCCGATGCAAGCACGCAGTTGCGCACCGTCACCGAGCGCTTCCCAGAGTACGACCCGAGTTCGGGTTCGGAAAATACCTACGTGCTCACCATGAAGCCGGCCTCGGTAAATAAGATCGAGACCGATGCCGTCGCTCAGGCCATTGAGACTATTCGCAATCGCGTTGACAAGCTGGGCGTGAGCGAGCCGGTGATTCAGGAGCACGGACTTGGGCAGTATCAAATCCTGGTGCAACTCCCGGGCGTAGACGATCCCGCGCGCGTGAAAGAGATCATGCAGTCGACCGCCATGCTGGAGATTCGTCAGGCGATCGACGGCCAGGGCTACCCCTCGGAAGCAGAGGCCATCCGAGCTCATGGAGGCATGCTGCCCCCCGGAGCGGTCATGCTGCGCGGATCGAGCATCGGCGGCCGCGGCGAGGAGCCCAGGGAAGAGGTTTATGTTGTGTCGCGCACCTCGGTAGTGGCGGGGCGAGATATCCGCGACGCCCGCCCCGGAAGAAAAGACACCGGACTGCCCATCGTGAACTTCAGCCTCACCAATGAGGGTGGGCGCCGTTTCCGCGCTTTCACCGGAGCCCACGTTGGCGATTTTCTTGCCATCGTGCTCGACAATCGCGTGCGCGAAGTTGCCCGTATCAACAGCGAAATTAGCGACCAGGGACTGATTGAAGGCGGCTTTACCGAGCAAAGTGCCAAAGATCTGGGCATGCTTTTGCGCTCAGGTGCGCTGCCCGCCAGCATTCGTTATCTCGAGGAGCGCACGGTTGGACCTTCGCTGGGCGCCGATTCCATCCGTCAGGGTGTGACTGCCGCCATCATCGGCATGGCCCTGGTGATGGCCTTCATGCTGGTCTACTACCGCGGTGCCGGCATTAATGCTGACTTGGCGCTGGTTCTGAACTTGATCATCCTGCTGGGCTTTATGGGTTTCGTGGGCGCTGTATTGACCTTGCCGGGAATCGCCGGAGTCATTCTCACTGTCGGCATGGGTGTCGATTCCAACGTGCTCATCTTCGAGCGGATTCGCGAAGAGCTGCGCAACGGAAAGGCGCCGGCCTCGGCGGTCGACCAGGGCTTCGCCCGTGCCTGGGTCACCATCATCGACACGCACGTTACCACCATCGTTTCGGCCCTCATCCTGCTTCTGTTCGGGACCGGTCCGGTGCGAGGCTTCGCAGTTACTTTGATTTTCGGCTTGCTGGCCAATCTGTTCACCGCCGTGTTCGTATCACGCGTCATTTTTGACGCGGGACTCCGCAGAAAACAGCGCGGAGAAGCAATAAGCATTTAGATAAGGAATTTCGCCAGTGGAATTATTTAGAAATCCCAATATCGATTGGCTAGGGAAGAAGTGGTACTTTCTCGGCTTTTCGCTCATCTTCAGCGTCGCCGGCCTGTGGAGCATGCTGTTTTGGCACCACATCCCGCTGGGCGTCGATTTCAAGGGCGGCACTCTGGTTTACGTGAAGTTCAACGGCCCTCCTAACGAGGACGCTATACGAGCAGCAATGGATCAGGCCGGCCTGCACAACGCGCGTATTCAGCGCTACGGGGCGCCGGCAAACAACGAAGTCCTGGTTGCGCTCGAGCAGAAGGAAACCGACGAGGCCTCACTCGATAGCGCCAAGAACAAGATCATCCAGGCGCTCGAGTCGACCGCCGCGGCCAAGCAAACCTCGGTCGCCGGCAAGCAAGACTTGAATAACGCCAGCGCCACCGCCATTCGCGAAGCGCTGATGCTGGTTGACCCGCTTGGGG